>Ga0180430_10005429_pt1 | contig 10583 bp, 6 predicted proteins | sample SS_ome_9_FD_132999 | JGI IMG/M metagenome (GOLD analysis project Ga0180430, IMG submission 132999) | Hypersaline lake sediment archaeal communities from the Salton Sea, California, USA - SS_1_S_2 metaG | ecosystem: Environmental > Aquatic > Non-marine Saline and Alkaline > Hypersaline > Sediment... | reverse complement strand
GGTGGCCTCGGCATCTTCCCGGCGAAGCACCTGATGCTGCTGGCGATGGGCCATGCCCTGCGGCTGGGCAAGTTCGGGGCGTAACGACCCGGAGTCGTTCACTCCTCGGCCGCGAGGACCACCCGTGGATCGAGCCAGAGGCTGCGGTCGAGCGTGGTGCCGTCGGCGGTCGGCTCGACGGCGAGTTCGACAAACCCTGCCCCGCCGAGGTCGACGTCGAGATCGAGGGGATCGTCGTCGCCTCGCAGCACGTCGCTGGCGAAGACCTCCCGGAGCGGCTCTCCCGCGGCCGCCGCGACCCGCACCCGAACGACCACACTGCCCCCCTGCCCCGCGGTGTCGTCGATGCCCACCCGGGAAAGCAGCCGCGTTGCCGGCCGCGGCAGGCTGAAGCCGATTCTCGCCGCCGAATGCAGGCCCAATCCTGTAAAGCCCGGCTCGCCACGCAGCCGATTCTCGCCGCCAACGAGCGACCGCCCGCGGGTTGCCGGCCAGGGCGAACCCGGAGATTCCGACTGTTCAAATGATGCCGGGGATGCCGGCTCCAGGATTGCCAAGGGCAGCACCCGTCCGCCGACGGCGATCAGCCCGGTCACCGCCCCACTCGGGCAGCGGAGCCGCGGCGGCCGGTCGTTCCCGAAGCCCGCCTCGATCGTGTATCCGCCGTCGACCGCCTCGATGGCGGTCGCCACCAGCCGGCTGCCATCGGCCAGCCCCACGAGCCAGCGGCCGGCCGGGAGCCGCGCGGCGCGGGCGGCGTCGATCGTGATGATCCGCGAAAACGGCAGGTTCACCTCGGGGCCCGCTGCCCGGGTGAGTCTCGTTTCAAGCCGCAGACCCGGCTCGTCGTCGGCCTTGGCAACGCGGCCGCCGAGGCGGTCGCCGTTGGCGAGCACGAGCCTCACGCCCGTCGCCCCGCCGGCCCCCGCAGCGAAGCCATCGCGACGCGGAGGGATGGTCGTGGCCGCTGCTGCCACCGGGCCGTGCCGCGACCAGCCGGCCACCATCGCCGCGGGAATCTCGATCATGCCGAGGGTGGGCGTCGCGACGGTAACCCTTTCGGGTCGCCAACGCAGCGGCTCACCGGCGAGCAGACTGCCATCGACCAACGCCAGCTGCGGGCCGACCGGCGGTGGCGGAGCGCGGCCCCAGGCGAGGATCGTCCCGGCAGGCAGCCGCAGCCGGCGGCCGTCGTCGGTTTCCCACTGCGTCTGCAGCGGGTCGGCCAGCAGCAGTCGCACCGCCGGCGGTGTCGCGGCCGGCTCAGACTCGACCCTCACCAGCGGCAGCGGCTCGGCGGCCACCACCGACGCGGTGAAGACAGCCGCCGCCGCGAGGAGCCTCGCGAATAAGGGCGGGGTGAGTCGCCGGTTCATCTCGGTCCTCCGCGGTCGAAGGCGGGGACGAGCCCGTTGGCCATCGTGAGTGAGAGAATGGTGGCGGCAGTGCCGTATTCCGGGCAGGAGGGATCGGCCCAGGAACCATCGGGCCGTTGCTCAAAGAGCAGCTCCCCGGCGACCGAGCGATACCAGTCTGCCCAGGCTCGCGGACCCTCCTGCCAGGCGGCATTGGAGGTTGCCAGCAGTCCGTAGCGGGCGTAGCCGTCGACCCTGCCTGGCCGCACGGGATTGGCGGCCAGCCAGGCTCGTCCGCGACGCAGCGGGGGCGATTCGCCGGCGTCGGCGAGTCCCAGCGCCACGAGCACCGCGGCGGTGCGGGCCTCGCCGGATGGGCCCGCGGCCGACTGGTAGCGAAAGCCACCGTCGGGATTCTGGAGGCGATGCAGGTAGCCCACGCCCCGCTCAACGGTCGGCTGTGAAACCGCCACGCCCGCGGAGGCGGCGGCCTCGAGTGCCACGAGCACCGCGGCGGTGACCGAGCTGTCGGCCTCGCCCGGTCGTGGCTGATACCGCCAGCCGCCCTCGTCGTTTTGGGCCGCCTCGATCAGTCGGCAGCCGCGACTGAGGATTGCCGGCAATTCGTCGCGGTCGCACTCGCCGAGCAGCTCGGCGAGCGCGAGGATCGCATAAGCATGGGCATACATCGGCCCGTGGGCGGCCGCCTCGTTGCCGGCGATCAGACCGTCTGGCCGACTCGCCTCGACGAGGAAGGTGATGGCGTCGTCAACGGTCGCGGCATCGACGCCTCCCCTCGGCGTGCTGCCGCTTGCGGCGAAGGCGAGCACGCCGTGGGCCGTGACCGCCACGCTGCCGGCAAACCTTCCCGAGCCCCAGGAGCCGTCGATCGCCTGCGACGAGGCGAGCCAGTCGAGCCCGCGACGGACCGCCCGCGAGGCCTCCTCGGCCGTCGGTGGCGGGGGCGATTCATGCGGTCCCGGCTGCTTGTCGTTGCCGCTGGCATCGCCCGACACCTGCAGCACCACCAGGGCAAGCAGACTCCGCAGCACGTCTGCCGGAGAGCGGGTGGCCGCCTCTGGTGACGCGTCGTTCTCACTCCGATCGGCGGGCGGAGGTCCGGCGGGTGGCTCGGAGAGCCGGCGGAAGTAGCGTTCGATCGCGCGGTGATACCGCTCGGGCACCGGCGGCGGCTGCCGCGACGTCGGTGTCGGCTTCCCGCTCGGTGGAATCCAGACCGGCCCCGCCGCGGTCGCCCCGGCGGCGGCAACGCCCGGCCCCGCCTCGCCACCCGCGCCGCCGCTCCTGTCGCCGCTCCTGTCGCCGTTGCCGGACTCGCCGTCGCGGCGATCGCTGGTGCCGCCATCGCCGCTATCGGTATCGCCGTCGAAGGATTGGGGCGTCGTCGTGTCACCGGGCTGTCCACCGCGGGCCGATTCGCCCGGCGGCGGCGGCCCCGCCCGCTCAGAGCCCGGAGGCGGGCCGAGTGCGGCGATCGTTTGCTCCAGGCCGACGGCTCGCCGTTGCACGGGAAGCCGTGCCAGAGGCGGCATGCCGAGCGTGCGTGCCGTTGCCGTGAGCCGCTCGCCTGCCGCGTCGAGCATGGTGGCGGCGGTAAACAGCCGCCCCTCCTCGATCGCGTTGGCTGCGGCGTGGAGCGTTGCAACGTCGATGCTGCCGAGGAGCGTGCTGATCGCGGCGGCCGGGCGTGAGGGGGCCCGGCTTGCGACGATGGAACCTCGCCCGGCCTCGGCAAGCAGTCTGGCAAGTCGCCGATCGAGATCGGCGGCCTCGTCGAGCCAGCCCCGCGTGGGTCGCGGGAGCTGCGACGGCGGCCGCCCGGCGACAAACTCAAAGGCCTCGAGAAGACGATCGGTGAACGGCCCGCAGGCCGCGGCGACTTCCGCCACGCCCGCCGCGGCCCGCCCGATGCGGAGCAGCCGGGCGAGATTCGTCAGCACGTCGTCGGCCCGCTCGGCGTCGGCCGCCGCGAGCAGGCCGGCCGCGAACTCGCGAAGCACCAGCAGCCCTTCGTGGCGTGTCTCCCAAAAAGCCAGCGTCGCCGACGCCGAGCGAGCCAGCGGCTCCAGCGGCGGCGGAGCATCGCCCTGCCAGACCCGCTCGAGCCGTTCGATCTCGGCGAAGAGAAGCCCGGTCGCCTCCTGTGCGGTCTCGCCGAGCACGACCGGCTGGCCTTGGGAGAACCCCGCTTCGGTCGGCCAGCCCTCGGTCGCGAGCCCTTGCAGCTGTCGCCGCAGGGCACGCTGCCAGGGATCGACGAGGCTGCCGCGGGCCAGGGCGATGCCACCCCAGAGCATCACCGCAGTAAGCACGGCTCCCGTGGCGGGTCGCAGCTCCCGCCAAAACCAGCCTGCGGGCGACTCGCCCGTCGCCCTCACCGCCTCGACCGCCGCGGCCATCGCTGTCTCCTCGAGGCCGGCAGTCAGGCCCGGCCTACCCAGGGGAGCCTCACGGGCAAACTCGATCGCTCGCGAGATCCTTCCGGCCACCTCCGGGTGGGCCCGCTCGATCGCGATTGCGGTCCGCAGGCGTGCCGGCTGCGGCGGGCGAGCTGTGCGATAGAGCGAAACGGCTCCCGCCGCCACGCCCGCGACCGCCGCGGCAAGGCCTCCGGCCCACGGCCCGCTCGGACGCAGCCAGAGGTCGACCGCGGCTGCCGCCACGATGCCGATGCCCGCCACCGCCAGCCCCCGACCAACGGCCGCCAGGGTACCCGCGGCGGTCGATGCCAGCGTCAGGCGATCGATCACCAGCGATAGCCTCCCGGCGGCGGGATCGTGCCGGCCCGTTGATGCGGCGGTCGACGAGGTCACGCTTCCCTCCCCTGCCGAGGCGTCGTTGGCGGCCCGCTCGCTGAGAGCCACCAGCTGCTTGTCGCCGCCAGGAGCACCGCCGCAAGCAGCAGCGGATGGTTCCACAGCCGCAGCCGGTCGGCCGTCTGCGGTCCGGCTTTCGTCTCTGCCCGCCACTCCGCCGGCCCGCTACCGGCCCGTTTGGCTCTCCCGGCGAACTCGTGTGTCCTGCGGTCTGATCGATCCTGCCCGAGCAGCCTCGGTGTGGCGACATGGCGAACCACGGCACGCCAGGTCTGGTCCATGGCCGCTCCCCGCCCGTCGCCCCGCCACCGCCATGTATCTCCGAGGAAGGCGACGACCCTCGCCGCGTCAGACCGGTCGGCAATGACCACCGGCCACGGTCCGCCCTCGGAGCGGGGGCTTCCGTTCCCACCGCCGCACTCGATGAGCACCCGTGCGGTGTCACCCGCGGGCTGCGTGCGGCACGGCAGGAAGAGGTCGGCAAGCGGGGTCTGCCCGCGGCCGAGGAGTTCCGCCAGCCAGGGCTCGCCGCCGGCGGCAGGGGCCGGCCCGACCGCCACGCCGCGGCTGGCCGGCCCGCGTATCGCGGGGGCTGTGGGGGTGACCGGCAGCAGCCGGCCCAGCGGCGAGCGGCTGATTGCCCCGAGGTCGCAGCGTCCGTCGAGTGACCACACGATGCCGATGCCGTCGCGGGCGGCTGCTTCGAGCAGGCCTTCGGCAAAGCCCGGCGGAAGGTTCCTCGGCTCGAGGCAGCCGAGGATCACCGCGTCGTAGCGGGCGAAGGCGGTCGGGTCGGTGGGCAGTGGGTCGCTTGCGAGGGCGTGGTGGCGGAGGTGTCGCGTGGCCGTGATCCAGGGGTCGTCGTTGATGGCGCGATGACGGTGGCGGGCGTTCCAGTCGGCCAGTTCGGCGACCTCGAGCAGACGGATCGGCCGCGTCGCCACCCGGCAATCGATGCGGTCAGGCGTGGTGCCGGCAAGCTCCACGGCAAGTTCATCCACGCCCGCCTCGGCGGTCCATTCCAGATCGCCAACGAGCAGGCGCTCTCGGTCGTCGGCCTCGTCACCGGGCGGGTCGCCAGGCTCGAGGGTCGCGGTGGCGAGTTCCCGCGGCGGGCGAGGACGGGCGGGATCCGCCTTTGAATCGATTCCCAGCAGCCGCACCGTTGGCGGGCTCCCGCTCGATTCAACGTCGGTCGTTCCGCCGACAGCCAACACACGCACCACGATCCGGTCGCCGGGCCAGGCCAGCGGCGGAGCCTCGACTGCCAGCAGCCGCGGGCCGCCAGGCGGCGGCGAGCGACCGGCAGGGGGCTCCTGCCTTCCACGGGAGAGTCCGCTGAGCATCACCACGATGCCGGCAAGCGTGATCAGCCGGGCCGCGGTGAGCAGCCTGAAGCGGCCCGCGTGCCGCCCGGCGGCCACCGCTGCCGCCACCCCCGCAAGCACCACCGTCGTCACCGTGGGGAGATGCCACTGCCAGGCAACCTGCCACCCGCCCGTGGCATCCCCCGTGGCGAACGTCGCGACGGCGAGGGCTGCGACGATTCCGGTGAACCCGGTGATGAAAAATGCCGTGGTCATCGACGCGACCCTCCCCCGCCCTGTCCACGCACGAGCAGCAGCATGGGATCGGCCGCGGCGAGCACGAGAGCCACGAGCAGGCACAGCCCGGCGAGGTTGGTGCGAGCCAGCCATGCCGTCGCGGCCGGCCGTCGAGCGGGATTCGTCGGGAGCACCGCGGTGAGCGTGTGGTCGACCAGCGGCACGAATGCCGGCCAGGCGACGAGGTCGCGAGCGGCCCCGACGGACCAGGGCTCGGCCGAGACGGCGATCCGTCCGGCGGCCACCCCGCGCCAGGCCACCACCACCGCCGCATCGGCTCGGCGTCGCAGCAGCGGGACCGGGGTGCCGAGCGATGCGGCCATGCCGGGGCTCGGGTTCGGGCGAAACTCCAGGCGGGCCGGGACGTCGCCGCGGGGCCCGGGTATCGGCTCAAACGGCAGCCAGGCCTCGCTGCCCAGACGCAGTTCGAGCCCCGCGGAGTCGAGCGGCCGGCTCTCGCTGTCGGCGGCACGCTCGACCCGTTCGATCCCCGCGACTCCACGAAGCCAGTCGAGCGTTTGTGCATCGGCGGACGGTCGCGGCGAGGGCAACACCACCAGCCCACCGCCACCCAAGAGCATCGCCTCGAGCTGCCGGCGGAGCCGGCGACTCACAACCCCGTCGCTTGCCACGCAGATCGCCGCCTCGCGACAGGCTTCCTCGGCTTCGCCTTCATCGGCGGGATCGACCAGGCGAATCCGCCAGCGTCGCTCGTCGGGGTCGCAGGCGGCCGCCGCGGCTCGCACCGCCCGCGAGGCGGTCTGCCCCGGCGAGCCATCGAGCACGACGACAAGCGGCGGGGCTCGCGGCTCCTCCGGCTCGTTGGCGGCCGTCGGGCTCTCGGGTGTGAAGCCGGGCACCGCCGCGGCCACTGCCATGACCGCGACCATCACCATGCGGGCGATTGTCGGCAGCCAGTCGACGACCCGCCGGGCGATCCCGCGGCCCCGGGCGGCGCGGATCACGAGGGCCACTGTGGCCAGTCCCACGACCCTCGGCCGCGGGCGGGCGAGCCAGGCGACCAGCGGTGGCAAGGCGACCGCCGCGAGGAAGCCGAGCATCCACGGTTCGGCCAGCGACAGGCTCGCAAGCACCGACGGCAGCATCTGGCGGTTCCTTTCCCTCGGGGCTTCCAACGGGGAAAAACGACACAGCGGCCGGCCGGCGAGCCGCGAGACATCATTCCTCGAGCAGCCGGTCGATAATCGCGTCGGCGGTCAGCCGTTCGGTCTGAGCTTCAAAGGAGAGCACCAGGCGGTGCCGCAGCACGGCATGGGCGGCGTCACGGACATCCCGTAGTTCGCCGCAAGGCCGGCCCTCGATCGCCGCGGTCGCCTTGGCGGCCAGGGCCAAAGCCTGGCTGGCACGCGGGCCGGCTCCCCAGGCCACCAGCGGCTCGAGCCAGGCTGGTGCCAGCGGGTCGCCGGGCCGTGTTCGCCGGGCGAGATCGACGCAGGCCTGCATCACGTGGTCGGCCAGGGGCACCGCCCGCACCGTCTGCGAGGCACGCAGCAGGGTCTCCGCGTCGGCCACCGCGGCAGGCTTGTGCCCCGCTTCGCCGGTCGTGCGGCGGACGATCTCGAGCTCCTCCGCGGCGGCCGGGTAGTCGATCCGCAGCATGAACAGGAAGCGGTCCAGCTGGCCTTCGGGCAGCGGGTAGGTGCCCTCCTGCTCGATCGGGTTTTGCGTGGCCAGGGCCACGAACGGCTCCGGCAGCAGGTGCTGTCGGCCACCGGCGGTGACCTGGCCTTCCTGCATCGCCTCGAGCAGGGCCGATTGCGTCTTGGGCGGGGCACGGTTGATCTCGTCGGCCAGCAGGAGCTGGGCGAAGACCGGTCCCCGCAGGAAGCGGAAGCTGCGGCTGCCGTCGCCGGGATGCTCCTCGAGCACCTCGGTGCCGGTGATGTCGGCCGGCATCAGGTCGGGCGTGAACTGGATGCGACCGAAGGAGAGCCCGAGCGTCGAGGCGAGCGATCGCACGATCAGCGTCTTGGCCAGCCCCGGCACGCCCTCGAGCAGACAGTGGCCTCCGCAGAGGATCGCCGCGAGCAGCTGGCGGACGACCGTCCGCTGGCCGACGACGCTCGAGGCCATCGCCTGGAACACACCATCCGCCAAAGCGGCGACCTCCTCCAGCCTTGCCGCCGCCGTCGTCGCTGTCGTGGTCTGGTGTGCTGCCATCGTGTTCAGGGGAGTCCGGCCCCGTCGGCGCGAGGGGGCGTGCCAATCCCCGCGGTGTCGGCGTCGGTGAAGACGGCGATTCCCGCGGTGTCGGAAACGACGAGCCTGCCGTCGGCCGCGACGAGCCACGACCGGCCTCCCGGTCGGTCAAACGGCCTCAGCGGTGCTCCGCTCTCTGTGAGTGTATCCGCGTCGGCGGTGATCACGCGGGTGATCGCGTCTTCTCCGGCCGCCGCGGGCACGACCGGCCGGTAGAGGGTCGAGCCGACCACCACCCCGCGGCCATGGTTGTGCCAGCCCGGTGTGTCGATTCGGGCACGTCGGCGACCGTCGGCTGCCGCCAGGGACAGCAGTGATTGGCCGCGGGCGAGGTAGACCGTGCTGGGCGTGGCCGCGACGCACGCGAGGGGCTGCCCTGCCGACGCCTCACTCCAGGCGAGCCTCCCGCTGCGGGCCTCGAGCGCCAGGAGCCTCCCGCCGCGGGGCACCACCAGCCGCCCCCCATGCACTCCGCCCTGGCAGACCTCCAGCGGGCCGCCGCCCGCTTCGTCGTCATCGAGTCGCGTGAGCCACGCCAGCGTTCCGTCGGTTCGCACCGCCCAGAGGATCGATCCCGCGGTCGCCGCGATCGTCAGATCCCCGGCCACGGCCACCACCCCTGCGTGACTCGCGGCACCGCCCGCGGTCACGCCCGCCATCACCAGCGGCCTCGTCCATGCCAGCGATCCGTCGCCAAGCCGGAAGGCGGCCAGGGCCACCGGATCGCCCGCCGAAGACCCGGCGGTGCAGGCCACCACCTGCCCGTCGACGATCCGCGGCGAACCGATTGGCAACGGCATCGCTCGCGGAGCCGGTGCCGACCAGGCCAGCCGGCCTTCGGCCGCCTCGGTGAGATCGAGACAGACCAGCTGCGGTCGGTCGCCCGCCGTCGCGGGAACCCAGGCGACCAGCCGGCCGCCGGCGATGGCGACCCCTCGGGGAACTGCCGCTGCGGGGCGACCGGCCGCACCCGAGGGTGGAAAGAAGCGGACCCTCGGTGAGACGGCCCCCGGCGGAGTCCACGGTGGGCTGCCGCTCTCCAGCCCGAGCACGTCGATCCCGTGGCCATCGGCGAAGATGAGCAGCCGCTCACCGTCGATCGTACCCGTGCTGACCACCGGCTCGATCCCCGCCGATTCACCGGCGAGCCGCGGGAAGTCCGACCGCCACGCCGGGGACAGGCGACGACTCAGCGGGGCCTCCTCGCGAACAGTCGCCGCCGTGAATGCCGCGGCGGTCGCCTCGAGCTTCGCCGCTCGCTCTGGATACCCGGCGGAGGCAAAGATCGCGGCCGCCATCCGCCAGGCATCGACCGCGGCGGGATCGCCGCGTTCCCCGAAGAGGTCGCCCCGGGCGGCGGCGGCCATCGCCGCGGTCAGCGGGTCGCGTGCCTCGCGGAGGCTCTCCGCCAGACGGGCGGAATCCCGGTCGGCGACCGCGGTGGCCAGCTCGCCCGACGGCCGAGAGCCGTCGCTGGCCGCCGCCACCCAGACCGCGCGACGGGTCGCGGCAATCGCCTCGGCGAAAGGCACGAGCGTCTCCACGCCGCCTGCGGGCTTCCGCGGAGTCAGCGGCACCAGCCAGGTGGTGTCGCTGCGGCGTGCCAGGTCGGCGAGCGTGTCGAGTTCGGCGAGGGCCTCGTCGGCGGGTCGCTCGACGGCGGCGTCGAGACGGGCCACGAGTTCCGCGGCGGCAGGCTCGCAGGGACGGAGGGCTGTGGCCGGCTGCGGCACGGCCGCAGCGAAGCCCGCGAGGACCATGGCGGGGTGAGGATTCCAGACAGGCCGCATCGCAGGTTCCCGACGACACCGTCGGAATGCACCGGCCGACGGCGGTTTTCTTCCGCACGCGGCGCGTGCGGCCTGTGTGAAGTATAAGTCGAGGGTGCCCCGCGGGCTCAACCCGGAAGCCAGGCGGACGATCACGATGGAGCCGGCCGAGATGCCCCGCAGCCACGACGAGGACCTCTTCGAAAGCTCGACGATGACCTTCGGCGAGCACCTCGAGGAACTGCGGGTCTGCCTGATCCGGGCCTCGCTGGGGGTGCTCGTGGGTGTGGTGGTCGGCTTCTTCGTGGCCCGCCCGGTGGTGCAGCTGATCGAGAATCCCCTGCGGCGGGCGCTGGGTGACTACTACACCGAGCGGTCGATCGAGGACTTCGATGCCTGGCGGCCGCGTCGCGACGGTGGTCCGGGAATCCCCTACTCCCGTGAGGAGGTGATCGACGCGGTCACCCGGCACGGAATGGCTTTCGAGATTCGCGAGGTCCACCCGGGGCGTCTGGCGACGGAGGCGGGGCATTCCCCCGTTGAGCCGTCGGCCGTCAAGGACGAGGCTTTCGATCTTGAAGGGCTCTCGCCCGTTCTGCTCTGGCAGCCCCTGGCACGGGATGCCCGCGTGAGCATCACCACGCTCAGCGCCCAGGAGGCCTTCGCGATCTACGTCAAGGCAGCCTTGCTCGTGGGCATCGTGCTCTCGAGCCCCTGGGTCTTCCAGCAGATCTGGAGTTTTGTGGCAGCCGGCCTCTACCCGCACGAGAAGCGATACGTGCACGTCTTCCTGCCGGT
>Ga0180430_10005428_pt1 | contig 10584 bp, 12 predicted proteins | sample SS_ome_9_FD_132999 | JGI IMG/M metagenome (GOLD analysis project Ga0180430, IMG submission 132999) | Hypersaline lake sediment archaeal communities from the Salton Sea, California, USA - SS_1_S_2 metaG | ecosystem: Environmental > Aquatic > Non-marine Saline and Alkaline > Hypersaline >... | reverse complement strand
CGCGGTATCATTATGAACGTGACCAACCCGAAGGTCTCGATCTTCTTCCTCGCCTTCCTGCCGCAGTTCGTCGATCCGTCGCGCGGAAGTGTAACGGCCCAGATCATGCTGCTAGGCAGCCTGTTCATCGTGGCGACCATCGTCATCTTCGGCAGCGTCGCCCTGCTGGCGGGCACAATCAGCGAGTGGTTTGCCCGCAGCGAGCGGGTGCAAAAAATCCTCAATCGCACCGCAGGCGTTGTCTTTATTGGTCTGGCCGCGAAGCTTGTGATGACGGAACGGTCGTAGCAGAAATGTCTATTTAGCACTTCCCTTAATCTTGCCCCTTCTATCTGCTTGCGGGCATGTTCGTTCACGGCTATACTGACAGTTGGCTGCGTTTGGGTGAAACGGTACGACCTGATAGCAAGAGCACGAATGCTTACTAGGAGTTGGTGATGGTCTCTATGTGTCGTAAGATGCGAATGGGCGTTAATATTGTCTTTGCGATGTGTTTGGTTTTATGCACAACATTGCAGGCAGATGAGATTGCCGATGCGAAACCTCGCATGTTCAATAGCGTCATCGAGGTTTCATGCGAGCCGTTCAATGGGGAGTTTGTTCTTGGTGATCCTATTGCTTTGAATTACACGTTATGGAATCCGAATACGTCGAACCGGTATGTCGAAGTGAGTTTTCAGGGTGTTCAATCCGGTATGCATATTACGGTGGTTGACGAGCAGCAGCAGGAAGTTCCTCAGAGGCGGGGAATCGGTGGCGGACCTCCTGGGCCTATTATGTTCAAAGATATGTATAGTGCAAAGCCCGATGAAGAAATTCAACTAAGTGTCGATCTCGCGAAGCTCTTTCTCATAACCGAGCCGGGGCGCTATACGGTGACGATTTCTTACTTGGGCAAGCAGGTCTGTAGGTCGGAAGTTACGCTCGTCGCTTTGATTCCAGGCGATGGTGTTGCATTGAGTGGGGTCTGCAAGATGCCATTTCGGGCGCGTCTGGAAGAGGGTGCGATCGGCGTCGAGTGCAAAGTTGCCTGCGGTCGAATGCCCGAAGACGCGGTCGGGCAGGGAACCGTTATCACGCTCAGGGATCTTATCGTCAAGTATCGCCAGCATTTTCATACGGATGTGACATTGCGATATAAGACACCCCGCGAGGCGACGGTCGCCCAGGCGATGGTTGATTACAAATGGCAGGTTTGGATCATTCTGAAGTCGGGCAATGCGCAGACGCTCGTTGTTGGCGATCTCAGGGGAGAGCGAATTCGAACGATCATTCCATGGACGACCGAGTCGATCGAACTAGGTGGAACGGCCGCCAGCAGGATGATTGTCCCCGAAGCCAAAATCGCCATCGCGGGGATCCGAGGGAAAAAGAAGATTAGTAGTCAGAGTGAGATTTGGAAGGATTGAATCGACTGATGGATATCGGCGAATTGTACTACTATGTTGCAATGATTGTAGCAAGCTGGGTTTGGATATGGCTCCTGCTCTGGTTGTTCAGTCCGCCGCTTTTACTGGCGATTTCCCTCTCGTTGTTCCTTGGGTGGCTTACGCCTGGTATTGTTCTACTGCTGATAATGAAAATATTTGACAAGAAGTGAAAAGTATTTACGAATGACTATGTCCGAATTTGAACGTCAATCATTGGTCAATGAAATTGCTGAAATACTTGGCATTGATGAGTTCAATAAATGTGTGGACTCAGTTCATCAGACAAAAGAGATTGGTCGCTTGAGATTCTGGCAGGAGTCGCATGTCGAAAAGATTATGACCGCGATAGATGACGATCAGCGAGACGCATTAGATGGCATGAATGAATATGAAACCTTCCTCTTCTTTTTCGAGCCTGAAAAATGTCGCTTTGATCAGGAGGCTTGGGAAGCATATCTTGCAGATGCCGGAATTCCGTATCGTGAACATCCAGAGAGCGAAGAGGATCGTTTTATGATGGGATGGCGCGAAATTCCCAAGGAACGACAGTGTTTTATCGACGATGCGGTTCGTGAGTTGTCAAAGATCGGCTCTTTGTGTGCGTTTGAGCACTGCTTTCGGATGCTTGCCTGTCACATCTCGGCCGAGGAAGCTTTATTGCTTTATGCTGACTTGCAGCGATCGATGCGCCTAACGTGCGAGTGGAAGGATGAGTTCCTGGAGATTTTCACGCAAGTTTCATCAAGCGAGTTGCCACCACCGATTTTCGATGAGGAAAAGGCATGTCGAGAAGCGAAAGAGATGCTTCGCCAAGCAGAAGCGTCCATTAAGAATGCCAAACCGGAGAATCCAGACGGAGCGGATGGTGATATTCCCTTTTGATGAACGGAAGGTGATGGATGGGGAAATAAGTTATTGTCCGTCCGATCGTTCCAGTTGCCAGCCTATCATCCAGGTTTTTCCGACTCTTCAACCTGCGCGATCCTTCGCCGAACCTCGGCCCGCCAGATCGTTGCGTTCTTCTGTTGTTGATTGAGCAGGATGCCCAGCAGGTAAGCCGTAACGGCTGCGCCGATCAGGGCGACTCCGATTTCGAAGACAATGTCGATTAGAAATTCCTGGATGCCTTCGTGTAGATAATCGAAGATTTTGGAGTAATCTAAGAGTTTGGAGATTGCGACACAAATCGTACCCAGCAGGGCGCCGGCCCATAGGAAGAACTTATGGACCTTGACCGGTGCCGTGATCTCGTCGATTTGATCCGGGTGCTGACGGAAGTATTCCACTTCCTGGTCGGTGACTTCGGTTTTGCCCGACTTGAAGAAAAGCTTAAGAAATAGCACATCGTGATCGATTGCATTCGGTTTCTTCATGATCGTATCGATCTTGGCTAGGCTCTGAATATTGACAGGGCAGTTTACGAAGGCTGCTGACTGCTTAAAGGTATCATTCAGAGATTTTAGCCAATATGGAATCCCGCGTCTTCTTGTATTTCTTACCGGCAAGTGATGTGCGATCTTTAGGCGTCAGACGCCCCCGGTTGCCAACCGGTCGATCGGGCCCAGGATTGAGCGGCGAAGTAGATCAGGTCGACAGCAGGGTCTTTCACATCGGGGTAGGTTGCCGGATCGGCCAGGTTGGCAGCCAGGCGGCGTTTGAGCTCGGCGTACGCGGCCGCGGTTTCGGGATGGGCGCGGAGATAGTCGCGGAATAGAAGCGGGTATCGCTGATTGGGGCGGCCTTGCACGCGGACGTGCGTGTTGGTTCGTCGCTGATCGCGCGGCGCGCGGAAGAACCATTTCGTCCACTGCGACGGATCATCGTCGGCCGACGGTGGAAGGTGGTCTTGCGTGATCTCTTCCGCGTGCGTGTAACCGAGCGAGCAGAGCGCGGCTTTCACCGATTCATCCGTCGCCGCCACGGTGATTTGAACGTCGATCACATCCTTGGCCGCCAGACCGGGCACAGCCGTCGAGCCGATATGATCGATCCGTAGCGCGAGTTCGCCCAATGCACTTCGTAGCCGAGCTGCAATCGCCTGAAACTCTTCGGGCCAATGGTCTTGATAGGGAACGATTTCGAGCATGATTTCTTTCGATGTTGCTTCTGTTGAAAGGAGCTTACTCATCCTCACGTTTTGCAACAGGTGCGGTTCCGAAATCGCCCTCCAGCCAACCGTGGAATCCCATGCACATGCCATCGCCGTCGAAAAGGTCCAACTCTTCTTGCGTCGTTAGCTTGCCGTTTTCGTTCAGGGTGGCCAATCTCACGATGGTTCGTAGGTAGACGATCGCTTCGTCGTTTTTGAGAGCTCCAGTCACGCCATCGATGACCGCCATCAGGCCGCCGACCGCGTCGTCGATTCCTTTTCTCGCTGCGGCTTTCGCTTCATCGCTCAGGTTCGGGTCGATTTTGTCGATTGCTTCTTGTCGAATGTCCTCGAAAATGATGAATCCGGCAGCGTGCTGAATCCATAATTCTCGCGCATTTTTGTCTTCAGGGATTTCTGCGAGCTGATAGTGGTAGGTTGGCATTATTGTCTCGCTCCTATTTAAGTCACGCGTTATTCAACCGCGAACCGGAACTCTTTGCCGGGCATGTACTGCCCGATGACTTGGCCGATGACCTGCTTGGCTTTGTCCGGGTCCGAGACATCGTACTCCATATCCAACTCTCCGAAGCCGCCGCCGGCACCGACGAAGCCTTTGACGCCTTTCCTTTCGATCGCGTCGACCATACGCATGAGCGTCGCCATTTCCTCTTCGGACGGAAGTTGTTCCGTGATCGGAATGCTGACCTTGAGCGTCGTTTTGCCCGCGAAAATAGATTTCAGCCACTGAAACATTGGAATTCCTCGCTTGATTGATGCTGCTTTTGGTCGTACGGATGTCCGCGATTACAGAAGTGCTCGTAGGATAATGGTTATACCCGAAACGACGCACAATGCCAAGACGGCCGACCGGAGTCCTTTTGCTTCGAAGTGGGCGAAGGTGCGGCTCGACAGGGCGTAGCCAAGCGGTGCGGCGGGGGCCAGCACGAGCGTCGCACTGAGTTCGGGCATGCCAAAGCGGCCGACGATATGGAAGACGGGAATCGTGATGATTCCGCCGATGAGGAAGTATCGCGAGAGCATTCCGCGCAGACGCGAACCCCGTTCGTGCTGCAATACCAGTGCGATGGCAGGGCCGGCCGCCGTCGCGGTCGCGCCCATGAATCCGGAGACGGCACCGGCGGCGAGCAGATTACGGGCGGTCGGACGGATATGAATTCCCCATAGACTCATCGCGACGGCAAGCAAAAGAAGCGCGCCGAGCGCGACCGAAAACGTATCGCCCGTTACGTATTTCAAAACGAAAAACGCCGGGATGATTCCGATAACTCGCCCGATTAACGGCCAGCGAAGCTCTCGCCACTCGATATCTCGACCGTCACGCCTTATCATGAAAAGGATCAATACCATCGCGCACGCCGTCAGCGGGCCGGGCACAAGCATCGGGTCGACCATATAGAGAAATGGCGCCGAGACCAGTCCCATGCCGAAACCGATCGTTCCCTGCACCCAAGTACTAAATACGATAATTGTCCAGCCAGCCAAGATTTGTTCGATACTGAGGGGGATTTCCATAAAAGTATAAAGTAGAAAGTAAAAATGAAAAAAGGTTCGGTTGGACGTGAATTGCGGGATCGATGTTTTTGTGACGGGTGGATTTAATAGCTTTTAATTTTTCATTCTTACTTCATACTTATATTACTTTCCGCCGTAGAATCGCTTTTTGTGCTCCTCGGCCAGGCGGATCATTCGGGCAGCGACCTCGGGGTTCGCTTCGATGACGTTCTTCTGCTCGGTCGGGTCGGCGTCTAGGTCGAAAAGCGAAAGTTCGATTTTTTTCGTTGCATAAGGTCCGGGCTTGCCGTCACGGCCGGGCGAGACAAGTGTGCGGTAGTTGTGCGGTAGGTGGAGCTTCCATCGGCCGTCGCCGCTGATAATGCCCTCGAACGTTCGGCCGGTCGAGAACGGGTAGTATGCGTGGGGATTCGTCGCGTCTTCCTTGCCCGTGATGATATCCCAGACCGGCAGGCCGTCGATTTCGTTCTTGGGTAGATCGGCCCCAGCGAGCTGGGTGAACGTCGGCAGAAGGTCGACCGAACAGAACGCCTTCGTGCATCGGGTGCCCGCTTCGATCTTGCCCGGATACTTGATGATACATGCCGACCGAATACCACCGTCGAAGCCGGTCGCCTTCGCTTCGCGGAAAGGTGTAACGCCTGCATGATCGCCGTACGAAACCCACGGTCCGTTATCCGACGTGAAGACGACGATCGTATTCTGTTCGACGCCGCTATCTTTTAGTGCCTGGTTGATTTGCCCGACCGACCAGTCGAGTTCCATCATCACGTCGGCATAAAGTCCTTGGCCCGATTTGCCTTCGAACTTATCGCTGCAGGAGATCGGCACATGGGGCAGCGAGTGCGGCACGTAAAGCAGGAACGGGCCATCCTTGCTGCGACGAATGTAATCGACGGCCGCCTCGGTGTACCAGGTCGTCAAGTTGCATTGCTGCTCGGCCGTCACGTCTTCGATCGTTACCTTTCCGCCGTCCCAGTATTGCAGCGGGAATTGTCCCCAAAATTCCGGATTGCCCGGATGGAAACGCCACATGTCGTTCGAGTACATCAGTCCGCAGTTCTCGTCGAATCCGCGATCCAAAGGTCGCTGCCCCGGTACGTCACCTAAGTGCCATTTCCCGAAGCAGGCGGTGCGATAACCGGACTTTTTCAAAACCTCGGCCATCGTCGCGAACTTCGGATCGAGACATGCCCTGCGGGGTGCGTGCGCGCCTGCGACCTTCGTTCGGCCCGGATAACAGCCCGTCATGAGGGCCGACCGCGACGCCGAACAAATCGCTTGGGGCACATAGAAGTTGTCATACCGACAACCTTCTTTGGCAAGCTGCTCGACGTTGGGTGTTTCGTACTTCGTGTCCGCAAAGGGTCTGAAATCGGCCCAGCCCGAGTCGTCGAGGAAGACGATCACTACGTTCGGCGGCGTTTCGGCCGAGCTAGCGGGCGAGAGTATCGAAAGGGCGATAGCAATGGCGGCAAGTGTGCAAAGTAGGCGGTTCATGCGACGATCTCCTAGAGGCGACGTTTCAATTGCAGTATACCCGAGCGGTTTGCAACATCGGGCGAACTACCATTATAACATCACTTTTGCCGTCCCGACATGGCCGAATCGGCATTTCATTCGTTTATTGTAGTTGGTACAATGTAGTGGTCCGCGAGTTTCCCCGTTGTTCCTTGGCTTTTGCCCGAATAGGAATGGAGTCCGTCGATGAAGCCGTCTTCAATCTCGGTTGCTTTATGCTTGCTGTTTCTTTTCATTTCGAGTGCAATCGCACAGAATCTGGCCGATGAAAATCAATCAAAGAGGCTAGTCATCGCAGTCGGACAGGGCGATAGCGAAACCGTCACTTCGCTGATTGCGGACGGTGTAGATGTTAATGAAGTCTATCTTTTTGAAGGTAGCGAACATGAAACACCGCTGCTCTTGCACGCCATTATGGAAGAGCAGCGAGATATGGTGAAACTGTTGATCGACGCCGGTGCGGATGTGAAGCGGCTTGACCGTAAGATTTCACTTCTTGCTTTGCCCATGAGGAACAAGGATCCGGTCATGGTTAAACTTTTACTCGATACCGGAGCGAGTACAAAGCCGCTGACGAAGCTGCCCGAGAGCTATGCGCGGCACGGTGAATTACTCGACGATTCGGAATTCGCCCTTCTATTCGCTCTTGTTGTAAAGGATGACGATCTTTTCGAAAAAACGTTTCGTAAGATCGTGGAAACGAAGGACGAGAAACTATATTTCAAGGCTTTCAGTTTCGCCTCCGTTCTTGGAGATAGCAAGACGCTCAAGATGATTCTTGATAGGGACATTATTCCGCCGAAAAGTGCGACGAGATTGTTCTTTAACGCCGCGATGACGGGCAACGATCAAATCATTCAGATGTTGCTCGACGCGGGGATCGATGTGAACGAGAAAGATGAAACGGGCAACACTCCACTTTATATGATCACCGTTGGTATGCCCTTTATCAACTATTCCGTGTCGAGTTATTTTACGCCGAAATCTTCTGCCAGCAGTGATTATGCCCAACGGCTGATGAAGCGACTCCTTGCGGAAGGTGCCGATCCGAACGCTAAGAGTAAATACGGATTATCGCTCATCAGCAAGTCGATCATGTCGGTCAATCCCCGAGCGATTGAGATCCTTGCCCGCGGCGGTGCGAATATCGGGGTCATCGACGATGAGTCGGGCACGACGGCGCTGCACTATGCGATTGCAGTGCAAAAACAGCGGCTGCTGGGGAAACGGCCGCACATGAAATCTAATTTTTATGTCCCGGATGATGACGGGATGGTCGTGATCAAGAAGCTGATCGAACTCGGAGCCGACGTTAATGCCCTTACGAAGAAGGGCGAGACGCCGTTGCATGCGGCGATCGAGTGCGATCGGCACGTCGTTTCGTTGCTTATCGAGGCCGGTGCGAAGGTGAATCTCGGCGACAATGCGGGTCGGGCGCCGCTTCACTGGCTAGTGAGATCGATTTATCCGGAGAAAGATGATCTCGTGATGATGAGAGTCTTGATCGAGGCCGGTGCGAAAGTGAATCTCGCCGACAATGACGGTCAAACGCCGCTTCACATGGCCGCGAATATGAGCAATCGCAGCATGACCGCTTATTTCGATCCGCCCACTGAGGTGCTGACCGGCGACATTCCACTAAATCCGCTAATCAATCGCCCTGTCGCTGAATATCGCCTGGACGAAGACGTTTTGACAATGATCCGCGTTTTGCTCAAAGCCGGCGCCGATCCGCTCGCGAAAAACGTCGCCGGGCAAACGGCCGTTGATCTCGCGACGGATGAGAAGGTAATTAAGCTCCTAACGACTGATTAGTGAGTCTCTTTTGGCGAATCTGCTTCGCCGAAAATCTTATCCGTGAACTTCACGTACCAGGCTGCCGATTGGACTTGGATGATGTATGCCATCGCGATGATGATAGCGATTTCAGAGCCCTGCTCCTTGAAGGCGGTCATGGCAATCGCAAGGGCGATCGAGAGATTTCGCATCACCGTGCCATAAACAATAGCGATCGCGTCACCCCGGTTGAAGAACAGCTTTCCAACGACCGTGCTGATCACGAAGTTGATCAAGTAGAGCAGGGCGAGTGGAATCAGGTATTCGACAAGGATGGCCGGGTTCGCCGTAATGCTTTTCGCCTTCAGGCACATGGCAACGTAAACGATTCCGAGAACGCCGACGGTCGAGAGCATCGGGAATTTCTTTTTTATGCTCTTTTGATATCGCTCTTGGCCGTAACGGCTTATGATGAAACGTTTGGTCAAGATTCCGAATATCATGGGGAGGAAAACGACGATGGCGATCGATTGGAAGATCTTCCATAGCGGCATTTCGATCACTTCGCCCATCAGCCATTTCGCGTAAAGTGGCGTTGCCAGCGAGCCGAGAATCAGGCCCACAACGGTCATCTTTATCGCCGCGTTCATGTTGCCTTTCGCGAAGCCCGTCCACGAGATCGTCATCCCGCTGGTCGGCAGAAGCGACGCGAAGAGGAGCCCTAGCACGATCATCGGGGAATCGGGAAAGAAATAATTTCCCAGGCCGAATGCGATGAAAGGAATGACGCAGAAGTTAATCAGTTGGGCCGTCAGTTGGCATCGGATTCCATCGATCGAAAATACTTTTTCGATCTGAAGGTTCACCATCATCGGATAAACCATCAGGAAGGTTAGCGGCATGACCGTCGCCCTCATGAAAGACATGTCGAAATAATATCCGGAAACAATCCCTGCGATCATCATCGCGGGGATGGTCCAGATCAAATTCTTTTGCAGGAAAGACAAAATCTTCCACATGGTGTTATCCTTTTCGGCGCTAACAAGTAATGAATACTGTTTTACCGTGTCGCTATAGAAATTGCCAGTCCGCTAGTGAAATAAATCGAGTCTTACATCAAAGCGAAAGGACCTACAAATGCATGAGCATCGAAACGAAGACCCGGCTATCGTAGCGTTCCGGACGATAGAGCGGCAGGCCGATGCCTGCGAGGAATGTCCAGCGGGCGCTGATGATATACTCAATGCCGGGCGTGATCTCGAAAAGCGTGCCCGTCTCTTCGCCGCGAAGTTCCGTCACGCCGTTAAGTTCGACGATCAGCGACGTCAGACCGATCGTGCCATGTCCTTCGATGTGATCGTGGTCATCGTGCGAATCATGATCTCCGTGCGAGCCGTGTTTGCTGTGCCTGTTATGCTTCGGTCGGCACTTTTGCCAGCGTGGACAAAAGACCGGTCCGCAGAACGATTTGGCTAGTGTAAGGTCGTAAAGCAGTGCGGCCTCGTCGTGCCCGAGCGCAACCTCGGGGCCGAATCGACCCTGAACGGTGATCCACTGGCCGGCATCGTACCAGAAGGAGAATGTCGGCGCGAGTGCCGCATGGCCGTGTCCCAATTCCCGTGCTTCGCTACCGGTCGGGATTTCGACCTCGAGGTTAGCCGTCAGCAGAAATCGCGGCTTTTTAACAAGCATTGCCCGACCGACGACGGCAATGTCGCCGAACCCGCTCGCACGTGGTTCGTCTTCCGGATCGCGAAAAACGATCGGTCCCTCGATGACAAACTGGATTCGATCGGTAAGGGCCCATTCGAATTCGAATCCGAGTTCGCGCTCGTCGACGTTTCCGTCCGCATTCCTCGCGTCGAGATAATCGAAATGGAGATCTCGCTCGAAGAACGCCTGTTCGTAGAAAAATGTGTGGACGTAGGGCGTGCCACAGGGACTCACATCCTCGTGATGCCACTCTTTACAGACGTCTTCGAAGAAGCTGCCTGAGTCGGCGAGCAGTGGCGAGGTGAGCAAAAAGAGCAGGGCGAAGGTGCTTGAGATTCGGAAGGATGGCATTTTATATAGGCCTAATGAATAATAGTAGAAGCTGACGGAATCGGTTGTCTCGCTTCTACGAAAATCGACCAAATGCCTTTCGTGATATTATTAGAATACCGCGATATAGAACCTTTCCAGCCATCGCATGTCAATAAAGGGTCCGTGCGTATCGATTATACGCAATTT
>Ga0180430_10005426_pt1 | contig 10586 bp, 8 predicted proteins | sample SS_ome_9_FD_132999 | JGI IMG/M metagenome (GOLD analysis project Ga0180430, IMG submission 132999) | Hypersaline lake sediment archaeal communities from the Salton Sea, California, USA - SS_1_S_2 metaG | ecosystem: Environmental > Aquatic > Non-marine Saline and Alkaline > Hypersaline > Sediment... | reverse complement strand
CAGCGGTGGGACTGTGAGTCAGAATGGCGGCTTCCAGTGCCGGATCAGACCAAATCAGCACATGCGAGGGTGGCATCGGTGACCGCGCCTCCGCTCCGAGGCGTGCGTGGTCGATATCCACGATCACTTCGAAGTTGGAATTCCCTCTGACATTCGTCTCAATAATCTCAAAAAACTTGTCAGGCTCGACGAACCGGCTCGCGGAAATCGGCTTGTCGGCGCGGAGTAGAAATGCCAACGCTACGGCGACCGCCACAATCACTCCTACGAGGGCGAAGAGGCGTCTCCTTCTCATGGCGCGGAACCGCTCGACCGAGTCTGCGACCTGTAGAGAATGACGGCACTGACGCCTAGCACGATTTCCAAGATGGCATAAACAATCAGCAGCCAGTGTGGCAGGCCGTCCAGGACGAAGCTCAGCAGGCGGCCTGCAGCAAGTCCAAGCATGAATACGGCGCAGGCGACAAGAGCGGGTCCGGTCATAGATCTGCTAAACGCGCCCCACAGCCAGAGAACGACCATGCCAAAGTAGAGGCCCATTACTGCACGCATGATGTGAGTCAGGTTCGTCGTATCGACGGTGATGCCGAAAAGGGCATCAAGGCTCACCGAAGGCTGGGCCCCATAACCCAGGGCAATCGGCACCAAGCCGACAGAACAAAATATTAGGAAGGCGCGTGTTTTCATGTTTCTCGGAACGTACTCTGAACGCTCTCTACACATTGCTTTGAAAAAACTTGTGACCAACAGAACCGCCAAGCATAAGCTGCAACGAGAGATGCCTCAATTGATAGGCGTGAACTGATTGGACTGTTTTTTGCAGCATGCTGACCCAAAAACACCTTTGGGGCCCTTGAATGCAGTCACACAAGACGTCCGATTCTCGTCTCCTGTGCTCGCGAGAGCAGGCAATCAATGCTTTTCGGCCTGGCGAGAGCGAAGAACTCATCTCGGAAAGCAACGCCTTGAGGATCTCGTCTGAGCCGAAGTTCTTGATTTCACCCCGTGCCTACCACTTTCTCCGTGGTCGTCACACGTCTGCCACAATACCGGCATTCCTTTCGCCGCACGATCTTCTCCGCCCGTGGACGCGTATAGATGACATAGAAATGCCGGCACCCGCAGTTCGGGCAAACGAGGCCTTTCGGTTCGGGCTCGGGGTTCTGGCTGTTCATCCCCGCTTGCTCCTCTGCAACGCGGAGAGCCGGACGCGAGGTTGCGCGGGGCCTTGCGGGGCATCAGTGCCGAAGAGCACGCAGCCCTGAATCGACGCCGACACCGCGCAGCCCACGATACCATCAAGCCAGTGGTTGTCTGGCTGCTCGGGACGGATCTTCCATTCGTCCACCGTGCGTCCTCGCCCTTCGGTCTTCACGCGGTACTCGGCGGTCAGTTGCTCTGCAAACAGCCCCTCGGGATCCGGTTTCGGAGCATGCCGCTGCGCGACCAGCCAGCCGATGTACCGGAACAGGTCGACAGTCCGGCCTTCCCCGATCCGGAACCCGGCGCGGGTCCGATGCCGGTGCAGCTGCCGTTCGCTGATCACTTCACCCAGTGGGGTCGAGTTGAGCAGCCGGCACAACTGAGTCGGTCCGAGTTGTCGGGGATCAATACGGATTCGAGTGAGGCGCACAGCGGATACGCAATCTCGTGAATCGGTCGGCAACGACAGGTTTGGATCGAGCAGGTGATCCAGTTCGTACGCCGGTCGGACCGCTTCACCGTCCTCGACTTCCGTCTGCAGAATGCTGCGGCAAAACACCTGCCTAAGTCGCTGGTGCACCTTCTTGCCACCTTTGGCGACGAGATCAATGCAGCCATTGACCGGGTCATAAGCAAAAACATTGGTGAATGCGTACCGATCCGACCGTGGCTCGATCTGTCCGTCATCGTCAAACACCAACAGTTTGTCGGGCCAGTCATCGAGATAAGCGAAGAAATAATCGACTCCGTTGCAACGCGGATAGTGGTGGACGCGGCAGTGCCGCCCTCGCAGCTCCCTGGGCCAATAGTACTTTCGCAATTCCTGCTGCAGTGCCCGTGTGTGTTCCTCCGTGACAGTAATGCGACGCGGTGGCAGGCCATTTCCGGTAGCGGCGGACGCCTTCCGCAAGAATGGCGGCGAGGTTGCGGACGCGTTGTTCGGGCGATAGATCGTCGGTCCACGTCGAGGTATCTGGCATGGCGGCACCGGCACTCAGAGAGACTCGAATGGCGACGGCCAAATGCCATCGCGTCTCTCGATACCTATGCCATCAAAGCCTCTGGTGTCCGCGGTTCTGATAACCCCGCAGGATGGGTTTTTCTAACCCTGTTTTGAAAACGCCAAACAACCTGAGCGAGCCGGACCACCACTTAACCCGAACGCGTTGTCTCTGTCCGGAAAGAGAGACTTTGGGGGCCGAGCGGCCAATTGGGGTGCAGATTGGTGTTCTCAGGATACCTCTGCGGAGGTTATGGAGAGATCGCAGCAATGACGCAATGTGTCGCAACACGTTGCGGAGACTCGGGATACTGCGACGTGTCTCTGGCAGGGCGCAAGAGAAAACCCCACGGTCGCGAATTTCGCTTCCGTGGGGTTCAAGTGGTGTGAACCCAACCCTCTTCGGAAAAGAGACAGAGACACGCCAAACAGCGGCGATCCTGAGCGGACAGAACAGTCACGGTTGGCTTCGAAATAGCGGGCTGAACCACCTACTCCAGAGAGTCGCATGGGCACGACCGCGGATCGAGGTTGGGAGGCCATTGGCCAGTCTTTGAACCATTCAGGTTTCGAGTCCGTAGATTGTTCGCATTGCATCGGCGACGGATTCCAGTGTCTCGCTGCCAAGCCCCAGTGATTTGAGGTCAAGTGTCTCGTCCTGCATCTGCTCCAGAAACGACGCGAGGTCAGATTTCACCTGATCAGGGACAGATCCGGTGAAGTCGGGGTCGACAATCGCGAACAGTCGAAAGACATCATTTTTGTGCTTCCGTATGTCTTTGGAATCGACATGATCGCCAGCCGCTTTCCGTGCGGTCAGATCGAGCCAGGCGCGGGCCTTCAATGCGATCAAATGCTCAGGCCCAACGATTTGAAGACCATCGACCTCGCGTTTGCCTTCCTGCAGGAACTGGTAGTAATGCTCATCGAGCAGGATCGCCGACAAACTGGAAGCCTCGTCATTGAAGGGGATCGGAGTCAATTCACTGTCTGCTGCCAGTGCGAGAACGTCAGGAGCCCTTGCGAATAACTCAAGCATGAACGGGAATCCCTCCGTTTTCGGCTTCGTGAAACGATACAACTGTTTTCCGCCGGACGCCTTTTCCCTGATCTCGTATTCTCCGTCGCGGACGAACTGCCAGAGTGCCTTCGCAAAGTCTGCATCCAGCACTTCAACACACAGGACTATGTCAAGATCTTTCGTTGCGCGGAAGTCGATACCGACATTCTGCATAGCCACGGTGCAGGCAGCTCCACCGATCAAGACGTACTGATCGGCGAAAGCGGCAAAACGGGTTTTGAATAGATCCAGTCCTTTCACCAGGTTACGTCCTCCATCATCTCTTCCAGCGATCCCTGAACGCGTTCGTCGTCGTCGTCTTTCAGCGAGAGGTAGAGCGAAAGTCGGTCAACGACGTTGTCTGTAGACAAGAGCTTTGGATCGTAGCTCCATGTTTCAACTTCCAATGCATTGGGATCGCCGGCAGCAGCGGGTTGCCAGTCGAATCTGTCGCGCAGTGCTTTCCATTCTTTCATTGTCGTCGCCACGACTGGAGTCGGAGGATCGGCCAGTATCGAGTAGTGTGCCAGCGCAGAAAGCCCCGCAGTCAACCATGACAATTCAACATGCGATGACAAGGTATCCGGCTGCGCATTTACGCGATGACGTTTTTTGACCGGATTGCGCAGCAGAGGTCGCGCTTTGTTCCAGAGGTCACGGCGTGACATTCCTAATGTCAGACAACGCTGACGTCCCTGCCTCGAAATGTCGCTGATATCTTCCGCTTCCAATTCGTTAAAGGCCCGACTCATGGACATTTTGGTGTAACCCAGTTGGTCAGCGAGTTCGGCAGGGGTGTAGACGTCCCTGGCAGCTCGCAGGAGCAGGTAGAGGACGACCACCTGTGCCGCGGGGCTGAGTGTGGGAGCCGTTTGATGGCGCTTGCGGAAATGCTCACGCAGGTCGATGCCCAGCATGGGCAGATACATCTGATTGCCTGGGATGATGAAAGGAATGCCCTGCTCGATCAGCCGTTTGCGCTCGTAGGCGGCAAGCTGCCGTCTCACATAGATGATGTCGCCCTGCCACTTCGTGCGGAGCTGCTCCATGTGCTTGCGAACAGTGGCGGGAGAACGCGGGTCGTGTCCCTCATCACACATCAGCAGGCAGGGCTGGGCGAGGATGTTGATTTCCCGGTAGGAGTAACCCTCTCGTAGAAACAGCGGGAGACGCCGAGAGTGTGCCCATTTTGCGGGCGAGACCTCGATCCCCAGTGTTTCCTGCAAATACTCGCGAATTAATGTGTCTGTGGTGGCCACGATTACTCTAGTAACAGTGATTGTGCACAGTAACATGCATCACGTTACCGTGCGTGTCAAGGGTTACTATCTGTTTCGATCGGCGATTTTTTCGGAGCACCCTGCGAGGTCTCGATCGGTCGAGCAACTCCGTCGAATTCGAAATGCCCCGGATCACGAGAGTCACGGTCCAAGACGGTGATCTCACTCAAGCTAGCTGCGATCGGCCAAAAGGCCGGGAGACTGGCCGATGCTGGCACTGAACCGGGTCGGTTCGGACGGTCACATTTGAGTGGTAGGGCTGAGAATCTCTGTGTCGATCGGCCTCGAGACGATCGGGTGATTGGACAGGCACTGCCCGACCATCTCCCCCGCGAAACCGTCGAACACGATCTCTCCGACGACGAGAAGTGCTGCCCCGAGTGCGGCGAGCAGCGACAGCGGATCGGTTGCGAGCGGAGCGAGCAGCTGGAATTCGTGCCTGCCGTGCTGAAGGTGCTGGAGCACGTCCGCTGAAAGTACGCCTGCCGCTGCTGCCAGGAACACGTCGCCGTCGCAGCCCCACCGAGCAAGCCGATTGAGAAGGGGTTGCCCGGCCCCGGCCTGTTGAGTGCCATTGTGGTCGGCAAGTATGCGGATCATCTGCCGCTGTACCGGCTGGAAGATGTGTTTGCGCGGGCAGGCGTCGAGTTGTCACGCAGCACGCTCTGCCGCTGGGCGCTGCAGACGGCCGACATTCTGGAGCCGCTGTACCGGTTGATGATCGAGCGGGTCCGCAGCTCGGCAGTCATTCACACCCACGACACGCCGGTGCCGGTGCTCGACCCGGCGCTGCCGAAGACGCGCACGGCCCGGTTCTGGGTCTACTGTGGAGACTGGCGGAATCCGTATACGGTGTATGACTACACGACCAGTCGCAAACGGGACGGTCCGGCATCCTTCCTGGAGGAATTTGAGGGATACCTGCAAGCCGATGCGTTTGCCGGGTACGACGGGATCTACGCCGGCGGAAAAGTCCATCAGGTGCTGTGCTGGGCGCACGCGCGGCGGAAATTCTTTGAGGCGCGGACGGTGCAGCCAGAGCCTGCGCATCGGGCGCTGGCACAGATTGGCCGGTTGTACGCCGTGGAGCGCGAGGCGCACGGCCTGATCAATGGCAAGGACCTGACCAAAGAGCAGGCGTGGCGGGCCTGGCTCCAGACGCATGCCGAGGCGCAACGACGCTGGTCACGTTGAGGGCTGCAAATCCCGATTCGGCCAGGTATCATGGTTTTCACGTGACGGATACCCGACGATAACAGTCAACCTGAAACTCAAGATCGACATCCAGGAAAAGAAGAATGGTCGACGAGAAAGTACTGACGCAGCAGATCGCTGAACAGTTTCTGAAAGACAATTACTCCGTGGATCTCGATGAGTTCGAGACGATTGAGGATCAGGCGGCGAACGTGCTTGGTCGGTTTCATAAAGGTATGCTCAGCCTCGACGGTCTTACTGCCTTGGGCCCTGAGTCCGCGTCGCATCTTGGACAGATTCCCGGAGACCTTTATTTGCGCAGCCTCCCCAATTTGTCTGAGGCCGCTGCAAAAGGATTAGCAGAGAATACCCACCACCTTGTTCTGTCGAGCATTGCTCAGCTAGATGACGCCACAGTATGTGAACTGGCCCAGCACAAGGGGCATTGGCTCGAGTTGGGACTTGAAATCGTGTCCGTCGCCGCGGCAAGAGCTTTCGCCTCGTACGGTGGCGAATGGTTGTCTTTGGCCCAAGTTCAGCGGCTCGATGCGGAAGCCGCTAAGTATTTGAGTGCGTTTGAAGGAACGTTGTACATTCCGGGGCTTCGGGAGCTTGATCCCGAAACCGCGATGGCGCTTGGTGAAAAGCGGTACGGCGAGTCAATTCTTCGTGACAAGGCTCAGAAGTGTTGGGATTCGACAACTAAGGAAATCATTCGCACTGACCCTCCGCCTCTTTCCTTCAGTCCTGAAGCTGCTGTGGCGATTGGTGCATCGCCATGTTTTAGCCTGTCGCATCACCGGTATGATCCGGAGGATCTGGGCAAGTGCATCTCGAAATCGTTTGGGAAAACAACACTTTCGAAAACTTTGATGAAAGAAGTGAAAGTCCGCCTCGCAAGCATTGCCAAGAAGCCATTTGAACCCAGTTTACTTCTGGATTCTATTGCCGCCACAGAGCGTGCGGATGCGTTTCGTGCCATCATTGCTGACTTGGATGCACAGAATGCTTCGACAGCGGATCTGGATAAACTGTTTCCAGCACCGACGATCAAGAAACTTGTCAATGTTATGAATCCACATATTTGGGAATCTTTGGCAGCGTGTCTTTCAGGTGATCCAAATCTGTATTCCCGGCTTTTTCGGACGGCACGAGATCTTGTGCAAAGTAGAACAAAATCTGACGGCCGGTTTGAGAGCTGCATAGACCTACTACTTTCTAGTGACAGTGGCACTGCGTCTGAACTACTTGCATTCTTGCTCGACCAAGGGTTCGAATATCAACTGCGCGGACCATTCAGTGATTGCTTCGGCCGACTTTCATTTGGATGGTACGGCATTAGTGAACCGATGGCCCTGGCCCTGACCCATTATCGAGGACCTCTGCACTTGCACCTTTATGCACTGGAACCATCTATCTGCAGACACCTCGCAAAATACACGGGATACCAGATGACTATCGACGTTGATGCAATTACTGAAGAAGCGGCACAAGAATTAGGTTGCTTTCGCGGTGAGTGGCTGAGCCTTGAAGTGAAGGAACTGGGGGCATCGACAGCGAAGGCTCTCTCGAGGGTGAACTGTTGTATGGAGTTAAACAATCTCCAAGATTTGTCGGACGACGCGGCAATGTTCTTGTCCAAGTTCGTCGGAGAAGTGCTCAATCTGGACTCTGTTGAGCGATTCGGCGAGGGGCCGGGGCACCTTGCTCTTGCACGCCGATTGGCTGCGCAGTCCCAGATCAAATGTTCGGAGTTGCGACATATCAGTCCAGAGATAGCAGCAATATTCGCGCAATCACAGGCACGACTGTTCTTAAGTAGAGAAGTCGAACAAATGGTTGAAGAGGCGAGGCAATAGGTTCAGTTCTTCACAAAGTGAGTGGCGATGTTCAGAGCCTGTCGGGTTCATTGCCTGACGCACTAATGTGAGACGTCTATGGTGACTGCTGCGAGTCAGGTGCAAGTGGCTTTCCTTCCTCCACCACCGAGGACAAATCTACAAGCATCTATGACCTGTCTGGCTGTGAATTGTGTGTTGGCATCATCGGCGAAGCGATTTAGCAACGGTATCCAATCAACAACACAGCCACAACAGCGGGCATGAATTCGAAGACAATAGGATCACAATGACTCGTGACACCATTTCGCAAAGATTGCATCAGGAACTTCGCATCATCTATCGCTCATGCGTTGCGCAACTAACACGCGACACCAGGATGCAACTACTCGGGGTGCAGCTGGCGTCCATGGTCGTAAATGGCCCCGGAGTCACCCTCGTCCGCTTATCTCTGTACGCGGATGCGCTGCGAGTGATACATGACGCGATCGACGCTGACGGCATCATCAGCCCTGAGGAAATGCGTGAGTGTGCACCACTCATTCGTGGCATGGCTAATGCGTTGGCAAGAGTCCGCAGGTCTTATGAACCATATGCAGGACTTGAAGTACATCAGATTTCTCAGTTTCTTGACAAGTATCGGAATGACTCTGGAACGTTCGGCTACCTCGACGAAGCCACGAAATGGTCCGGACTACGGATTTGCCAAAACGCGGATGGGTTGTTTGAGGGCGAAGAGCTTCTGGAGCGATTCCGTGATTTGCTACTGTCCTCTGCCAAGCAGCTGATTGCAGTGGACGGTGTGACCGAACAGGAACGCGCGTATATCACCACCCTGACGAACGAACTTGCAGCAGTCGCGCTCGACGCTGGTCAGACGTCAGCCGATGCTGTTGAAGATGATGAGTTCATGACAGAAACCGATGAAAGCAAGACTCATGCTCTGACAGTGAGCAGCCCTGAGGAGATTCCGCCTGGCAACGAGTCTACGGTCATATTTGATGATACTAAGCAGAACAGAGAGGCCTCTACAGAGAGTTATTACCTCAACTTTCGCCCCGGGACAGGACGTCTGGAAGTGCAGGTCGGCGAGGCATGTCACATCCGCTACTCGCATAGCGGCTGGTATCTTGACGCCCCTGCAGGGGTTGAGATCAATATGCTGGACAGGGACGACATCGGAATCAAGGAAGATGACTCAGAAATCTCGCCAGCACTCTACCACCGAATAATCAACTTCATCCGCCAGAATATCAACCATGCCCTGGACGAGGGAAGCGTGGGACACGCTATTGACTGCAAGAGATTTGAACTGCCTGACATACTGATCGGTACCGAGCTTGAATGGGCTGAAGTCATTGAACAATGTGGCTTGCCGAGAAGTGCTTCAAATGCCACCACAGCCGAATGGGAGATGGCAACAGTTGAAGGACGTGCGGTCACAATTGTGGAAGACGATGGACACATTGGTGTCATTGGGCCGTTCCCGGGAGGATGGGAGAAGCTCATTTTTGAGCATTCTCTGCCGACGAGTGACGGATGGATAAAAGGCTATGACGAAGACTCTGTCATTCATGACACCTCTGCGCGCAAGAAACACCAAGGAGAGGTTACCGATGCCTTATTCTCCGCGGTGCAGGCTGGTGACATCGCTGCTGCCGAGTCCGCAGTGAACGACGGTGCAGACATTAACCATCAACACGAGGAGCTGGATGGCAACACCCCGATCCTGCTTGCAGTAGAAGCTGGGAACGCAGACATGGTACGACTCGTGGGAGGCCACGCGCCCGACCTGTCGATCACGAATTGGACAGACCAATTGGAACCATGGCTCAAAGCACGAGTGGCCGGAAATAAGGAGATTGCTGACATCCTGGTGGACTACGGAGCGCAAGAAGAACTTGGCGCGGCCCTGTCGCACGCCGCGACCAGTGGTTCGCTCGAACTGGCAACCTCTCTACTCAATGAAGGCGCAGATGTCGATGGTGAAGCAGATTCAGATGGCAACCGCTGGGGAACACCTCCCATCGTCGCTGCAGCGAGCCATGGCCACGCCGAGATCGTGGAATTATTGGTCGAGCGTGGCGCGGATATTCATGCATCCGACGACGACATGAACGCCTCTGTGGCAGCATTCTCAAGGGGCTTCCTCGAACTGGCAGACCGACTCCGAGAACTTGGCTGCACGTTCGATGATGGCTATGCATTACTGCACAGCGCACGATTTGCACAAGTCCCTGCTATTGAGGCTTTGGTAGCCGGCGGAATCGACATCAACGTGCGACGAGAACGCTTCTACGATCAAACAACGGCAATCGAACAGGCGATCATATCCAGTGGCATTCTCGGAGAGGAAGACATCAAGGAAACGAGGCGGCTGGCGGCAGTTCTATGTCTTCTCAAGCATGGGGCTGACCCAAATACCCTGAACGATGACGGCAATTCCATGCTGCACGTTGCCATTTCAAATTTCTGTGGTGACCCACGGGTCATTACGGCTCTGGTGACCAATGGGGCCGACATCTCGACACCTGATGCGGAAACGGAGCAGACTCCGTTTTTCCGGGTTGTCCTTTGCAGCGACAGGAAGCTGCTTGCATCGTTCATAACGGCCGAAGTGGACATTAGCGAGAGCGATTCTGAAGAGAACACGGCTCTCCACCTGTACTTCAAAAAGAATGACTATGTGGATCTGAACTATGTTCAGGCACTAGTCGGCTTCGGGGTGCCGATGGATACCGCCAACAGCCAAGGATTGACTCCCCTCGACTTTCTCAAGCAGAAGCGTAACGAGCTTGAGGATGAGTACGCTGCCAGCCAGCTGGACGATGTGATTGAGTTCTTGTCCGATGACTCGGTTGAGTCGTTTCACGGTATCCTCTCGCGGCCAGCAGGCTCTTTAGATGAACTAGTCAAAAAGGCTCAGGCGCATGTGGAGATTCTCGGAGCGCCCGAGTCCGCAAGTAACTTGTTGCTGCAGGCTCACACGCAGGGCTACGATGTTCTTCCCT
>Ga0180430_10005425_pt1 | contig 10587 bp, 3 predicted proteins | sample SS_ome_9_FD_132999 | JGI IMG/M metagenome (GOLD analysis project Ga0180430, IMG submission 132999) | Hypersaline lake sediment archaeal communities from the Salton Sea, California, USA - SS_1_S_2 metaG | ecosystem: Environmental > Aquatic > Non-marine Saline and Alkaline > Hypersaline > Sediment... | reverse complement strand
TAGGTCAGGTTCAACTACTCTTCGTTCTGGTTTAGTCCTTCGCATCAAACACTCCGATAATTTCTAAAAAATCTAATTAATTGGGTTTTTTCGACCCGTACTTGGATCGACCCTGCCCACGGTCAGCAACACCGGTTGAGTCCAATGTCCCGCGGACAATATGATAACGAACGCCAGGCAGATCTTTAACACGTCCGCCGCGAACCATCACGACAGAGTGTTCCTGGAGTTGGTGCCCTTCGCCAGGTATATATGCAGTGACTTCCATCTGGTTTGTCAGGCGAACACGGGCGATCTTGCGCAGCGCTGAATTTGGCTTCTTAGGCGTCATCGTCCTAACAACCGTGCAAACACCTCGTTTCTGAGGGGCACCCTTCTGCTGGCGAACCCGGCGCTGTTTATTAGAATTGAATGTATAAAGCAATGCTGGCGCTTTGCTTTTTACTTTTTTGCTTTTTCGTCCTTTTCGAATCAGTTGATTGATAGTTGGCACTTGTTAGCCTCCAAAAATAAATTACTCTTACGTTAAAACACGAAGATTGAGTATATCACAAGCTTGATAATTCGCCAATGTTTATTTGAATAAATTATCAATGTTCTTTCCCAATCCAAGCAGCCCGGTATCCAGTTTTACAGGTTTTACCTTGGCCTCATCTTTTCCAAACTTGATCACGTCACCCGTCCGCATTTCCGCTTCTACAGCCAGCCCCAGGCTCTGCAACTCTTTGACCAGAACGCGGAATGATGCGGGCAAACTTGGCTCTTCGATCTGCTCATCTTTGACGATCGACTCATAAGAAGCAACACGCCCCTGCACGTCATCAGACTTGACCGTGAGCATTTCCTGCAATGTATAAGCGGCGCCATATGCTTCTAACGCCCACACTTCCATTTCTCCAAATCGTTGTCCGCCAAATTGCGCTTTGCCGCCAAGAGGCTGTTGTGTTACTAAGCTGTAAGGGCCTGTAGAACGCGCATGAACCTTGTCTTCAACCAGGTGATGTAATTTCATGATCGTCATCAATCCAACCGTAACTGGCTGGTTGAATTCCATCCCGGTTTTTCCATCGCGTAATACCTGTTTACCTAACGTAGGCAAAGGCTTACCGATTTCAACCATATACTTTTCAGCGCTCGAGACGACATTTTCATCTTTAATTCTGCTCGTGCTCTTTCCATTGGCTTCCATCCACAACCGCAGGCAAACAATCAAAGCATTTCTATCCAGCTCGCTCGCGTCTCTTTCATCCTCAAGCACACTATCAAAAGCAAGGACATCATCAGGATTGAAACCCTTATCTCTCAGCCATTCCACCAAAGTTGCTCTGCGTGCATAATCTTGGTCCGAAGACAGCTTGTAAACATCGTATTCGCGTTCACCAAGCCAGCTCTCCAGGTATAAAAGTTTGACTTCTTCATCATCGACGATCATCTCTGGATCATACTCTTGATCCTTGATCCATTCCCATGCTGTTTCCGTAATTTCTTTTTGAGCTTCATCAATCAACCAGGCCCGTGCCAGCTCCGCCTCAATTTCTTTTTCAGACGCACCATCAAAAACAGGTGTCACTGCCCTGAACCCAAGCCGGGATGCTGCCCAACCAAGATGCGTTTCTAGCACTTGGCCAATATTCATGCGGCCCGGAACTCCGAGCGGATTAAGAATGATATCCACTGTCGTACCATCTTCCAGCATAGGCATATCTTCAACAGACACAACGCGGGATACAACACCTTTGTTGCCATGACGCCCGGCCATCTTGTCCCCAGCAGTCAATTTTCGGATTTGCGCGACAGATACCCGCACCATTTTTTGAATCCCGGCGGACAGATCACTATTATCCTCTCGCGTTACAACCTGCACATCCACCACTTTTCCGCGTTCGCCATGCGGCATCCGCAAAGAAGTGTCCTTAACATCACGGGACTTCTCACCAAAGATCGCCCGGAGTAATCGTTCCTCAGGCGTAAGTTCTTTTTCACCCTTTGGTGTGATCTTTCCTACCAGCACATCGTTTGGCCCAACTTCTGCCCCGATGCGCACAATACCGTCCTCATCAAGATCCTTGATTGCATCCTCACCAACGTTCGGGATATCACGCGTAATTTCTTCTTCGCCAAGTTTTGTATCACGTGCTTCTACTTCATATTTTTCAACATGTACGGAGGTAAACCGATCTTCTTGAACAAGGCGCTCCGAGATCAGGATTGCATCTTCGAAGTTCCCTCCCTCCCACGAAACGAAAGCGATCAGGATGTTTTGGCCAAGCGCAAGATTTCCATTTACAGTAGAGGAAGAATCAGCAATGACATCTCCAGCTTTGATACGCTGACCTTTGGTAACAATCGGGCGCTGGTCGATACATGTGCTCTGATTCGAGCGTTTATATTTTTTTAACGCATATTCTTTGGTACCACCGGCGGTTTTGACAACAATCTGCCGGCCTGTTACTGAAAGGACTTCACCATCTTCAGAAGCAGTCACCACCTGGCCTGAATCAAGCGCAGCGTACCCTTCTAAACCTGTAGAAACAATCGGCAGATCCGGTACAACGAGAGGAACCGCCTGCGCCATCATGTTGGAACCCATCAGCGCGCGGTTTGCATCGTCATGCTCAAGGAACGGGATGAGTGATGCGCTGATTCCTACGATCTGGTGTGGCGCAACATCGATATAATCAATTCTTACAGGGTCACTTGTGATAAAGTCCGAGTGATATCGGGATGACACTCTGTCTCGCACAAATTCCAGGTTTTCATCGATTTCAGTATTTGCCTGCGCAATATTAAAATTATCTTCCTTATCCGCAGATAGGTAATCAACCTGATCCGAAACAAATGGGGCCACAAGAACAATCTCAGTATCGTCTGCGGCTTTCTTAATAGCTTTAAAATCGTCTTCTGTGATACGCTGTTCAGCCTTGACGATCACCTTTCCGTTCGCATCGATCACATCTTCTCTAGCCACCCTCCCGATCAGGCTTTTATCCTTTGGGGCTAATTTATTTGTTACCTTTCGATAAGGAGTTTCAAGAAAACCGAATTCATTTACACGGGCAAAAGATGCCAGACGGCCGATCAAACCAATATTGGGGCCTTCAGGGGTTTCGATCGGGCAAATCCGGCCATAATGCGAGTTATGCACGTCGCGAACATCAAATCCAGCACGCTCGCGTCGCAAACCGCCAGGACCTAATGCGGATAGTGTACGTTTATGGCGCAGCTCAGATAGCGGATTGGTCTGATCCATAAATTGGGATAACTGGCTTGAGCCAAAAAATTCTCGCAATGAGGAGACAAGCGGGCGGATATTGACCAGGCTCACTGGTGAAACCTGATCTTGATCGCGAATAGACATTCGCTCTTTGATCACGCGCTCCATTCGGCGCATACCGATGCGCAATTTGTTTTGAATCAGTTCACCAACTGTTTTTATTCGGCGATTTCCAAGATGATCAATATCGTCTTCTTCTTGAAGTTCATTATTAATCATAATGATATGGCGAACAAGGTTCACGATATCCCACTTGGTTATGGTTCGGTGGGTAATCGGAATTCTGTCGTCTAAGCCAAGTTTCTGATTTAATTTATAACGCCCAACTGGCGCAAGATCATATCTGCGCTGGTCAAACATTTGCTGCTCCAGATACTCTCGTGCATTCTCAAGCGTTGCCGGATCGCCAGGGCGGACCTTGCGGAAGAATTCTAACAATGCCGCTTCAGCGATAGTTCGCTTTTCAGAAACTTCCCATTCCGGTTCCTGTCTGATTGTGAGAGGAATGAATAATCTATCAGGTACATTGTCGATGTCCTGAAACAGTTCGATCAATTCTTCGTCAGTTCCTTCTTTGAACGGAACATCATCCATGCCATCATCCACCGCTGCTAAAGCCCGCAGAAAAACTGTGATCGGAACTGTTCGCTTTCGGTTAAATTTAAGGATCAGATAATTGTTCTTTCTTGTTTCAAAATCCATCCATGCGCCGCGATCCGGAATCAGCTTTGCTGTCGCCTGCTTGCGGCCAGTTGCACGGTTCACAGGAGCGCTAAAATACACACCAGGAGACCGGATAAGCTGAGATACAACAACGCGCTCAGTACCATTAATGATAAAAGTTCCTTTATCGGTCATCTCAGGAAAATCGCCCAGGAAAATATCTTGCTTTATCGGTTCTGGAATCTCCGGCCCGGCAAGCAACACAGATACATACATGGGCGAAGCATAGGTTAGGTCTCTCTCGATACATTCTTCAATGGAGTACTTGGGATCCTCAAACCAATACTTGAGGTCAAACCCCTCTACCTCTGGTGAATTGCTCGGGAAATATAACTTTATCCCGCCCGTGTAAGATTCGATCGGGGAAATTTCAGTAAATAGGTCAGAAAGATCCTGATCTTTTAATCGCTGAAATGAATCTTTCTGGATTTGGATAAGGTTTGGGATGTCTAAAATCGAATGAATGCGAGCGTAGGACTTTACTGGCATAGCAGAATTCATTTATAATTTCTCCTGGAAATACATTTACATTTAAAGAAGTACGTGACAATCCTTTATTGTATCAACTCTCACCTTATTGGTCAAGAACAAGGTTTTTTCCCCAACTTTTGTTTTGATTTGAAACACAACAAATATCTTTGGTTTAGGTTATATTTTATCTGATTGATTGTATCACCAAACGCTCAGAACAAGTAAAGGTAGAATTCGCTTATGGACAAGTTGATCAATATGCCAATTGAAGATATCATCAAACGCTTCAAGGTGAGAGACTTATTAATTGTTGTCATCATCTTGATTGCAATCTTAACCCGCTTCATCGGTTTGGGAGATCGCGTCATGAGCCATGATGAGGTCAATCATGTCGTTCCTGCTTTTGACTTATTTGCTGGCAGAGGATATCGCCATGATCCAATAACCCATGGCCCATTGCAGTTCCACCTGATGGGACTCTCTTATTTTTTGTTTGGGGATAATGATTTTACATCCCGTCTCCCCCATGCTATCTTCGGTATATTATCCGTCGCGTTCGTAATGATATATTTCCGTCGTTATCTGGGCAACATCGGTTCCATGATCGCTGGCATCCTTTTTACCATTTCCCCCTTTATGTTGTTCTATAGCCGTTATGCACGCAATGATATTATCTGCGTTTTTCTCGGTCTTATATCAATCTACTCCTTCCTCAGATACTATGAATCCAGAAATATCAAGTATTTGTTTTCACTTACGATCTCTTTGGCGTTGAACTTCACCGCGAAAGAAACAGCATATATCTTTTCTGCACAATTATTGGTCTTTGTTCTGATTCTTTTCATAATAAGTGCAGGGAAAGTCAAAATACAAAATAAAAAGATTACATCCCGAATCATTCTTGCCAATATCAGTTTGATTTTGTTGGTAATCATTACACTCGCAGCATCAGTATTTCTTTTTCGCAGATCGTATATTGACCTTCAACTTGTACCTGGAACACCCGCGGTTTCCGCGGTTGGCTTAGAATCGGGTTTTGATAATTTCTTTAAAGCGATTGCGCCAATTCTTGCATTTATTCTCCCCGGAATTATCCCTATCGCTTGTATGATTGGCGGTATATTATTCCTGAGAAAACATTTAAGGTGGGATTTGCTTTCGCAGTCACCATCATTTTCAATATTAGTCCTTATCGGCACTCTGGTGCTACCGCTTCTTGCGCCTTTCCTTGTTCGCTTTGCCGGAATGAGCCCTTCATCATACGCTGATTCTTTTGTTGTTGTCACAAATTACATTTACATCTCTGCGTTTTTCATAGTTGCCTACATCCTGGGAACCGAGTGGAACCAGGAAAATTGGTGGAAGTTCGCTCTTGCCTTTTATGGTATTTATATTGTTCTCTATACAACATTTTTCACCAACCCTGTCGGCTTGATGACCGGAATGATTGGATCATTGGGCCATTGGTTAGATCAGCAATCTGTCCAGCGCGGAGGCCAGCCCCCTTACTATTATGCCTTTTTCCTCGTTCCATTTTACGAATACCTGTCTGTTTTTGGCGGCATTCTGGCCTTTTACTTTGGAATTGCTAACCGCAGTTTTTGGCGTCGGCCGGCAGTAGAAAACACTCTTGAAAATGAGACTGAGAGTGAAGAAAATTTCTTAAATGAAACCGCTCCACCACCCTTTACAATTCCTGACCAACACCTGATTCCAGATCCAGCTATTAATATTTTCTTATTTATATCAAGTGTCATCGCATACACAATTGCCGGCGAAAAAATGCCCTGGCTATCGCTGCATATCATATTTCCTTTGATCCTAACTGCCGCCTGGGGGTTTAATATCACCTTCAATAAATTTATTAATCATGATATTGAGCAAAAGTGGCACGTTTTTGCACTTTATTTTGTCTTATTCATCAATACTTTGCTTTTGATTCTTCAAATACTTGGTGGTGCTCCCCCATTTCTCAGCCAAAGCCGAACAGATCTTCAATCCACTTACCACTTCATCTTCTTATGCATATTGGAGATTGGTATTGTTGCCATCATTCTTAAATTTAAGAAAATGCAAACGCGTCGGGTAATCAGTAACTTATTTGCAGTTTCCATGATCATCCTATTAAGTTTCTTTACCGTAAGGACCGCCTATCAGGCATCCTTTGTGAATTATGACTATGCGAAAGAATTCCTCGTTTATGCACACGCTGCCGAAGGGCCGAAAATGGTTTTAGAACAGGTCGAGGAAATTTCAAAGAGAACCACAAACGGACTGGATATTAAAGTCGCTTATGACAACCATGGCTTGTATCCTTTCTGGTGGTATTTACGCCACTATCCTAATAAGATCGTCTACCTCGAAAATCCAACACGCTCCCTTGAAGAAGCACCGCTTATCATCGCAGGTCAGGATAAATACGCAAAGCTCGAACCCATTATTAGGGATAATTATTATTTTTATGAATATATGCGGTTATGGTGGCCAATGCAGGATTATTGGAACCTGAATTGGGAAAGAATTTCCTCCGCCTTAACCGACCGAAATATGCGCCAGGCACTGTTCAATATCTGGTTTGATCGTGATTATTCCCTATATGCCCAGGTAAAAAACAACCAGAACCTCACTTTAGAAACCTGGTTGCCAAGTGAGAAAATGCGACTGTATATCCGCAAAGATGTCGCTTCTGAAATGTGGCAATTTATAAACGATGGGACTTTTCAGCTATCGCTTGAAACAGATCCTTATGTCGAAGAGATGGTCTCCAGGAAACCGGATGGATTTATTGCTATGGAAGGGAGTGTACCAGGTGAGGTAAACAACCCTCGCGGTTTAGATATCGGCCCTGATGGGAAGATCTATGTCGCCGACTCGCGCAATCACCGTATTCAGGTTTTTTCGGCTGACGGTTCCTTGGAAAATGTATGGGGTACATTTGCGAACGTTTTAGAAGAAGATGCGCCAGGAGGAACCTTTAACGAACCCTGGGATGTTGCTGTAGCAGATGATGGATCAGTTTATGTCGCAGATACATTTAATCACCGCATTCAAAAATTCGACAGCAGTGGCCGTTTTATCAAAATGTGGGGTGTTTTTGCCCAGGGGCAGGATCCGGAAAGTTTCTGGGGGCCGCGCGGGATCGCTATCGATTCTAAAGGCAACATTCTCATTACAGACACAGGCAACAAACGCGTTGTCGTCTTTGACTCCGACCTGAATTTCATCACGCAATTCGGCGGTGGGGGATTTGAAGCAGGGCAGTTTGATGAGCCAGTCGGAATTACAGTCGACAATGACAATAATGTAATCGTCGCCGATACCTGGAATCGCCGCATACAAGTTTTTCAGGTTGATGAAACTGGAATTGTCTATTCCCCCGTAAACAGCTTTGATATTGATGGCTGGTTTGGTCAGGGTATTGACAACAAACCATACCTTACAACAGATGAAAATAATAATATCTATGTTTCTGACCCTGAATCAGGGCGCATTCTAATTTTCGCAAAAGATGGCACTATTCTTGAAGGATACCAGGACCTTAATACATCGGACGATCTGATCAGTTATCCATACGGATTAGCCATTGATGAAGGAAGATTGTGGTTTAGTGACGCGTCTTCAAATATCATCTCTTACATCTTGATCACAGGTCAATAGTCTGTAAATATATGTTTATTTAACAAAAATATAACACTGCTCATGTATAAAAAACCGGTGTGAATGATAGAATACAAAAAACACACGGACAATTATTATGATGCGATTTGACAAATTTACGGAGCGTGCTCAGGAAGCAGCGCAGCGTGCTGCTGAGATAATTCAGCGATATGGGCACAACCAGATTGATACTGAACATGTACTTATGGCGCTCATAGAGCAATCAGAAGGTGTGGTTGGGCAAATTTTGGAATTGATCACCGTCGACCCTGATGTTCTATCAAAAAAATTAGATGATGTGCTGCGTTCAAGCCCAAAAGCAAATATATTTGGGGGAGGAACTGGACAGATTTTCATCACTCCGCGCGTGAAGCGTGTGATGGAATTGGCGAATGAGGAAGCCTCTAAACTAAAAGACGAATTTATCTCCACGGAACATCTTTTCTTGGCTATTCTCGGTGAAAAAAACACGCCTGCTTCACGATTATTGATAGAAATGGGAGTCGACCGCAAACGTGTTTTAGAGGCGATCATGACGATCCGGGGTGGTCAGCACGTAACCGATAGAAAAGCAGAAGCACGCTACCGCACACTTGAAAAGTTTTCTCGCGACCTGACTGCCTTTGCCCATGAAAAGAAACTCGATCCGGTCATCGGGAGAGACTCGGAGATTTTACGCGTGATCCAGGTATTATCGCGCCGGACAAAAAATAACCCCGTCCTCATTGGTGAAGCTGGGGTGGGAAAAACAGCTATTGTTGAGGGGCTCGCCCAAAAGATTGCTGATAATGACGTGCCTGAAATTCTAATGGGTCGAAAAGTCATCTCACTCGACCTGGGCGCGATGATCGCTGGCTCAAAATTCCGTGGTGAATTTGAAGAGCGTCTTAAATCAGCTATTGAAGAAGTACAGCGTTCAGCAGGAGAGATCATCTTGTTCATTGATGAACTCCACACAGTCGTTGGCGCAGGAGCCGCCCAGGGGGCTATGGATGCTTCAAACATGCTCAAACCCGCACTCGCGCGCGGAGAGCTGCAATGCATCGGTGCTACCACGCTCGATGAATTCCAAAAACACATCGAGAAAGATGCGGCTCTGGAAAGGCGTTTTGCGCCAGTGTATGTTGATGAGCCATCTATCGATGAGACTATTCAAATGCTGCAGGGTTTGCGTGAACGCTATGAACTACATCACAAAGTCAAATTCAGTGACGAAGCGCTTTCCGCTGCCACAAAATTATCCTCCCGCTATATAACAGATCGTTTCCTTCCCGATAAAGCGATTGACCTTATGGATGAAGCCGCTGCCAAATTACGGGTCGCCCTTTACTCTATGCCTGACAACCTCAAAGCGATGAAAACAGAAATTGACAGCAAATTGGCTGAAGAAGAGCAGGCCGGAGTTGAACGAGACTACGAACGCGCTGCATTATTGAAGTCTGAAAGGTTACGCCTGGAATCAGAATTCAATCAAGAAAGAGATAAATGGGAAGCAGAACATAAGCTGGACGAGGTCGTTGACGCGGATGATATCGCTGAACTGGTCTCGGAAACAACCGGTATTCCTGTAAATCAGATGATGCAGACAGAAGCGGAACGCTTACTTGGTATGGAAGAGAAACTGCACGAACGCATCATCGGACAGGAAGAGGCTATCAGCGCGATTGCTGATGCCATCCGGCGTGCCCGCTCAGGCCTAAAGGACCCCAAGCGACCTATAGGTTCTTTTATCTTTATTGGTCCATCCGGTGTTGGAAAAACCGAGCTGGCAAAAGCTCTGGCCGAGTTTATGTTCGATGATGAAGATGCCCTTGTCCGTATGGACATGAGTGAATATCGGGAACAACACACAGCTTCACGACTGTTTGGTGCTCCTCCAGGTTATGTTGGTTACGAAGAAGGCGGACAATTGACCGAAGCGGTACGCCGCCGCCCTTATCGCGTAATTCTATTTGATGAGATCGAAAAAGCGCATCCGGAAGTATGGAATTCACTCCTGCAAATCCTCGATGATGGTAGGTTGACAGATGGTCAGGGACGGCTGGTTGATTTCAGGAACACAGTCTTGATCATGACTTCAAACTTAGGCACCGAATTCATCCGCCGTGGTGGAACTTTGGGATTCCTACAGCAGAATGGTGACGCGGAAGACCTGGAATCCAATAAGAAAATTGAGAAAGCACTAAAGGACACTTTCCGACCGGAATTTCTCAACCGCATTGATGACATCATCATCTTCTCGCCGTTTTCGCTTAAACAAATGCATAAGATCGTTGATCTTCAATTGGTTGAGATTCGTGACCGTTTGGAGGAACATGGGCTTTCTATCAAGCTCACAAAAGAAGCCCGCGCCTGGTTAGCTGAAGAAGGATATGACCCGAGTTTTGGCGCCCGCCCATTGAAGAGAACACTACAAAAATACATCGAAAGCCCGCTGTCTGTCAAGCTTCTTTCAGGTGACT
>Ga0180430_10005424_pt1 | contig 10591 bp, 8 predicted proteins | sample SS_ome_9_FD_132999 | JGI IMG/M metagenome (GOLD analysis project Ga0180430, IMG submission 132999) | Hypersaline lake sediment archaeal communities from the Salton Sea, California, USA - SS_1_S_2 metaG | ecosystem: Environmental > Aquatic > Non-marine Saline and Alkaline > Hypersaline > Sediment... | reverse complement strand
TTTCGGGCATGACGGTGAACGCTTCCTGTCCGGGTTGTGCCGCGCCCACGGCATCGGCCACTTTCTGCACAATGTACAGAGTGTTCAGTTTCTGGACCGTCTGGAGCGCCAGGGCCGCGGCTGGAATTTGTGCCTGCAGACCCTGGACGGCATTCTCTGCCATGACGGGGAAATACACAACCAGATGCTCAAACCGCAAACGGAAAAGACCTTTGATGTATTGGACCGGGAACTCGAAGAAAAGAAAAACGACCCCGCGCTCAACCTGACGCCCATGTCCATGGAAGGATGCGTGGTCCGCATGGCGGATACCATCAGCTACATCGGGCGGGACGTGGAAGACGCCATCCGGTTGAATCTCATCCGGCGCAGGGATTTGCCCGATGCGTGTGTGCGGCGGCTCGGCGACACCAACGGCCGGATTGTTTACCGCCTGGTGACGGATATCATTCAAAACAGTCTGGGGCGGGACTGCATCGCCTTCAGTCCGGAAGTGTCCCACGCCTTGCGGTTGCTGAAGGATTTCAATATGGAACGCATTTATCTGAACCCCCTGGTCAAGCAAAACGTCCGCCAGATCGGCGCTTTGTTCCAGCTGCTGTTCGAACAGTTTCTGCAGGATCTGCAGCAGGAAAACACGTCTTCGATCATTTTCAGCGGCTTTTTAGAAAACAAGTCGGCGGCATATGTGGCGCATCACAGCCATCAGGAAATCGTGCGGGATTTCATCGCCGGCATGACGGATCGCTTCTTTTTGGAACAGTGCCCCAAACACCTGCGCCCAAAACGCATATACCCCTGAAACCGGATCGCGCGCACATGCACCCTTATCAACAGCGAACCTATCGACACACCATCGACTGCGGCGGTTTGACCGCCTTCCGGGTGGTGGTCAAGGAAACGGATTTGTGGCTGCGGGCGGAGCAGGATCTGACGCAAACCGCCAGGGAAAGCATTTTGCTTCACCGGGGATATGTGGAGCAGTACATCCGAACCCATCCGGATTTCGCCGATGCACTGATGCCCTGGGAAGACCGCGCCCTGATGCCGCGCGTGGTGCGCGACATGGTCGACGGCGCCTGTCAGGTCGGGGTCGGTCCCATGGCGGCCGTGGCCGGCGCAATCGCCCAGCGCGTCGGGCACGATCTTCTCAAAGCATCGCCGCAGGTCATTGTGGAAAACGGGGGAGATGTATTCGCCAAAACCGACCGATTGCTGACGATCGGCCTGTTTGCGGCGGCATCCCCGTTGAGCATGCGTCTGGGGCTTCAGGTCGATGCCCGGACGGCGCCGACGGCGGTGTGCACCTCTTCGGGCACGGTGGGGCGCTCTTTAAGTTTCGGCAGGGCCGATGCCGTCTGCGTCGTGTCGCGCTGCTGCGCCCTGGCCGATGCCGCGGCCACCGCTGTGGCCAATCAGGTGAAATCAAAGCGCGACATCAGCAAAGGAATTGATTTTTTTAAAAAAATTAAAAACGTAGACGGGGTTGTCATTATCGTGGGCGACCAGATCGGGCTTTGGGGCAAGGTGTCCGTGGTGCCCTTGAAGGTTCCTGAAGTGCAGCGGACCGGCGGAAAAAGGACTTGAGTTTTGGGCGTTAACCGCGTAAATAATATTGGTTGAATTGGTTGGATTCGTTGAATTAGTTGAATTGGTTGGATTCGTTGGAGTGGGTGCGGCCAGTGCTCTTTTGACGGGCGGCGTGCTGGTTCGGCGATGTCAATGTATTGACGATGTTGAGCGAGATGCGGGTCATTTCTCATCATCTGTTTGAGATCGGTCGATAGCTGAAGCCCCATTTTAATGTATGCGACTTGCACATTCGCCGTGGAGCCGGCAACAGGAGAACGCCTGCATGAAAAAAACAAAACTGATCTTTTGGCTGGTTGTTTTCGGGCTGATTGGGCTGCTGTTGTTTCAAAACCGCGACTTTTATCTGGCGCGACAGAGCATCGGCATTGATCTTCTGGTGTTCGAGTACGCTTCTCCCCCCATTCCCAACGCGGTTCTTTTTGTGGCCTTTTTTTTCGCCGGCCTGCTGATCACGTATTTCGTCAACCTGATGGAACGTTTCAAGTCCCGTAAAGCGATCAAAGAGCTCACCGCCGCCGTCGCATCCAAACAGCAGTCCATCGCGGACCTGCGGCAACAGCTGGCGGCGGCGACGTCTGAAAAACCGACCGCGGCGGCGGAATCCGACCAAGGTAAAGCCGCGGGCGATCCATCGGATCCAGCGGGAGACGGTAGCCATTCATGAATCCCGCCAATGCGACGCCCATGATCCAGCAGTATCTGGCGATCAAGGAAGCGTATCCGGACGCGCTCCTTTTTTACCGCATGGGCGATTTTTACGAAATGTTTTTTGAAGATGCCGGCATTGCCGCGCGCCTTTTAGACATCACCCTCACCTCGCGCAACAAAAAGGACAAACGCCCGGTTCCCATGTGCGGCGTTCCCTACCGCGCCGCCAAGACATACATCGCCCGCCTGGTGGAAAAAGGATACAAGGTGGCCATCTGCGATCAGGTTGAAGACCCGGCGCTGGCCAAGGGGCTGGTCAAGCGGGATGTGGTGCGCGTGGTAACGCCGGGCATGATCCTGGAAAACGATCTTTTGGATGAAAAATCCAACAATTATCTGTTTTCCGCTTTTTCCGAAAACGGCGCCGCGGGAATCAGTTGCCTGGACATTTCCACCGGCACCTTCAAATTGACCCAGACCGATGATTTGCAGGCGGTTCGCGAAGAGGTGCTGCGCATCGATCCCAGTGAAATCATTTTGCCGGAAGCGCTGAAAAACAGCCCGCTGGATCATATGTTGACCGGTGCGCTCCGCGGCAAGCCGGTTTCCTACCTCGACGACCGTGCGTTCGACTACGCCGGATCGCGCAAGCGACTGCTGCAGACGCTGGGAACGGTTTCCCTGGAGGGCTTCGGCTGCGAGCGGCTGAAGGCCGGCGTGTGTGCCGCCGGCGCCATTCTGCATTATGTCAAGGACACCCAAAAACAGCAACTGCATCACCTCGACACCATCGAGACCTATGCATTGACCGACCACCTCCTGCTCGACGATCTGGCCGGCCGCAATCTGGAGCTGGAAAAAAATATCCGCAGCGGTTCTCCCAAAGGCAGTCTGCTGAATATTATTGATCGTACCATCAGCCCCATGGGCAGCCGCCTGCTGCGTCAGTGGATGCGCTATCCGCATGTGCGGCGGGAACCCATCATGGCCCGTTATGACGCTGTGGCCGAAGCGCTGGATAAATTGACGGTATGCCGGGCCGTGCGCGAGCAGTTGAAGTCTGTTTATGACCTGGAGCGCCTGCGCGGCAAAATTTCGATGCAGCACGCCAACGCCCGGGATCTCACGGCGCTGAAACAGTCCCTCGCGACGCTGCCGGACATCAAAAACGCTCTCACGCAGTTTGAAAGCAGCGCCCTGGGCCGGCCGGAAGCGCTGCCGCTGTTCAGCGGTCTGGTGGATCTGATCGAGCGCGCCGTCCGTGAAGACGCGCCCCCGACTCTGCAGGAAGGGGGCATCATCAGGGAGGGCTTCAATCCCGACCTCGACGAACTGATCCGCATCAGCCGGGACGGCAAGGGCTACTTGATGGATCTGGAAGCGCGGGAACGCGAGGCAACCGGCATTCAGGCGCTCAAGGTGCGCTACAACAAGGTTTTCGGCTATTACATCGAAGTGCCCCGCTCCCGCATCCAGTCGGTGCCGCCACACTATGTGCGCAAACAGACGCTGGTCAATGCCGAACGCTACATCAACGAAGACCTCAAGCGGTTTGAAGCCAAGGTGCTGGGGGCCGAGGATGAGCGCGCCTCCCTGGAATACCGTCTTTTCAAGGATGTCGAGAGCCGGGTGGTCGCCCGCAGCGGCGAAATCCAGCGGGCGGCCGCCTTTTTGGCGAGGCTTGACTGTCTGCTGGCACTGGCGGTTGCGGCGGACGACAACAACTATGTCCGACCCGAGATCAACGACGACGGCTTGATTATTATTGAAGACGGCCGCCATCCGGTGGTTGAAAAAATGATCAGCGGCGAACGCTTCGTGCCCAACAGCCTGCGCCTGGACAATCAGGAAAATCAGGTTCTGATCATCACCGGCCCCAACATGGCCGGCAAGTCGACGGTTCTGCGACAGGTGGCGCTGACCGTAATCATGGCCCAGATGGGGTCCTTCGTGCCGGCCCGCCGCGCCTCTGTTTGTCTGTCGGACCGTATTTTTACGCGGGTCGGGGCACTGGACGATCTTTCTCAGGGGCAGAGCACCTTTATGGTGGAAATGCAGGAAACCGCCAACATCCTGAACAACGCGACCCACAACAGCCTGATCATTCTGGACGAAATCGGCCGCGGCACCAGCACCTTCGACGGCATGAGCATCGCCTGGGCCGTGGCGGAATATCTGCACGACTTCAAGGGCAGGGGGGTCAAAACCCTGTTTGCAACCCATTATCACGAACTGACCGATCTGGCGCAGCAGAAACCGCGTATTCGCAATTTCAACATCGTCGTCAAAGAATGGAACGACGAGATTATTTTTCTCCGCAAACTGGTGGAAGGCGGCACCAACCGCAGCTACGGCATTCAGGTGGCCCGGCTGGCCGGGGTGCCGGGAAAGGTATTGAAACGCGCCCGGCACATTCTGGCCGGGATCGAAAAAAACGCCGATACCCTGCGGGAAACCGTCGGCGCCGCCACGGACAGCCGCATGGGACTCAATCAGCCGGTACAGCTGGAATTGTTCACCCGCAAGACGCATTGGGTTGTCGATGCAATCAAAAAACAGGATGTTTCCCATATGACACCCATCGAGGCCTTATATTTTTTAAACGAGGTCCAGGAAAAGATCCGTGGGAAAACGGCTGATAAACCAGAAATTGCAAGCACCAAATGACAGACAACATCAAAGCACGAGGGCTGATTTTCAAACAAGCGGGGGCCGCCGGCCCGTCTGCGCTCTGCGAGCTACGCTGCGGCAGGCTGCGGGCATCCGGATTTATCAGGGAAAAAACTTGGCGATAACTGTTAACATAATTCATTGTTTTTTATAAAAAATATAAATTTTCATGCGCCGTTTGTTACGGCTGGCTCCCGTCGCGCCGCAGCAAACGACGGTGCATGATCAGCTGTCGGCGATCGGCATGAAAATTTCGAAGTTTCCGAAAAAATTATGCGGTTGTTTGCTTCTGGGGTGTGCCCTCCTGCTTCTCCTGGCGCCGACAGCGGTGCCGGCCTCCGAAGCCAGGGAAAAATTTTTCGAAGCCGACCGCCACTACAACCGGCTTAAGAAAAACGCCCGCCTGCAGCAATACCGGGACAAATGGCTGGCGTGCATTGAACGCTACCAGGATGTGTATCGCCATGATCCCGACGGCCCCTGGGCCGCCGCGGGCATGTTCCGCTCCGGCGAACTGTATTATGAATTGTATCAGCGCTCCTTCAAGCTTGCGGATCGCCTCGAGGCGGTCGACATTTTTCAACGCATCATCAAACGCTATCCCCGGAGCCGCTACCGCGCGCGATCCGAAAAGGCCCTGGCGGCTGTCACTGCTGCAGCGGACGTTCAAGCCCCGGCAACCGCCTCGCCGGCCGTCGAAGAACCCGAGGACGACCTTTCGGATATCATTACAGAAGCCGAAACCATCGCCCCCCGAACACCGCCGGCCGGCGAAAAAGGGAGTACGGGCCCGGTTGTTGTCAAGGATATCCGCTATTGGTCGAATCCGAATTACACACGGGTGGTCATCGATGCCGACCGGGAAACCGATTTTGTTCATAATCTTCTCAACAAGGATCCGTCGCACAAAAAGCCGCAGCGGCTCTACGTGGATTTAGCCGGTTCGCGCCTGGCCGGCGATATTGAAAACAATCTGCCCATCCACGACAATCTGCTCCGCAGTGTGCGCGCCGGCCAGCATCGGGCGGATGAGGTGCGCGTGGTGGTCGACATCAAGTCCTTTAAATCTTATAAGGTTTTTTCACTGCGCCATCCTTTCAGGATCGTCATTGATGTGTGGGGCGTGCCCACCGACACCTCCCTGCAGGCCGAGGCATCCGCCAAAACCAGTGCCCCGGGGGGCCAAAAGCCGGGTCCCGGCGCGCTGGCCCGGCAACTGGCGCTGGGGGTCAGCCGCATCGTTGTGGATGCCGGCCACGGCGGACGTGATTACGGGGCCCCCGGTTACTTTAACCGGGTCCACGAAAAATACATCGTCCTGTCCATCGCCCGCCGACTTGCCAGAAAAATCAAAAACACGCTGAACTGTGAAGTGATCATGACCCGCAGCAGCGATACCTACCTGACACTGGAGGAACGGACCGCCATCGCCAACACCCGCAATGCGGATCTGTTTATTTCCATTCACACGAATTCCGCACCCACGCATCACGCATACGGCATCGAAACCTATTTTCTCAACTTGGCCACGGACGACGAAGCCATCCTCGTGGCGGCCAGGGAAAACGCCACATCCGCCCGCAACATCAGTGATCTGCAGGCCATTTTGACGGATTTGATGCAAAATGCCAAAATCAACGAGTCGAGCCGTCTGGCAGCGCACGTGCAGACCGCCATCAACACGCGCCTCAAGCCGCATTACAGTCATATCAAGGACAAGGGCGTCAAACAGGCACCGTTTTATGTGCTGCTGGGAGCGCAGATGCCGGCGATTCTGATTGAAACTTCGTTTATCAGCAATCCGCGGGAATGCCGGCGGTTGTTGAACAAGACCTATCAGGACCGGCTCTGTGAAGGGATTGTCAAGGGCATCCGCGACTATATTCAGGAAACCAGCCCGACGGCGTTCAGCGCGCCTTCGTCCGTGGACAGGGACCAGGGATAATATTGTTGCCTTTCAAAGAGGACGCCGGTCCCGGGTTGAATATTTATGTCTTCCTGGCGCTGGGGGTCGCGGCGATTTCCACCGGCGCCATTTTCATCCGGCTGGCGCATGCGCCGCCACTGGTGATCGCCGCCTACCGCGTGGGAATCGCCACCCTGGTGATTCTGCCCTTCGGCATCTGGAAAAAAGGTGATGAGCTGCGCCGACTGAAATTGGCGGACCTGAGGCTGGCTTTTCTGGCGGGTTTTTTCCTGGCGCTGCATTTTGCCACGTGGGTGTCTTCGCTGGCGTTCACCTCGGTCGCCAACAGCGTCATCCTGGTCAACACCAATCCGATCTGGGTAGGGATTCTGGCGCCGTTTGTTACCGGAGAGCGTCTGAAACCCGCCACCGTGAGCGGCATTCTCATCAGCGTCATCGGCGCGGCTTTTATCGGCGCCGGCGACGCTGCCGGCGGCGGAGACGCGCTCTGGGGGGATTTTTTAGCGGTGATGGGGGGTCTCTGCGCCGCCGGATACCTTTTGGTCGGCAAACAGCTGCGCCGCAAACTGTCGCTCATCGCCTATATTTCCGTCTGCTATGGCAGTGCCGCCGTTATTCTCTGGCCGACCGTTCTGCTGCTGGGTTATCCGGTCACCGGATTTGATGCACAGACCTATCAAGCCCTTGTGGGCATGGCGCTGGTGGCGCAGCTGGTGGGGCATACCACCTATAACTGGGCTTTGAAATATGTAAGCACGCCCCTGGTGGCGGTGAGCCTTTTGGGCGAACCCGTCGGCAGCTCTCTCATGGCCTATGTGTTGTTCCAGGAATCGCTGGGATGGGCTGAACTGGCCGGCGGGGCAATGGTTCTGCTGGCCATTTACCTGACGGCCGCCGGCGAGCGCAAACCGCGGCGGTCAGGATTGACAAATGCGCGGCAGGATGGTTAGATGGGCGAATAGCGGTCAGCCCTGCTTCCTGTGGTGGAGCGGTTTGTTTGTTCAGGAAGATCAGCTAAGTTCCGCGGGCAAACATTTCAGCGCAAAACGCAGGGCTGAAAATTTTGAATTTTGAATTTTGAATGTTGAGTTTTGCATTAAAAATCAGGAGTGATAGATGACTTACGAGAACCTCTTGTTCGAGATAAAAAACGAAAATACCGCGCTGATCACTTTCAATCGCCCCAAAGCCCTCAATGCCCTTAACCAGGCGTTGATGGCGGAATTTTCCACGGCACTGGACCGCATCCGTGAAGATACGTCCATACGGGTGCTGGTGTTGACCGGCGCCGGCGAAAAAGCGTTTGTGGCCGGGGCCGACATCAACGAGCTGGCCACCTACAATGCGCTGCAGGCCAAACGGTTTTCAATGCAGGGTCATGCGGCCATCAGCAAGCTGCAGGCCCTTCCGCTTCCGGTCATCGCCGCCGTAAACGGTTTTGCGCTCGGCGGCGGCTGTGAAATCGCCCTGGCCTGCGACCTCATATTCGCTTCCGCCGGCGCCCGCATGGGACTTCCGGAAATTACCCTCGGCATCATTCCCGGCTTTGGCGGAACCCAGCGGCTGCCAAGGCTGATCGGCGCCAACCGGGCCAAGGAGTTGATCTTTACCGGACGTATGATCAGCGCCGATGAGGGCCGTGAAATGGGTCTTGTCAATCAGGTTTGTCCGGACTTGGATCTGATGGAAACGGTGTTAAAGACCGCTGCCGTCATGGCGGAAAAGGGGCGCGTGGCGCTTCGGGCGGCCAAGGAGGCTGTCAACCGGGGTTTGAACGTGGATCTGGCCAGCGGCTGTGAAATTGAAATCGACGCCTTTTCCCTGTGCATGGCCAGCACCGACGCCCGCGAAGGCACCCGGGCGTTTCTTGAAAAACGTAAGCCGTGTTTCAAGGGGTCCTTTGATTCCTGACCATGACGGCAGGGAAAAGCAAGGGGCCGCTGTCGAAGCCCGGGCTGGAAATGACGGGACGGTATGTCTGAAAAGCATTCTCCGCTTCAGCTTGTCTGGGGTCTTCTGCTTGTTCTGGCGGGTGTCGGCGTGTTTTTCCGAACCCCGCAGGTGATGCCCGACATTGAAAAAATCGAACAGTTCGCCAACGTCGGTGGTTTCATTCGCTTCTGCTTTTATTTCATCGGCCTGCTGCTTGTCGGCGGGGGATTGAAAAAGATTGTCGCCTATGTTAAAGCAAATCATTCAACACCCCGCTCCAAAAACCAGCGCAACGGGTGATCGCCATGCCAACCTTTTCGGGTAACAGTTCAGGCAATCAGCAGCAGTACAAAGACGAGGCCGCCTACCGGGCCCGACTGCAGCAGATAAGCAACAAGCTCAACTCGGCCACCAAGCTCGACCAGATCCTGATGGATGTGCACGACGAGATCACATCGCTTTTCAATGCGGTCCGCATGACGGTCTATGTGGTCGACGGCATCCGCAGAGAACTGGTGTCGCGCTTCAAATCCGGTCAGGAGATTTCGGAAATCCGCATTCCGGTTTCCCCGGAAAGCGTCGCCGGCTATTCGGCCTTCAAGCAGAAGCTGGTCAACATCAAAGACGTATACAACCAGAAAGAACTCTCCGCCGTCGACGCCGAGCTCAAGTTCGACGCCAGCTGGGACCGCCAGACCGGTTTCAAGTCCAAACAGATCCTGGCCCACCCGATCATTTTTCAGAAGTACCTTCTGGGCGCACTCCAACTGGTGAACCGCAGGGACGATCGGCCGTTTTCGGCTGTGGACGAAAAATACCTGATAGAGCTGAGCAACGTGTTCGGCATCGCTCTTTACAACCAGAAGCGCCTGGCCAAGGGCAAGGTGGCCACCCGGTTTGATTATTTGCTGGAAAATCATCTCATTACCCAGAAAGAACTCAACCAGGCCATCAGCGAAGCCCGCAAATTGAAAAAGCACGTCACGGACGTGCTCATCAAAGACCTGAAAATTCCCAAAGGGGAGCTCGGTAAATCCCTCAGCCGATACTTCAACGTGCCTTTTGTGGAGTACCGCTCCAATACGCCGATTCCCGGCGAACTGCTCTCCGGCCTGAAAGTGCCCTTTATGCGCAACAACCTGTTCGTGCCTCTGCGCAGAGAGGAAGGCAAGGTTCTGATTCTGTTGGACAACCCCAATGACCTGCAGAAGGTGGACCAGATCAAGGTGCTGTTTCCCGGGCAGCCCATCACGCTGGCCGTCGGGCTCAAGGATGACATCCTCGAGTTCATCCGGTTGTTTACCCATGACGAGAAGCAGCTGGCGGAAATCGACGATATTCTTTCCCAGCTGCAGGACGAGACCGAAGAAATCGAAGAGGCGGAACATGCTCTGGGAGAGGAAGACAGCGCCGTGGTGCAGCTGGTCAACAAAATTATTTTGGACGCCTACAACCGCGGTGCATCCGATATTCATATCGAACCCTATCCGGGCAAGCAGAACACCGAGGTCCGCATCCGCGTGGACGGCGCCTGCACCATGTATCAGACGATTCCTTTCAGCTATAAAAATGCCGTGGTCTCGCGCATCAAAATCATGTCGGATCTCGATATCGCGGAACGTAGAAAACCGCAGGACGGCAAAATCGACTGCAAAAGATACATCGGTAAAAACATCGAACTGCGCGTTGCCACCATCCCGACCCAGGGGGGCCTTGAGGACATTGTCATGCGGATTCTGGCCGCCGGCGAACCGATTCCATTAAACAAGATGGGTTTTTCCAAGCAAAATTACGACAATTTTATCAGCGTCGTCAAACAGC
>Ga0180430_10005423_pt1 | contig 10592 bp, 9 predicted proteins | sample SS_ome_9_FD_132999 | JGI IMG/M metagenome (GOLD analysis project Ga0180430, IMG submission 132999) | Hypersaline lake sediment archaeal communities from the Salton Sea, California, USA - SS_1_S_2 metaG | ecosystem: Environmental > Aquatic > Non-marine Saline and Alkaline > Hypersaline > Sediment... | reverse complement strand
GAGAGAGGACATGGGATACACACCGCTCAATCTTCCGTCAAACGTCATCACCACCAGGATCGACGCCCTGCTCAACTGGGGCAGGCTCAATTCGGTCTGGTATATGCTCTTCGGTCTCGCCTGTTGCGGCATCGAGCTGATGCAGACCGGCGGCCCGCGCGCCGACCTCGACCGCTTCGGCGCGGTGTTCCGCTCGACGCCCCGCCAGTCGGACCTGATGATCGTCGCCGGCACGGTGACCTACAAAATGGCCGACCGGGTGCGCCGGCTCTACGAACAGATGGCCGAGCCGCGCTACGTGATCGCCATGGGCAGCTGCGCCAACTGCGGCGGCTGGCTGCAGAAGAGTTACGCCGTGGTGAAAGGTGTGGATCTGATCATTCCCGTGGACATCTATCTTCCCGGCTGCCCCCCCCGGCCAGAGTCGCTCACCGAGGGAATCCTGGAGCTGCAGAAGCGGATGCGCCGCGAGCACTTCATCACCAAATGACCGGACGTTGATGACGGGAGCGGGAGCCGGGCCAACCGGTTCCCGGAAAACAAAAACGCGATGACACCAGAAGAGATCTACCGCCACACCCTGGAGAAGATCCCCGCGGAGACCCTGGGTGAACTGGCCGCCGACGCGGCTCAGCCCTGGGTAACGGTGGCCCCCGACCAGTTGATCGAGGTGCTGACGGTCCTCCGGGACGATCCCGCGCTGGACTTCGACTGCCTCGACTGCCTCACCGCCACCGACTTCCTCGATGACGGGCAGATCGAGATGGTCTACCACCTCTGGTCATACACGCACGAGCACCTCTTCGTGGTCAAGGTGCGTGTCGGCCGCGACGATCCCGCAGTGCCGTCGGTCAGCGAGCTGTGGCCCGCGGCCGAGTGGTACGAGCGGGAAGAGTACGACATGTTCGGTGTCCGGTTTACCGGACACCCCAATCTGACCCGGCTCTTCCTCCCGGACGAGTGGGAGGGCTACCCCATGCGCCTGGACTGGAAGGAGAAGGAGACCGCCCTGGGCATCCCCACCACCCGTCCCGACCCGCTGGTGCCGAAGAAGGATGGCGAGACCGGAGGTGCTGCCGATGCCTGAAGAGTTCGCCATCAGCGGCCCGGACAACATGCTGCTCAACATGGGCCCGCAGCACCCCAGCACCCATGGGGTGATCCGCTTCGTGCTCGACACCGACGGTGAAGTGGTGACCAAGGCCACCCCGGTGGTGGGCTACCTGCACCGCGGCATCGAAAAGATCGCCACCGAGATGACCTACGCGCAGTTCATGCCGATCACCGATCGTCTGGACTACGTCGCTTCGATGTGCGGCAACCTCGCCTGGTGCGAGGCGGTGGAACGGATGGCCGGCATCGAGATCCCCCGCCGGGCGCAGTTCCTGCGGGTCATCGCTACCGAGTTGAACCGCATCTCCAGCCACCTTGTGGCGGTGGGCTCGTTCTGCAACGACGTGGGCGGCGTTACCCCGCTGGTGGTGGCCCTGCGCGAGCGCGAGGCGATCAACGACCTGCTGGAGATGCTTTCCGGCGCCCGGCTGACCTACAACTACATGCGTCTCGGCGGCGTTTCCCGGGATATGACCGACCAATTCAAGCGGCAGACGCTTGAGTTCCTCGATCATTTCCCGCCGGCCCTGGACGAGTTCAACCGCCTGATCACGGGCAACAAGATCTTTGTCGAACGGCTGGCCAACATCGCCGTGGTCACTCCAGAAGACGCCAAGGCTTACGGGCTCAATGGCCCGAACCTCCGCGGCTCCGGCATCGAGTTCGACCTGCGGCGCAACGAACCCTACGCTGTCTACCCCGAGCTCGACTTCAAGGTCTGCACCGGCGAGGGATTCCGCGGCCAGCTGGGTGATGCCTACGATCGCTACATGGTGCGGATCAACGAGATGTACGAAAGCATCAAGATCGTGCGCCAGTGCCTGGAGATGGTCCCCGACGGCGAGATCAAGGGCAAGGTGCCCCGGGTGCTGAAAGTCCCCGCCGGGGAGCGCTACACCCGCACGGAGAGCGCCCGGGGCGAGATGGGCATCTACATCGTTTCCAACGGCGGCAAGACGCCGTACCGGGTGCGGGTGCGCACCAGTTCCTATTCGGCCCTGAGCATTTTCGAGAAACTGAGCCGCGGGCTGATGATCGCCGACCTGGTGGTGGTCATCGGCAGTTTCGACATCGTGGCCCCGGAAATCGATCGCTGACCGTCATTGACCGGTCGGCCGGGAGTTGGAGATGCGGTTTTTTGCTGACAGCCTGATCGAAACCTGGCCCCTGTTCGAGGGGTGGCCCCCGTGGCTCGTCTACGGGCTGGTGATGTTCGCCTTCGGCGCGCTGCTGCTCTTCGGATTCGTTTCACTCTTCGCCGGGATCGTCACCGTCGTCGAGCGACGTATCGCCGCGCGGATGCAGTTCCGCGTCGGCCCCAACCGGGTGGGCATCCAGGGCTGCCTGCAGTGGCTGGCCGACGGGATCAAGAACTTCACCAAGGAAGACCTGACCCCGGCCGGGGCGAGCAAGCTGCTCTATCTCTTCTCCCCCTACCTGGTGTTCACCGGGCTCTTCCTCGCCTTCGTCGCCCTGCCCTTCGGCCAGGCACTGGTGATCAGCGACCTCAACGTGGGAATCTTCTACATCCTCGCCGTGACCTCCTTCGTCACCGTGGGGCTGGTGCTCGCCGGCTGGGCCTCGAACAACAAATGGTCACTGCTCGGCGGCATCCGTTCGGCGGCGCAGATCGTCAGCTACGAGATCCCCATCGGCCTGTCCGTGCTCACCGTGGTGCTCATGGCCGGAACCCTGAGCACCCAGGGCATCATCGAGCGCCAGGGCTGGGCGCCCTGGGACTGGTTCGTCTTCGCCAATCCCTTCGCCTTCATCGCCTTCTTCATCTTCTTCACTTCCACCCTGGCCGAAGGCAACCGGGTTCCCTTCGATCTTCCCGAGGCGGAAAGCGAACTGGTGGCTGGATACAACGTCGAGTATTCGGGCATGCGCTTCGTTTTCTTCTTCTTCGCCGAGTACGCGAACCTCTTCGTCATGGGCGCGATGACCTCACTGCTCTTCTTCGGCGGCTGGAACAGCCCGTTCAACTGGACCATCGACCTCTTCGGACTGTTCCCCGCACCGCTGGAAATCAGCGGAACGCTGGTCTTCATGGCCAAGGCCCTGGGCTTCGTGGTGGTCATCATCTGGCTGCGCTGGACGCTGCCCCGTCTGCGGGTCGACCAGTTGATGGTGGTCTGCTGGCAGTATCTGACCCCCATCGCCTTTGTCTGCATGCTGGGCACGGCTTTCTGGATGATCGGCACCCACCGCTGGGACGCCCTGGACTACGTGAAATACCCCATCTTCCTTCTCGGGGTCTTCCTCGTCCTGGCCATGGCGGCCCGGGCGGTCCGCAACATACGCCGGGTGGGCGACCCGGTTGACCTCAACCCCTTCCAGTAGGACGGGCAGGGAGAACGGACGAGAACCGATGAGCGCAGTTGCCACATACTTCAGGAATATCAGGGAGGCCGCCCTCACCGTGTTCGACGGGATGAGCGTCTCCCTCTCCTATCTCTTCCGCAAGCCGATCACCGTCCAGTATCCCGACCGCACACCGGAACCGATCCTGGACATGGTCCCCGAAGGCTACCGCGGCATTCTCGATGTGAAGACCGAGACCTGCACCGCCTGCATGGCCTGCATGCGCAATTGCCCGGTGCAGTGCATCAACATCGTGGTGGAAAAGGTCGGCGACCCGCCCAAACGGATGATGACCCACTTCGCCATCAACGTGGCCAAGTGCATGTTCTGCGGGCTCTGTTCCGAGTCGTGCCCCACCGGCGCCATCCACCACACCAAGGAATTCGAGGGGGCCTCGAACGAATTCAACGACCTGGTGCGCTTCTTCGTTGACGAGCCGGTGCTGCCCTACAAGCCGCCGAAGAAGGAGAAGCCCAAAGCGGACAAACCGAAAGCGGATACGCCGAAGGCCGATACGTCCGCGGCGGCGAAGCAGACAGCTGACGAAACGGCAGCGGACAAACCGGTTGAACCGGCCGCCGCCCCGAAGAAAACCGAAACCGACGGAGAACCGACGTGAGCAGCCCTGCAGACCTGTTGTTCTACCTACTGGCGGCGGTGACCATCGCCTCGGCGGCGGTGGTGGCCCTCGGACGCAACATTCTCCACTCGGTCTTCTTCCTGCTGGTGGCGTTTACCGGCGTGGCCGGGCTGTTCGTCCTGCTGTACGCCGATTTCCTCGCCGCGGTGCAGGTGATCGTCTACGTCGGCGGCATCCTGGTGCTCATCCTCTTTGCGGTGATGATGACCCGCAAGGTGGCCACCCCGGAGGTCTCCAACGAGGCGGTGGGGCTGTGGCGCGGAGTGTTGCTCGGCGCCACGGCGCTGGCCCTGCTGCTGACCATCGTGCTCAAGACGACCTGGGTCGGCAGTGAGCCGGCCGTGTCGCCCGCGGCGGAAACCAGCACGGTGGCGGGCCTGGGCCAGTCGCTGCTCGGCGGCTATCTTTTCCCCTTCGAGGTGGCCTCGGTGGTTCTGCTGGCCGCCCTGGTGGCCGCCGCGATCCTGGTGCGCAAGGAAGTCCGCGGGGACGACACCGCGGAATGAACGAAAGACCCTGTCCTGGGAGGCAACGCTGAACCGATGATTGGTCTGACCCACTACCTGGTGGTTGCCGCCGTCCTCTTCGTCCTCGGCCTGGTCGCGGTGGTCAGTCGGCGCAACACCATCGCCATCCTCATGGGGGTCGAGTTGATCCTCAACGCGGCAAGCCTCAATTTCGTGGCGTTCAACCGGTTCTCGCCGTCGTTCCCCGCGGCCTTCGACGGGCAGGTCTACTCGCTGTTCGTCATCGTGCTCGCCGCGGCGGAAGCGGCTGTGGCCCTGGCGATCATCTTCGCCTTTTACAAGATCAACCGCACGGTGAACGCCGATGCGGCGAACGTGATGAAGCATTAAAAGGGAATCATGGAACACGGAACAGCGAGCTACCTGATCTGGATCCCCCTGCTGCCGCTCATCGGCGCACTGATCAACGGGGCAAATGCCTTCTTCGGGAACCGGCTGCCCAGGATCCTGGTCTACATCGTCGGCTGCACCACCGTATTCATCTCGCTCTGCCTGGCGTTCAATGCGTTCGTCGACCTCCAGGGGCTGCCCGAGGACGAACGGTACCTCGAATACTCGGCCTATACCTGGATCAAGGCCGGCGACGACCTGGAGGCCCCGCTGGCCGACGGCACCACCGCGGCGGTCACCGGCGGGACGTTCAAGGTCGACGTGGGCTTCCTCGCTGACCCGCTCTCGGCGGTGATGATGCTGGTGGTCTGCGGCGTCGGGTTTCTGATCCACGTCTACTCCACGGGGTACATGGCCCACGACCCGGGCTACTCCCGGTTTTTCAGCTATCTCAACCTCTTCACCTTCGCCATGCTGCTGCTGGTGATGGGGAACAACATCTTCGTGCTCTTTGTCGGGTGGGAGGGGGTGGGCTTCTGCTCCTATGCCCTGATCAGCTTCTGGTACAAGGAGATGCCCAACGCCTGGGCCGGGATGAAGGCCTTTGTCGTCAACCGTATCGGCGATTTCGGCTTCATCATCGGGTTCATGCTGCTCTTCTGGTCCCTCGGTGACCACGGGGTCTGGACGCTGAACTTCCGCGAGCTGGCGGCCAACGCGCACCTGCTCGCCGGCATGGAATGGGGCGGCATCAGCGTGGTGACCCTGATCGCCCTGTTCATGTTCGTCGGCGCCACCGGTAAATCGGCCCAGGCCCCGCTCTACGTCTGGCTGCCCGACGCCATGGCCGGCCCCACGCCGGTCAGCGCCCTGATCCACGCGGCGACCATGGTCACCGCCGGGGTCTACATGATCAGCCGGATGAACTTCCTCTACATCATGTCCCCGGCGGCGCTGGAGGTGGTGGCCACCGTCGGCGTGCTCACCGCGCTCTTCGCCGCCACCATCGGTCTGGCCCAGAACGACATCAAGAAAGTGCTGGCCTACTCCACGGTGAGCCAGTTGGGTTACATGTTCCTCGGCCTGGGCGTCGGCGCCTTCTCAGCCGGGGTCTTCCACCTCATGACCCACGCCTTCTTCAAGGGCCTGCTCTTCCTTGCCGCGGGCAGCGTGATCCACGCCATGAGCGACGAGCAGGACATGCGGATGATGGGCGGCCTGTGGAAGAAGATCCCCTGGACCTTCGGCACGTTTGCCGTGGCCACCGTCGCCATCTGCGGCATCTGGCCCTTCTCCGGCTTTTTCTCCAAGGACGAGATCCTCTGGAAAGCCTGGGAGAGCGGCCACCGGTTGCACTGGGTGCTCGGTTTCATCGCCGCCGGGCTCACCGCCTTCTACATGACCCGCCTGGTGGCCATGACCTTCTTCGGCAAGAACCGCTCCACCGAGGAGCAGAAGCACCACCTGCACGAGTCACCCTGGACCATGGTCGCCCCACTGGTCGTCCTGGCCGTGCTTTCCTTCGCCGGCGGCTGGCTCGGCGTGCCCGAAGCGCTGGGCGGCCACAACCGCTTCCACCACTGGCTGGCCCCGGTGGTGGACAGCCACCATGGTGATGCGCACCACGCAACGGCACTGCTTGCCGGTGAACACGGCGAGGAACACGCCGTCCCGACCGGGGGCCACACCGCTCCGGCCCCGCACGGTGAGACGGAACACGGCGCCCACGCCGCGGACGATCATGCGGCCCATCACAACACCGAGCGGTTCTTCGCCCTGATCTCGGTGCTGCTGGCCAGCGGCTCGATCCTGCTCGGCCTGTGGGTCTACCTCAAGCGCACCGACATCGCGCGGAAAGCAGCCGGCTGGCTGGGCGGCATCCCGCACCGGCTGCTGGAGAACAAGTACTACATCGACGAGATCTACAACGCGGCGTTCGTGCAGAACCTGCTGCGCGCGACGCGTTTCATGGCCGGCTTCGACACCTACGTCGTGGACGGCATCGTCAACGGCACGGCCATCCTCACCAGGGCCACGGCATCGATCAACGGCTTCATCGACAAGCTGTTCGTCGACGGCGCGGTGAACCTGGTGGGCAACACGCTGATCGCCGGCGGGCAGCGGCTGCGCAAGCTGCAGACCGGCCAGGTTCAGCAGTATCTCTACGTGCTGGGGGCAGGTGTGACGATCATCATCATCGTCGGGCTGTTCATACTCTGACGGCCCGAGGCAGGACGAAACGCGCCCCTGGAAAAGGGCGCAGACAGATATAACTCAAATCCGTCCGGAGCGCTGGAGGCGAACATTCATGTTCGAGGAACACATCCTATCCTGGATCACCTTCTTTCCCATCCTGGGGATGATCGTCATCGCACTGATCCCCAAGGACAAGCACAACCTGATCAGGTGGGCGGCGGTGGCCACGACCACACCTCCCCTGTTCATGGCCTGGTACATCTTCGCCAACTTCGATCGCGGTGCGGTGGAGATGCAATTCACCGAGAAGGTGAGCTGGATCCCGGCGTTCAACATCGAATATTTTATGGGCATCGACGGGGTCAGCGTGACCATGATCCTGCTCACCGCCCTGCTCTGCTTCTTCTGCATCTTCGCCTCTTTCGGGATCAAGAAGGGGGTGAAAGGCTACTTCGCCATGTTCCTCCTGCTGGACACGGGGATGATGGGTGTCTTCTGTGCCCTCGACTTCTTCCTCTTTTACGTCTTCTGGGAAGTGATGCTGCTGCCGATGTATTTCCTCATCGGCATCTGGGGCGGACCGCGGCGTGAATACGCGGCAATCAAGTTCTTCCTCTACACGCTCTTCGGCAGCGTGCTCATGCTGCTCGTGCTGCTGTCCTTCTACTTCTTCTCCGTCGACCCGGCCACCGGGGAGCATACGTTCAACCTGATCACGCTGCAGAACCAGGCGGCCCATATCGGCCCGCTGACCGGCGAGAACTTCCGGCTCCTCTGCTGGATGGCGCTGTTCATCGGCTTCGCGATCAAGGTCCCGGTCTTCCCCTTCCACACCTGGCTGCCCGACGCCCACGTGGAGGCGCCCACGGCTGTGAGCGTGATCCTGGCCGGCGTGCTCCTGAAAATGGGAACATACGGCATCCTGCGGATCAGCTACCCGATCCTGCCCGATGCCACGCGCTATTTCGGCACCTTCCTCGCCGTGCTGGGAGTGATCAACATCATCTATGGTGCGCTCTGCGCCATGGCGCAGAAGGACTTGAAGAAGCTGGTGGCCTACTCCTCGATCAGCCACATGGGCTTCGTGCTGCTGGGCATGGCCAGCTTCACGCCCGAGGGGATCAACGGTGCGGTGTTCCAGATGTTCAACCACGGCACGGTCACCGCGATGCTCTTCCTCCTGGTGGGCGTGATCTACGACCGGGCGCACCACCGCGAGATCAACGGCTTCGGCGGCCTGATCACCCAAATGCCCCGCTACTCGGTGATCACCGGCCTGGCCTTCATGGCCGGCCTGGGCTTGCCCGGACTCTCCAGTTTCATCAGTGAGGCGATGGTCTTCCTCGGCGCCTTCCAGACATACAAGGTCCTGACCATCATCGCCGTCTCCGGCGTGGTGCTGGGCGCCTCCTACATGCTCTGGACCTTCCAGCGCATCTTCTTCGGGCCGCTGAAGGAGAAATACAAGACGCTGCCGGAGATCAACGGCCGCGAGTTGTTCACCCTGGTGCCCCTTGGCGCCATCGTGATCTTCCTCGGGGTCTATCCCCTGCCGGTGCTCAACCTGATCAGCACGTCGCTGAATTACCTGAACCAGCTGGTCAAGTAGCCGGCATCGCGGAGAATCGAGGAGATGGAAAGCGAAAGCATGACGATGGTGAGCAGCCTCGGCGATGTCTGGAACGGCCTGACCCTTGCCGCCCCGGAAGTGCTGCTGACCCTGTTCCTGGTGCTCATCCTGCTGGCCGACCTGTTCCCGGCCTGGCGCCGGCAACGAGTCGCGGCCTGGCTGGCCCTGGTCGGCGTCCTCGCCGCCGGAGCGGCTACGCTGCAACTCTTCGGCCGCCCGGAGACAACCTTCTTCTCCGGCATGGTGGCCCTCGACCCGATGGCCGTCTTCTTCAAGTTCATCTCCCTGGCCGCCACCGGGCTGGCCGTGCTTTTTTCCATCGGCTCCCGCGGGTTGCACCGCCAGGACCGGGGCGAGTATTACGCCCTGCTGCTGGCCACGGCCCTGGGTATCAACCTGCTGGCCGCCTCGCGCAACCTGCTCATGGTCTATGTTGCGCTGGAAATGGTCTCCCTCTCCTCCTACGCACTCACCGCCTATCTGCGGCGCAACCGGGAATCGAGCGAGGCCGGGCTGAAGTACATCCTCTTCGGCGCCGTGGCCTCGGGGGTGATGATCTTCGGTCTCTCCTACATCTACGGGCTCACGGGCAGCCTCTCCTTCGACGGCATCCGTACGGCCCTCACCGGCATCGACACGGCAGGCACGCACTACGCGGTGGGCCTGTCCCTGATCATGATCCTCGCCGGTATCGGCTACAAGATCGCCGCCGCACCGTTCCATCTCTGGTGCCCCGACGTCTACCAGGGCGCACCAACGCCCATCGCCGCTTTCCTCTCGGTGGGCCCCAAGGCCGCCGGCTTCGCCCTCTTCATCCGCTTCTTCCTTGCCTGTTTCGCCTACCCGGCCCACGGCATGGAGAGCCAGTGGGTGGCGCTGACCTCGTTCAACTGGCCCATGCTCATCGCCGTGCTCTCCGCGCTGACCATGACCCTGGGCAATCTCGCCGCCATCCCGCAGAACAATCTCAAGCGGATGCTGGCCTACTCCTCCATCGCCCACGCCGGCTACATGATGATGCCCCTGGTGGTGCTCACCCGGGAGGGCGTGGAGTCGATCCTCTTCTACCTCGCGATCTACCTGCTGATGAACCTCGGCGCCTTCCTCGTCGTGCTGGCCCTGGAGAACCGCTCCGGCCACCCGTCGATCACCGGTTTCCGAGGCCTGGCCTGGAGCTCGCCAACCGGGGCTTTCTTCGCCTGCTGCATGACCATCTTCCTCATATCGCTCACCGGCATACCTCCCTTGGGGGGCTTCGCGGCCAAGTTCAAGCTCTTCGGTGCGATTATCGCCAGCGATTCCTTCTACTGGCTGGCGATCCTCGGCGTGCTGAACAGTGCCGTATCGCTCTTCTATTACATGCGGGTGGTCAAGGCGATGTTCTTCACCGGCAACCCGGTGGAGAAAGGTCACCTGGTGGAACGCGAAGTGGCCTTTGGCGAACGCAGCCAGCGCACCCTCTTCGCCGAGGAAATGTCGATGGCCGCGGGCAAGGCCGCTTCGACCAGTGGCCTGCGCAAGCTCGGCGACGCCCCCTTCGGCGGCATGCACGCCGTGCTTATCGGGGCCCTGGCCGCGCTGGTGCTGCTCTTGGGCATCGCCTGGAACCCCCTGGAGCGGCTGAGCGAGATCTCCGCGCACTTCATCCTGTAAAACGATGCCAGACCCTCGCCCTCGTCCCGGGAGGAGTGTGCCCGGCCCTGTTTACTCCGCAAGCCCCCTCGGATAGAATCGTGCGGTCCCATTGATACTGAATGGAGGGAGACGCACGTGCTGAAGAAGATACTGCTCT
>Ga0180430_10005420_pt1 | contig 10596 bp, 12 predicted proteins | sample SS_ome_9_FD_132999 | JGI IMG/M metagenome (GOLD analysis project Ga0180430, IMG submission 132999) | Hypersaline lake sediment archaeal communities from the Salton Sea, California, USA - SS_1_S_2 metaG | ecosystem: Environmental > Aquatic > Non-marine Saline and Alkaline > Hypersaline >... | reverse complement strand
GTGATGAAGCACAAATAGCTCACGGCGAAGGCCCTTGATCTGGTAAGAGAGAAAACAAAATAAGAACATGGAAATCCCGGCCAAGACCAGAAAGACGGTGGTGAGAATGAGAATGACGCGGGTGCCGATGACCTGGCCAAGTATAAAATGCAGGTAGAAAAGGTAGAGGCCCAAGCCCAGGCCTGCCAGCAGGGCCAATACCCCTACGGTGCCAAAGAGTAGAAACGGCGCTTCATGAAAGCCGAAGAGCAGGTGTGTGCGAATGAGTCGGCCGGCACGAAACTTGGATTTGCGTTGGGGTTTGCCTTTCTTGGGCGGTTCCCAACGCAGGGTGGCGGGTATTTCGCTGAAGCGATAGCCCAGCATGCAGGCCTTGGAGATAATTTCGAGGTGAATCTCTTTGCGGTCTTCCTGAAGGGGCATCGAGCGAATGGCGTCGCCGAGGTAGCCTCGGGTCATGCCGCTGAGCATGGTGATGGGCGCTGGAACGGAACGTCGCAGGATACGGTTGCCGAAGCTGCTGAGGAACGCACGGCGAAGAGGTACGTTTTCCAGTTTGCCCCCGGGAGCGTAAGGCGAGGCGACCACGACGTCGGCGCGGCTGACAAGCAGTTCGTTGTATAGCTCGCCGATGATGTTTTGCCCCCAGGTGAGGTCGGATTCGGTGCTAATGACGTAGCGGCCTGCGCAGCGAGCGAAGCCGGCACGCAGCGCGTAACCGCGGCCTCGGTTTTGCTGATAGCTCACGATGCGCACGTGGTCGAACTCGCCGGCGGTGCGCCGCAGGACGTTCTCGGTGTCGTCCGTACTGCCGTCGTTCACGAGAATGAGCTCATACGAAACTCCCAACGCCTCAACCGCACTGACAAGCTTGCGAACCGCCTGTTCAATGACGGCCTGCTCGTTGTACATGGGGGCGATAACAGACAGTTCGAGCCTGTCCTGCTCGGGCTCAGCCATACCGTGAACTCCTTCGATAACGCATTATCCTACATGGACCTGCAGCCCAAGTCAACTCGGCCACCTTGCCACGGCAGGCCGCGGTGCTGTTACCTAATATCGGGCCAAATCACCTGTTACTTTCGTTAGCCCCGCACCTTCTTGACCCGTTTCTTCACCTCACCCTGAATCGTTCGCAACTGCTCCTGCGTTACCCCCACCTGCTTCGCAAAGGCGATCACCGCAGCCTTCTCCTCCGAATGCAGATCCGCGTCTGCATACGCCATCGCCAGCATATCCTCCAGATTCCGTATCCGCTCCGAAAAACGCCCCGGCAAACATACCGTAAAATCCTTCTCCAACGACAAATCCAGTGCCTTACGTGTCTCCAGATATCCCGCACCGATTCCCGCCGCCATCGCCTCCGCCACGCCGTCCTCGATGACCTCCACCCGACCGTCCGCTCGGGCCACGTGAAATATGTTCGCCAAATACAAAATCTGCTCTTGCTCTGTCATTGCTTGACCTTTCTACCCGTCAGACCGCCCCATCCAGTAACGCCAGTGCCGCTGAACATCTCCAACTGCCCCAAAATAATGCTCGAAATCCTGGCGACGCTCTTGTCGCCCGTAAGGTTCATTCGAAATCCGCAGCGACAACACGTACAAGTAATCGAAAAGCTGCTCGTGCCGCTGCCGCGACAGGTAATAAAACAACGCCCACCCCGCCGCGTATGCCTCCTCGCCGTCCGATTCCTCCAGACTGAACAATGTGTCATCGCTCAACAAACTCTCTAAGTCTATCCTCTCCTCACTCGACTGGTTCTCTCTAAACGTTATTGCACGACGCAACGCCACGCCTGTCAGTCTTTGCCCCCGTACGTCTGCCCCCGAGTCGAAATACAACGCGAGTCCCTCGCTTAGCCACTTGGGCGTCTCATAATACCGACTGTGCACCCCGCATGTGTACGCCAACTGATGCACCGCCTCATGGACCGTCACGCTTGCGTTCAACTCCTCATACAACGCGTGCAACTCTGCGTAACCTCCCTCCACCTGACGCTGTTGCGCCGCCAGCTCACCCAGCAACTCCACCCTACTCAGCTCCGCTTCCGTTCCGTTGGGCCGACGCACCCTGAATCGCTTGCCTTCTCCCTCTGTCACCTGCCTCTGAAACGCCGCAACCTCTTGCCTCGCCGCTTCCAACGCCGCCAATTGCTCCCGGTAATGCGCGTCGTTTACCCGGTCGTAAAAGTAACACCGCCCCGTCTTGCTCAAATAAAACCCACTCGAATGACGAAGCGTCGGCGCCTCCCGTGCCACGTATGCTTCAAATCCCTTCCGATCAGCAAACAACACCACTTCCAGCCGATCCGTCAAAGGCGCCGGCTGAAAATACCGCGCCTCAAAAAAACCCATGAACCGTCTGTACGTCGCCTCCAAACGCTCCGCACTGGCCATCGCGAACGCTTCACTGCAATTATACGCGATTCGGTAATGACGTGTCCGTCGCAAACGAAACGAGTCCCCCATCGCCGCCAATAATTCCGCTGACGCCTCCTTATTCACCGGCAGAACACGATAACGCGCCGCGTAACGACGCAACGCCCGTCGCGCTGCCTCGTGCCTGCGATCCAGCAACAAAGCCGTGCGCAATGCCGCTACATACTCGTACGCCAGCCCCTGCTCCTGCGCCCACGTCGCCAACCGTACGCACCCCTCCGCATCCTGCGACTCAATGGCCTGCTTGAGCCGGCCCGCGAACACCCCTTTCGCCTGCGATAGCTCTCCTTTGCACGGCAACGCACCCCACACCAGCAAAAAAAGCAAAATAACCCCCCAGGCCCAACCGCCAACGCTCCTCAAAGCCCCTACCGCCCCACGCTCTGTTGTCGCTTTTTTGCCTTTCATGCTCACCTTATTATAACAGTCGGTCTTCTACTAACGCAAATCCAGTCTGCCCACGCCAACCTCTTCTGCTAAGAGAGTTAAAGGATGAATCGCGTAAGTCTTTGCAGTGTAAGCTGTTACGACTACCATGGGTCCCCCTTGCCGTCCGACGCCTTTCCCGCTATAATACGGCCTCAACGGGCTGTGACGCCGGGGGCGTCGGTATTCCCGAGAACACCGCTTAACACGGCACAGGTTTGACCGTTACCTACCGATAGGAGAAGACACGTGGTTGAAAACGCACAACTGAACATCAACGGCCAACAATACGAATTACCCATAGTCAGGGGCTCCGAAGACGAAACGGGACTCGATATCACAAAACTTCGCGCCCAGACCGGATGCGTCACCTTCGACCCCGGCTTCGGCAACACCGGCGCTTGCCAAAGCAACATCTGCTACATCGACGGCGAAAAGGGCATTCTACGTTACCGTGGCATTCCCATCGAAGAACTCGCCGAAAACAGCAACTTCATCGAAGTCGCCTACCTCCTTATTTGGGGCCGACTACCCAAACAGGAAGAACGCACTCGATTCGGGGCATCCCTCACCGACAATGCCCTTATCCATGAAAACCTCAAAAGCCACTTCGAAGGTTTCCCCTCCGATGCCCACCCCATGGCTATGCTTTCCGCCATGATCAACGCCCTTAGTTGCTACCACCGCGAACTCGCTGACCTGAGCGATGTCGTCACCAACGACAGGATCGAGTACCTCGGCGCCAGACTTCTCTCCAAAATCCGTACTATCGCCGCCTTCTCCTACAAAATGGCACGCGGCGAGCCCTTTGTCTACCCCGATCCCAACCGCCGATACGTCTCCAACTTCCTGCACATGATGTTCTCCTTGCCACACGTCGACTACGAGGCAAGGCCCGAGGTCGCCAAAGCCATCGACCTCTTCCTCATGCTCCATGCCGACCATGAACAAAACTGCTCCACCTCCACCGTCCGCATGGTTGCCTCCGCCGGCGCCAACCTCTTCTCCTCCGTCGCCGCTGGCGTCTGCGCCCTCTGGGGACGCCTCCATGGTGGTGCCAACCAGGCCGTTATCGAAATGCTACAGGAAATTCACGACGGCGACCTCAACGTCAAAAAATGCCTCGAATTGGCCAAACAAAAGGACAGTACCTTCCGACTCATGGGCTTCGGCCATCGTGTCTACAAAAACTACGACCCCCGAGCACGCGTCCTCAAACAGGCTTGCGAAAAACTCTTCACCAAGCTCGACCACTCCGACCCCCTCCTCGATATCGCCGTCGAACTCGAAGCACGTGCCCTCGAAGACCCCTACTTCGTCGAGCGAAAACTCTACCCCAACGTCGATTTCTATAGCGGACTCATCCTCCGCGCCATCGGCATCCCCACCAATATGTTCACCGTCATGTTCGCTATCGGACGACTGCCCGGCTGGATCGCCCACTGGAAAGAAGTCAACGACAACCGCGCCACCCGCATCGCCAGGCCTCGGCAAATATACACCGGACCCTGCGAAATGCACTATGTTCCCATGGCCGAACGAAAGTAATCAAAAGCTGACAGCAGCCTTTGTCATTCCCGTAAAAGTGCAAGACCGGACGTACGAATCAAGAGCCAGCGAGGCTGATGCTGTCACCCAAGGTGTGGGCGATACGATTGAGCTTGCCCGCGCACAAAAAAAATGTCGCCCAGCGACACCCCTATTGTGCACGTTGCGTTTCGCCTTGTGCCTTTCGTAACTGAGTTAGGAGGTCCTTTACCATGCGAGCCCTCGCCAAATACTTCGTCAAAGGCCTGCTCTTCCTCATCCCCGTCGCCGCCACCGTCTACGTCCTCTACTGGCTCTTCAACACCGTCGACTCCCTCGTCCGAGGCCCCTTCAAAGATGCCCTTGGTGTCCCTCTCACTCGAGGCCTCGGCGTCCTCATCACCCTCGCCCTGATCCTCGTTGTAGGCGTGCTCGCCTCCCTCTTCATCACCCGCCCCCTCTTCACCCTCGTCGAACGCCTCCTCGCCCGCCTACCCCTCGTCAGACTGCTCTACTCCTCCATCAAAGACCTCGTCGGCGCCTTCATGGGCGACAAGAAACAATTCGATCAGCCCGTCCTCATCACCCTCAACCCCGCCTCCAACGTCAAAGCCGTAGGCTTCGTCACCCGACAATCCCTCGACTTCCTCGACCGTCACGACGAAGTCGCCGTCTACTGCCCACAAAGCTACAACTTCGCCGGCAACGTCCTCATCCTCCCCAAATCCCAAATCCAGCCCATCGACATCGACAGCTCCGACATGATGGCCTTCGTCGTCTCCGGCGGCGTCAGCGGCCCCCCCAACAAAAAACCGACCACCCCCTCACCCTAGCGTGGCATGGGCATCTTGCCCATGAATTATTACACCGTCGCGCAGCGACACCGTGATTTTGCATTTTGCCTAAGAGGTGCTCCCGTGTTCACCGGACTCATCGAAACCGTCCAACCCCTCATCGCCAACGAACCTGCCCCCACAGGCCGACGCCTCCGCATCCACCTCGCCCACCTCGCCGACGACGCCCGCCCCGGCGACAGCATCGCCGTCAACGGCGCCTGCCTCACCATCACCTCTCTCCACCAAGCCGACGCCACCTTCGACGTCATGCCCGAAACCCTCCGCACCACCACCCTCCAAAACCTCAAACCAAAACAACGCCTCAACCTCGAACGAGCCCTGCCCGCCACCGGCCGCTTTGCTGGCCACATCGTCCAGGGCCACGTCGACGCCGTCGCCCCCATCAAACGCATCGACAAATCCCCCGCCGAGCACCGCCTCACCGTTACCCTCCCCGACGAACTCGCCGACCTCGTCGTCCCCAAAGGCTCCATCGCCATCGACGGCGTCAGCCTCACCGTCGCCCAACTCACCGGCCGCGACTGCACCGTCGCCCTCATCCCCACCACCCTCGCCGAAACCAACCTCAGCGACCGCCGACCAGGCCACTTCGTTAACATCGAAACCGACCTCATCGCCCGCTACATCAAAAAACAACTCGAAAACACCCTCACGCCCAACACCAAAACAGGCCTCTCCCTCGACAAACTCAACCAAAAAGGCTTCCTCTAACCCGCATTTTTCACGAGTTTTTGCCAGTACGCTCCTCCATACTATCGAAATCTTCTACCATTCTCCCCTTCAACTTCTGCTGACTCCTGACTCCTGACTTCTTATTGAGTTTCTCCCACCCCCTGATTATAATCTTGTGTCAGTCGCGACCTTACGGCGGCGGGTCTACATGGGCCTGCCGCTTGTGGCGTTTTTAGGGACCACTACACACATGCGTTTGCCTGAACTTGACAAGCCCATCATCGGCATCACCATGGGCGACCCCGCCGGCGTCGGCCCTGAGGTCATCGTAAAGGCCCTCGCCGATCCCCACGTCCGCAAACGCGCCAGATACGTCGTCTATGGCCTTAACGAACTCCTCGCATACGCCGCCGACCTCGCCGAACTCGACGTCTTCTGGTGGCGCGACCAGCACGAACGCGTCGACCGCTCCTACCCCCAATCCGTTGTCGTTGCAGACTACGACGAAATACCATGGCTCGGAGGAAACGTCCTCAAAAAACCTAGCCAGCAGGGCGGCGAAGCCTCCATGAAATTCCTCAACGACGCCATCGAACACGCCAAAAAAGGCCAAATAGACGCCCTCGTCACCGCACCCATCTGCAAAGAATCCTGGCAGCTCGCCGGCTACCGCTACCCAGGCCACACCGAACTGCTCAAAGATCGCACCCGTGCAAAAGAAGTCGCCATGATGTTCGTCGGCGGCCCCTTCCGCATCGTTCTCGCCACCATTCACGAAGCACTCTTCGAACTCCGACACCGCTTCACCATCGGCCGCGTCTTCACTCCCATCGACCTCGCCAACGACGCCCTGCGCCAATACTTCAACATCGAAAAACCACGCATCGCCGTCGCCGCCCTCAACCCCCACGCCTCCGAGCATGGCCAGTTCGGCGACGAAGAGCAACGCATCATCGCACCCGCCATCCTCATGGCCCAGGAAGCCGGCATCAACGTCGAGGGCCCCTTCCCTGCCGACACCCTCTTTCACCAGGCCCTCAACGGCAAATGGGACATCATCGTCGCCATGTACCACGACCAGGGACTCATCCCCCTCAAAATGCTCGCCTTCGATTCCGCCGTCAACGTTACCATCGGCCTGCCCATCATCCGCACCAGCCCCGACCACGGCACCGCCTTCGACATCGTAGGACGCAACGCCGCCAACCCCCAAAGTATGAAAGCCGCCCTCCTCACCGCCGCCGATATGCTCCAGCACCGACAAATACAAAAAAATAACCTAAAACACCGATAATATCCCTTATGTGGCGTAAGCATCTTGCCCATGAGTGAACTGTGTCGCGGGCATCTTGCCCGCGTATGAATTTCCGTCGCGCAGCGACACCATTTGAGACTTCACCATGCCTCCCACAAAACAACAACTCCAAGCCCTCCTCGCTGACGCAGGCCTCCAACCCCAGCACAAATGGGGCCAGAACTTCCTCATCGACCTCAACCTCATGCGACTCCTCGTCGACGCCGCCGACATCAAATCCCACGATCTCGTCCTCGAAGTAGGCCCCGGACCCGGCTCCTTGACAGACCTGCTCGCCCAACACGCCCGCCACGTCGTCGCCGTCGAAATCGATCCCCAACTCACCGCCATCGCCCAGCAGCAACTCGCCCACCACAACAACGTCACCCTCATCCAGACCGACGTCCTCGCCCGCAAAAGCGCCCTCGCACCCACCGTCCTCGACGCCCTCGACCAACACCGACCCACACCCCCAGGCCGCTTCCTCCTCGTCGCCAACCTCCCCTACCAGATCGCCTCGCCCCTCATCATCAACCTCCTCATAGGCCCCAACCCGCCCCACGGCATCTACGTCACCATCCAGGCCGAAGTCGCCGACCGCATGACCGCCGCCCCCGCCACCAAACCTTTCGGCCAACTCTCCGTCATCCTCCAAGCCACCGGCAACGTCCGCCGACTCCGCACCCTCAAACCCCAGGCCTTTTGGCCCATGCCCTCCGTCAACTCCGCCATGATCGCCTACCAACGCGACGACGCCAAACTCAAACGCATCGGCGACTGCCGCCACTTCCGCTATACCATCGACCTGCTCCTCCACCACCGCCGCAAAACCATCCGACACTGCCTCGCCCAGGCCTGCGACAAACAACTAACCGCCAACATCCTGAACCAACTCAACATCCACCCCTCAACCCGCGCCGAAACCCTCTCCCCCAACCAGTTCATCCAACTCGCCCATCGCCTTCCCCCCGCAAACCCCTGACCACATCTGAATTCCCTCTCATTCCCTCGAAAACGTGAATTCCGTCCTGCAACAACTTTGTGCGGACATGGCGCCAACACACACTGAAGCCCCCAGCGGTAAAGCAGAAGGCATGTTAGAAAAAATGGAAGTGTGACATCCGCCACGGGCTTGTGTTACGATGGCTGGCCCGCTCTCATGGAGACGGACGCCGAATGCTACCACAATGTGATTTCACCTATGGCGACTACCCCGATGACGCACGGATGATAGTACTGAACCCGACAGCCACATCGACCGCCTGCTACCTCTCCCACGCCCCAAACCGAAACAGACTGCTTACCATGGTGATTTAGAGCCTATGAGCAAATAAACCACCGTAGGTCGCTTGGCTATCCCCCTATGCTGCCCATGAGATCGTTAAACGTTATCGGACGCTGCTTCTGCTTCCTCCTGCTGGCCCAGCATCGCCAGAAACGCTTGCACCAGCTCCGGATCCATCGTCGTTCCCGCCTCGGCCAGCATGATCTGACGTGCCTTCTCCTGCGGCATCGCCCCGCGATAAGACCGCGTCGACGTCAGTGCGTCCCACACATCCGCCACCTGAATAATTCGAGCCGCCTGCGGTATCGCCTCCCCGCTTAGACCATCCGGATAGCCGCTTCCATCAAAATGCTCATGATGATGACGCACCGCCATTAATACAGGCGCCAACGCCTCCACCGGCTCCAGAACCTTGTAGCTCTGCACCGGGTGCGACTTGATATGCGAAAATTCCTCGTCCGTTAACTTGCCCGGCTTGTTAAGCACCTCGTCCCGAATACCAATCTTACCAATATCATGCAGCATCCCCGCCCAAAGCAAATGCCGCAATGGGTCGCCCTCCAGCCCCACCGCTTTACCCAACGCACACGCCGTCTCCGCCACTCGCGTCGAATGACCCGATGTATACGAATCCTTCGCCTCCACCGCCCACACCAGCGAGGCCACAATCTCCAGATATGACTGCTGAAGCTTCTCCGCAAACAAAATCGTGTTCAAAACCGCCGATCCCGTCCCCGCCAGCGACACCGCCAGGTTCATGTCCAACGCCACAAATGGCTCCTGGTCACGCGTTCGCACAAAGATCAACACTCCCAAACTAGACGATGTCCCCGGCTTCGTCAGCGGCACGCATAAGACATTACCCCGACCCGCGTGGTCGTGATCGGTCGTCGGGTCGTAATCAATCATCGCCGCCGTCGCCGTCTCCCCACCGGCGCATTCAAGCAACGCCCCTTCCTGCATCACCAGAAAACGCCCCGCTTCGGCCTCCGCCCCCGTTTCCGGCGATACATAGATTACGAACTTTGCTTCATTATCCATTCCCCCGCTCAACGCCGAATGGTCCGCCAACTGCCCGAAGTAATAACCAAACTTACTGCCAATCGCCAATGCGATGACATTATTGAGCACCTCCAAGGCCTCCGGCACACTCGTGCACGCCGCCAACGCCGCCCCCGCCTCGAACGCCGCGTTAAACTGGTCGTAGTGCTCCAACAACTCCTGCGCCACCTGTTCCTGTTCCAGGTTTGCTTGCTCGCACCAGTCCAGCGTCCGACGCAACGCCGTCGCTATCTCCGTCGGCAGCTCCGTTAAACGCTCCTCCGGAGACGATGTTCCTCCCGGCTCACTCCCGGCAACGCCCGACTGTTCCCCCGTCAGCGACGATACTAAATGCTCGAAGAACTCATTAGCTCCATTCATGGCTACGCCTCACTACTTAGTACGCCTACCTCATCAATCAACTCCGTCAGAACCGACGGACTAAACGGCTTGCTGAATATTGTCACTCTTTCGTCATCAAAACGTTTTCTAAGATCCGCCACGTCACAACGCGATGTCAAAATAATCACGAACGCTGGACCGGCCGACAGACCCAAAGCCAATTCCGCTAGCTCCAGACCATTCATTAAAGGCATGTTCACGTCCGTTATCAGACCATCGAATACCCCCTCCTGCAAACGCTCGTAAGCCGACCGGCCGTTCTTCGCGCTCACAATCGTATGGCCCTGACGCCTTAGCCAAAGCGATACTATGATATGAAGTTTCGGATCATCGTCCGCAAATAATATCTGCATTACCTTTACGTCCTATATCATCGCCTTACAGGGCACCATCGCCCCGTCACCTATTACGCATCGACCAACCACCCCTACGTCTTAAGACCCTATGACAAAAGCAACTGCACCAAACATCCTGGAAAAATAATTTTCAAACCTCCTGGCCGACGTAACCCCGCACATCGGAACTAATATAGTCGTCCCTGAAAAAAGCATTGTTTGGCCGGTATACGACGGCAGGGGCGATTAGACGGCAGCCGGTGGCAGTGCGATGCCGCCGGCCACACGCTGGCAAAGCCGGCTCAGTCGCCAGAAG
>Ga0180430_10005419_pt1 | contig 10598 bp, 17 predicted proteins | sample SS_ome_9_FD_132999 | JGI IMG/M metagenome (GOLD analysis project Ga0180430, IMG submission 132999) | Hypersaline lake sediment archaeal communities from the Salton Sea, California, USA - SS_1_S_2 metaG | ecosystem: Environmental > Aquatic > Non-marine Saline and Alkaline > Hypersaline >... | reverse complement strand
GCAGAAAGGTAAATCTGATCCAATTTCTACTCCCACTGCCCCAACGCATAGCTGGCCCGGTCGTTTCGCTCAGAATACTTTGCATAGCTTAGAATAGTCTCTAGTGCATAAGGGGAGTCGCAATGTGCAAGGGAGTCAAAAGTTGCATTGCGCAATACCTGCAATGCAGGTGAGTCCATGCTAGAGTAGTAACTTAGGTGGTAGCTCAAAAGTTTTGCTGCCTCAGTGTCTCCTAGCTCCCCAATAAATTCAATTAATTCAACTATTCCCTCAACTGAAGTAGTGTAGTTGAAAATGGTCCTGTAGACTGCTTTGCGCACATCCCCTCCTTTTGCTTCCTTTGGGAACAATTTTCTATAATGGGAAAAATTGTGCATAACTTTCATTCCAGCAGCGCGGGAGAGCTGCTCATGTGCTAAAAACAGGATAAACTGCTTTACAACATCATCTCCCCGAACATAGGACTCCACCATAATTTTTTTGGCAGCATCCCGCTCCATCCTGTTTTTTGCAACAGGATACAAAAAGAATTCAATCATGGAGCGCTCTGCTGGCTCCATTAGGGATTTTCTCCATTCAATTAATTTCTTGTCTGCATTCACAACCTTTGGCGCAGTTTTTTTTGGCACATCCTTCTTTCCTTTGCTTTTTGCAGCCTTTTTGGCTTTTGTTGTTTTCTTTTTGGCTGTTTTTGCTACCCTCTTTTTTGTGGATTTTGATTTTTTAGCTACCATAATTTCACATCCTGTAGGTGCGCGGAAACCTCATTCTCCCAAACGAGGTGGGCGCCTATTCTTTTTCTACTCTTAGGCTTTAGCCTTTTTTAGGCTTCCGCCCCAAAGCCTGGTGCAAAAGTGGAGTTGTTGGCCTCCAGATAAGTTTTTATACTTCCAAGTGCCTAATTTATCCGGTGGATTCTACAATGGTGAAACAAGATCAAGCTAAAAAGGCAAGGAAAGTTTCTAAATTCTCTCAAAAACCCAAACAAAAAATGGGCCTAAGCCGAGCAAAAGAAGGCATCTCACAGACGTCTTTGGCACAACCCCATTCACACAGGAGCACTGCACCTAAAAAAAGAAAAAAAGTTTCTAAATTTGCTGCAATAGTTGGGGGGGCTGCACTAGGGGCAATAATTGCGCTTGCACCCACTTCTGCAGATGCCAAATCACGAACTTCTATTGTTGGAATGGAGCAATTTGATTTCTCAGCAATGGTAGTAAAAGAGGCAAAAAGGCAGGTCACCGTGCTTCCTGCTCCCAAAGTCTGGGAGCGCTTTGAAGAAGGAGAGAATGCAGATACATTAATAGAAGACCTCCACTCAACCAGGGAGGCAGTTAAAAAGGGCGAACTTAGGGGTTTGGAAGTAATAGATGATAATCAATACATGGTTCCTGGCAAGGGAGTAAAAATCTTTGTAACTATGCGCCCAGAAGCCCAGGGAATTGCAATTACTACTGTGCCAAACTCCAAAAAAGATGGGGAAGATAACCCTGGCCAAAAAGAAGAAGGTTTTACTGCGCTCTTTAGTTTTGCAGAAGTGGGGCTTGTGAATCCTCAGCTCTCAGTCCACAACAATGGGCTATTCTTTGACATTACCCTAATTGACCAGGAGAATGGGAGGGCAGTGCGCCTAAGGATCAATAAATCAACCATAACCGAGCGCCAGAACATATCAGTTAAATTTATGGATGAGGCTAGAACCAAGCCAAGCCCACAGGAAGCATTTGTATTTTTGGAGACTCTCCCTGCTCCATTGTGGAACTCAACCAAAGCTTCAGTGCTCCTCAAAAGTGCGCTAGAAGCAGGAGATGCGGCCCTACGAGAGCAGATGGAAGAGTATGATGCAGGCCCACACAAAGAGGAGCTTGACCCCCTAATCGATGACTTTTTGGAACTTTATGGCCCGGTATTCAACGCAATGCTAGATGATTTGCGGGAAAACACAAGGGAAATGACTCCTTCGCAGAGGAAGCAGTATATGCAATATGCCGAACCCTACCTTATTGGCCTGGTTATGCGGCCAAATGCTGCCTGGGAGAGCCAAAGGGCATGCCGCCAGCTGGATAAGCACCTCTCAGCAAGCCTTACTATGCGCCAGCTCGAGGATTTTGCGAGGAAAAATAATCTCCTGGTGGAACTTAACTACCTAAAAAGAGAAATAAGAAATGAGGTTGCGTCCTGGCGCTAAAGCCTAAAAACTAAGCAAAATAAGGTAAAATCATGCAAATTTCATTCGTAACCAGTAATTCCGGGAAGTTCGCTGAAGCCGAAAAGATTTTAAAAGACTTCGGTGTCAATATTGTCCATCGAAATCTTCGTATTGAAGAGATTAGAAGCGACTCTCTGCTTGAGGTTGCTAAGGCCGCTGCAAGCAATGCATTTGCCGAAATCAAAGAGCCCCTCTTTGTAGAAGATTCAGGTTTCTTTATTCCAAAACTAAATGAATTTCCCGGAGCATACTCTGCCTGGGCATTTCAGAAAATTGGAAATAAGGGAATCCTGAGGCTTGCTGCAGGAAGCGAGGCAGAATTTCGCGCATGCATTGCTTATGCAAATAATGAAGGAATTAAAACTTTCAGCGGCACTGTAAGAGGAACCATATCCGAGGAAATCCGTGGATCTAGCGGATTCGGCTATGACCCAATATTCATACCGGAAAAAACTCCCGGAGTTCGCTACTCCGGAGAGAAGACCTTCGCCGAGGCACCGGAGATGAAAAACGCGCTCTCACACAGATTGCGCGCATTGGAAAAATTTGGAAAATATCTAGAAAAAAGGTGAAGGAATGGCAAAATTGCATTCAAGGAAAAAAGGAAAATCTGGAAGCAAGCCTCCAAGAAAAGAAGGAGCTCCAGAGTGGTCTTCCTATCCAAAGGAAGAAGTAGAGGAAATTATCCGCAAACTAGCACGTGAGGGTGTTCCTCCGGCAAAAATCGGTTTAATCCTCAGGGACCAGTACAGCATTCCAAATGTTGACCGTGCACTGGGCATGAGCATGAGCGCTTTCCTGAAAAAGGAAAACCTCACTACTAAGTTCCCAGAAGACCTCCTTGCTCTTATCAAGAGGGCAGTTGGAATGAGGAACCACCTCAAAGTAAATGGAGGAGATACCCACAACAAGGTAAAACTGCTCCATGTGGAATCCAAAATCCACAGGCTCTCAAAATACTATAGGGCTCACAATAAAGTGCCAGCTGGATGGAAATATGATCCTGAGACTGCAGCATTGCTCATTAAATAGGGGTGTTAAATATGGCTAAACCAAGAAAATCCAAAAAAACAGAAAAGAAAAAAGTAAAGGATTGGTACACTGTACTTGCCCCTCAGGCTTTTGATTCAAAAGAATTAGGAGAAGTAGTAACCAGTGATGAAGCAAAACTTGCCAACAGGATCATCCCAACGAGCCTAATGGATATTACCGGGAAGATGTCCCAGGCAAATATGTACACAACCCTGAATTTCAGGATTAAGGACATCAAGGGAAAAACTGCATATACCGAACTTATCGGACACAGGCTCTCCCCAGGTTATATCCGAACCCTGGTTAGGAGAAGGAGAACGGTTCTTCATACTGTTAAGGACATTCCAACAACAGATGAGCGGACTGTACGTGTTAAGCTGATTTCAGTAACCAAAGACAGAATCAGTGAAACCATGAAGAAAAACCTCCGTGAAGTAATCAATGAGGAGCTTCAGGAAGCTTCTGGAAAATATGGTTACTACGAACTAATGAATGAAGTGATCTACGGAAAACTTGCATCCAAGGTATTCAACAGGCTCAGGCAGATTACTCCAATGAACCGAGTGGAGTTTAGGAAGACTGAACTAAAAGAAAACCTGGAGTAGGTGAAACTAAAGATGTATGCAGGGGACCTTAGCTGGGAAGAATTCCAATCTGCTAAGGGGAAACCTGCAATCCTTGTTTTTGGGGCAATCGAGCCCCATGGCAAGCATCTTCCCCTAGACACCGATTCAATTATCCCATGGGAGATTGCAAAGCGCCTGGAAAAAAAGTCAGGCGCCCTTCTTTTTCCTCCCCTAAATTATGGATATGTTTATACGTTGCGACAGTACCCTGGCGCAATTAGTTTGAGTGCACGCACAATGCACAGCGTTGCCGAAGAAATCTTTACTGAATTATTCAGGGAGGGCTTTGACCGCATCCTGGTAATTATTGGCCATGGGGGCAATACTGGCCCAGTTAAGAGTGCCCTAAAAGAACTAACTGATGAATTTGATTTTCGCGCAGCAGTAGTTGAGTGGTGGAAATTAACCGAAGCCGAAGCAGGGCACGCAGATGAGGTTGAATCCTCCCTTGTTCTGGCTGCTGGGCACAAATTGCGCGCAGAACCAGTAGCAGAAGATAGAAAAGATTATGCTGGTGCAGTAATCCCCACTCCAGATAAGTTATTTACTCCCTCAGGCTACATTGGGAAAGTAGAAAACATAAGTGCAGAGCGAGGAGAAAAAATCTATACTGAAGTTGTAGACAAGTTAGATAAAATGCTTAAAGCAGACCTTTTATTAGAAATATAGTTGATGTGATTAAAATGATGCCGAATATGGATCCAAAACAGATGGCCCGCATGATGAAGCAGATGGGCATAAACACAACAGAATTAGCTGCAGAGCGGGTAACTATTGAAGCTGGAGATGAAAAAATAATTATTGAGCCAGCACAGGTTACAAAAATCTCTATGCAGGGGCAAGACTCTTTCCAGATTTCTGGGCAGGTAAGAACTGAGCAGTCTCTTTCCCAGGAAGATATTGAACTGGTTGCAGAAAAGGCCGAATGCACTAAAGAAGAAGCAGAAGCAGCACTCAAAGCAGCAAATGGAGACATTGCAGAAGCAATTATTGCCCTAACTAACGCGGAAGCATAAATATGGGAAGCGGAATCGGCTTTGGAAAAACAATTCTCTTTGGAGAGCACTTTGTAGTGCAGGGCTCTTTTGCAATAGGAGCATCTCTTTCTAAGGGAATGGAAATTACCATTACTCCAGATTCTGAATTGCGCCTAAATATCTCAACAGGGCAAATTGTTCTGGATGCATCCAGAAAAATCCTGGATTCCTTTGGCTTGGAGGGAAACTACTTTATCCAGGTGGAAACAGACATTCCAAGTGGTGCGGGAATGGGCTGGAGTGCAGCATACTCAGTTGCACTCTCACGCGCAGCAGCAGAAGAAAAGGGAGCAGAGCTTGATTGGAGAGAAATTGCAAAGCATGCATATGAAGGAGAAAAAGTCTTCCATGGAAACCCTTCTGGAATAGATAACACTCTGGCTGCAAGAAGCGGAGCAATCCTCTTTCGGAGGGGAGATGAGCCAATTCCAATTGAGCTAAAAGAGCCAGTCCACATAGTAATTGCATACACGGGGAAAATGGGCTACACCAAGGACCTGGTTGCCGGAGTTGCAAAGAAAAAAGAAGAAAACCCAGCAGCTTTCTGCCAGTTGCTAGCAGATGTCGATTCTTTAGTTGAGCAGGCAAAATTTGCACTAGAAACAGGGGACCTGGATAAGCTTGGCGCCCTAATGGACCAAAACCAGGAGTATTTGCGCCAGGTGGGAGTATCCTCTACTGAATTAGAAGAATTCATAAAAATCTTTAAAGAAGAAGGAGCTCTGGGCGCAAAACTTACTGGCTCCGGAGGAGGAGGATGCGCCATTGGCCTATTTCGGAGCAAAAAAGATACTGAGCCCCTTTTGGAGCGTATAGGTAATAAGAATCTAATTTTTGAGGCCCAAATCGGTTAGTTGATATTGGCTCCTTTGTCCTCTCCCACGAAACAACACTCAGCCACCCTTTTAAATATTCCTCAGCATATATTGTTCTATGTCAAAAAATTTTGTTGTTCGTAAAGATGCAGCCTTTGCCAGGTTTGTGCCCAGGAGGGTAGTTGAGCCAAACTTTAGGCAAGAAGTGAGGTCCGGTTTCCCCAGGAGTGTGCGTGCACTGATAAATGCACAAATATGCCTGGATGAGATTAGGTCACCCATGAATCCCCCTCACGACGATTATATATATGGATATAATGCAGGAAAGCGCCTTCGCGCCCAGGAATATGCTGCAGAAGCCCACCTAGAAGCCCTAAGAGCAGGAGACTGGGACTCAGCAAACCGAATCAGGAAAAAATTTGAACTTACTGCTGCGCAGCTAGAAGCCCATGTGGATGCACTCTCAGATAAAGAATGGGAGGTTCTCCAGGAAAAGGGCCGTGAAGCAAAAATAGAAGGAAAGCTGCTATTTATACAGGATGAGCTTGCGCAGCCTCCTCAAGAAGCAGCAACTGTTGTTGATGAATTGATGAGGATGGGACATATCTCTCTAGAAGAAGGAGCAAACAAACTTGAAGTTTTTGCTGCATACTGCACCAAGCTCCTCAATAATATCTTAGATCCAAAATCAGCTTAGTTTAGGCAAGCCAACGCGCTTGCAACATCCCCTTATTTTGCACGTTTTGCATTTTGGATTTCGGGTGCTGCAGACTGTCTGCCCATAGCCTACCATCGCAAGATTGCATTTTCTCCATAATCGCTTAGGCAACAATTCCCTCAGGGCAAGCTCAGTCTGCTCCGGGGTTTTTGTTTTAACCCATCCAAGGCGGTTTGCAATCTTGTGCACATGCACATCCACCCCAATCTCGTTTGCCCCAAAAGCACTATTCAAAACCAGGTTTGCAGTCTTTCTCCCCACCCCGGGAAGCCGCATCAATTCTTCGCGGGTTGAGGGGACATCTCCGCCAAAGTCCTCAAGAAGCATTTTGCTTATTCCAAGCAGGTTTTTGCTCTTGGTATTGTAGAATCCAATTGGGCGTATGATTTCAATTAGTTCCTTTTTCTCTAGTTTTAGCAATTCCTCTGGAGAATCAGCCTTTGCAAAAAGCGCTTCGCATACTTTGTAAGTTCTAACATCAGTGCTGCGTGCAGAGAGCATGATAAAAACAACACTGCGAAATGGCTTAGGCTGCACAAGTGCCCCAATAGAATAAACCGGAGCACCCAGCTTTCTCCCAACTCTCTCCATTATGCTGAGGACTTTTGCATAATCCATACTCTAGCCAATCTGAAAACAAAAATAAAAAGAGGTGAGTTGCCTATTCCTGGGCAACATCGTGTATTGCCTTGAGTGCAACAACTGCAGCAGCAGGTGCAGCGAAGGCAGCAAGGTAGTATAAGGTCCACTTAACCTGAACTCCAATTACAGGAATCATGTAAGTGAGGTTCCAGAGGCTCATTACACAGAATAGGAATGTAAGGGAAGCCAGAAGGAACTTTTCCAATTCGTGGTCTCCAATATTGAGAAGACCCACAATTACTCCCAAGGCAGCTAGAAATGTAATTGAGAGTGTTTCGGGAATCAAAGCAAACCCTGCAAACACCGCGATTAGAATACCCAGGAAATATGCGTATGGGCCAATTGCCACATGAGCTGCTTCCATGTGCTTTTCAGCCTTCTTTATTTTCTTATGCATAAGTTATGCACCTGCACTTCCTTAATTTCTTAAACTTTATAAAGATGCTGGACAACGCAAGAAGAAAGAAAAAAAAGAAAAAGGGATAGATTATTTCCTTTTTCGAGGGTTGTTCTGCGGATATTGGCGCTCGTGCGTTTTAACCATAATTACATTATCCGCACTATTCTTGAGCGCCACGCTGAACCCAGGCTCAACACCAACAACAAGACTATTTTTTCCATGCTCCTTAACCTTATTGAGTACCGGAATAAAGTCGGTGTCCCTGGACATAATGGCCACAATATCTATCTTCGGGTTCACAACCTGCTCAGTAGCCTCTACTGCAAGAGTAACATCAACATCTCCTGTAGTAATAATCGGCTCAAAACCCTGGTTAACCATCGCCTCAATCAACTTGTCTGAGGCATACTGGTCCAGGTAAATCCGAGCAATGCGAATGTTGCCATGCTCTGCAACCTTTCGCTTTACTTCCCGCAAATCTACGGAAAGCTGTTTCCGAATGACGTTAGGGCCATCCACGAAAAGGGCTATCTGGGGTTTGTCATTTCCAAAAATTTTTCCAAAAATTCCCATTCTAACCACTTCAACTTGGTAAGACTGCTTTTAAGAGGGAACATTAAAAAGGTTGCTGCATTTTGCAGCCCAAAGCTAAATTAGGCTGGTTTTAGAGTTTAAATCCAAAAAATCCAGCAGCATTCTTTGCAGTAACTTCCCCAACCTCTTTAGTTGGAATTCCAGTAATTCTAGAAACATACTCAATAGACTGGTGCACCCCGTCAATATTCCGCGTAACATAAGGCGCATCAGTTTCCACGACAAGTTTTTCCAGGGGAATCTCACTTACTACCTTCTTGCGCTTTTTTGAGGGCAGCCCGACAACCGAGATTATCCCTCCCATATCCACTGCCCGTGCAGCCTCATCAAGTCCCCCTGCAAAAAAATGCATCATAAATGGCTTCTTCCATGCAACTTCCTCCAGAATATCCAAAACCCTTGATTCAGCTTTCCTAGAGTGAATAACCAGGGGCTTATCCATGGTGCGCGCAAGCTCAACCATTTCCCTAAAAACAGATTCTTCTGCCTCATAATCCTCTTTGGTAGTTCCCCAATGGTAATCAAGCCCCACTTCCCCGACTGCATTTGGGTTGCTCTCTGCAATAAACTGCATCCAGGAATCCAGGTGCTTAGTTCCTTCCTTAAGTACAGTCTGAGGTGCAATTCCCATGCAAAAGGGGACATTCAGCTTCTGTGCAATCTCAAGTGTCTTCCAATTTGAGTGGTGCGAATACCCAGAAGTAACCGGGATTATGTCTTTAGGGAGTGCCTCTAATTGGGCAGGTTTAAAGGTTTCTAAGTGGCAATGCGCATCCACCAGCTTTTTAGGGGCCATGTTCAACCTTTATAAAGAGTAGTGTTATTAAAAGTATAGAGTTTTCTTCGGTGAAATTATGAGTGAGAAAGTATTTGCATCCGCAAAGGATCTTAAAGTAGGTAAATATGTCCTTATAGAGGATTGCCCATGCAGGGTAGTCAGCATGGACAAGTCCAAGCCAGGCAAGCACGGTTCAGCCAAGCTTAGAATAGTTGCAGTTGATATCTTTACTGGGCAGAAAAAGAATCTCCTAACTAATACAGGAGCAGATGTGGAAATTCCAATTATTGAGAGAAAGAATGCACAGGTGCTCTCAATCTCAGGAACCAGTGCCCAGGTAATGGACCCACAAAGCTATGAGACTTTTGATATTGCCATTCCCCCTGAAATTCAGGGTGAAGTGAATGCAGGAGACGAAGTTGAAGTAATGGAAGCAATGGGCAAAAGAGTGATTCTTAGAAAAAGGTGAATAAATAATGGAAATCGAGATCAAAGAGAAGCGAGAAAATAATCTTCTAGAGCGAACTGAAGTAGATGCTGTTGTAAGTTTTGATGGCGCTACCCCCCAGACTCAACAAGTCCGGGAATTGCTTGTCCAAAAACTTGGATGCAACCCAGACCTTATGGTTATTAGGAAAAGTGACCCTAAATTTGGAGAAACCAAAGTATCTCTTTTAGTGCACATCTACAAAACTCCTGACCGAATGAAAAAGGTCGAGGAGGCATATGTCATAAAGAGAAACAACCTCTATGAGGAGCCAAAGAAGGAAGAAGACAAGCCAAAAGAAGATGCAGCTCCCAAAGAAGAGGCAAAACCTGAAGAAAAGAAGGAAGAGCCAAAGCCTGAGGAGAAAAAGGAATAGAGGTAGCTAAAAATGGCAGATAAAAAAGAAAAACCAAAACGGGAAGGAGTTGCCACTAAACCATACAAAAAGGGAAAACAGTGCCCAAAATGCGGTCCAGGAGTTAAGCTTGCAGACCACAAAAACAGAAACTCCTGCGGCAAGTGCGGCTATTACGAGAAGAAGTAGAATGCACAAGCAGCTATTTCTCTCTCTCTTTGTTTGTTCTTTTCTTTTTCTTGTTGCGTCTTATTTTCCGGATCTTTTTACTACAGCCTGGCTAGGCCTGATTATCCTTGTTGGGGCCGTTGCCAGTTTCAGGTTCCTTGGGCGCGAAGCAGCAATTGCCTTTGGAATTGTTGGAATTATCTATCTGGCCTTATTTGGGGCAGTTGAGCATATCTCCACTTTGTATTTGCACATGAGTTTCCTATGCTTTGCCCTATACTTCCTCTGGCCCGAGAGGAAAAAACTAATTGCTGGCTGCGGAAGCCTTCCCAAGCGGCTGGGATATGGAGTTCTGGTATTTTTTATCCTGATCCTAGCTGCTGTTGCAGTTAACCTAATCATCAAGGCAGCAGGAATAGACGACCAGCAGGAGGTAATAAAAGTAGTGAGCGGGCTTCCACTATACCTCATAATTATGGCCTTCACCCTAGGTCCAATTAGCGAGGAGCTATTCTTCCGCGCCTTCATGGTTCCCCGAATAGGTGTTCCAGCATCATCAATTCTTTTTGCAATGACTCACATTGCATATGGCTCAATTGCAGAGATTGCCGGGGCCTTCTTCTTGGGTTTTGTCCTTGCAAATGCATATTATTTCCTCAGGGACCCGCTTCCCTGCATAGGTGCGCATGCACTCTTTAATCTCCTCTCAATAATCCTGATTCTCTGGGTGTACTAAT
>Ga0180430_10005418_pt1 | contig 10599 bp, 10 predicted proteins | sample SS_ome_9_FD_132999 | JGI IMG/M metagenome (GOLD analysis project Ga0180430, IMG submission 132999) | Hypersaline lake sediment archaeal communities from the Salton Sea, California, USA - SS_1_S_2 metaG | ecosystem: Environmental > Aquatic > Non-marine Saline and Alkaline > Hypersaline >... | reverse complement strand
TTTCGTCGACGGCGCTCTGCAGGGCCGACCGGCGAACGCCAGCGGCTTCCCGGTTCCCGACGGCATCGTGTTCCACCGCATCGACCGGCGGACCGGGGCGCTGACCGCAGACGGTACCCCCGCGGCCTTCCGGGCGACCACCGACCTCAGCGCCGGCGGCGTCGCGGGTGCCCTGCAGGTGGAGGTCCCGATCGACGTCCGCACGGGCGAACGGGCCACCTCGACGACGCCCTTCGAGTTCATCGAGGTGATCAGCGTCGACCCGGTCGACCTCGACGCCCTGCTCGGCGGCGGTCCCGAGCGAGTCGCGCCGTGAGCGCGGGCGCGCCGTGAGTGGCGGCGCGGCCTCCCCCGGAACCCTGACCGACATCCCCGGCGTCCGCGTGGGGCACTGGACCGACGCGGACGGGCGCACGGGGTGCACGGTCGTGCTGTTCGATCCGCCGGGCGCCGTGACCTCCGGTCTCGTGCTCGGTTCGGCGCCCGGCTCGCGCGAGTTCGCCTTGCTCGCCCCCGAGAAGATGATGGACCGCGTCGACGCGTTGCTCCTCGCGGGCGGCTCCGCCTTCGGGCTCGATGCCGCCAGCGGGGTCGTGCGCTACCTCGACGAGCGCGGCGCGGGCTTCGCGACCCCGTTCGGGGTGGTGCCGATCGTGCCGGCGGCCGTACTGTTCGACCTCAGCGTCGGGGACCCCCGGGCGCGGCCCGATGCCGACGCGGGCTACGCCGCGGCCGTCGCCGCGGGCGGAGCGCGCGGACGCGAACCCGTCGCGGCGGGGGCGGTCGGCGTCGGGACCGGCGCGACGGTCGGCAAGTTCGCGGGCTTCGAGCGTGCGCAGCGCTCCGGCATCGGCAGCGCCCTCATGCGGGTCCGCGGCGCACGGGTGGGCGCGCTGGCGGTCAGCAACGCGGTCGGCGACCTCGTCGACCCCGGCACCGGCGAACTGGTGGCGGGCTGCGGCCTGGGCGCCGATCCCGAGCGCGTCGCCGAACTCTTCACGCCCGCCCCGGGCGCCAACACGACGCTGGTGGCCGTGGTGACCGACGCGCCGCTCGGCAAGGCCGAGGCCCACGCGCTGGCCGTCGCCGCCCACGTCGGCATTGCGCAGGTAACGCGACCCTCACACACCGCGAACGACGGCGACACCGCCTTCGTCAGCAGCGTCGGCCTTGGCCCGCAGGTGCCGGTCGCCGTGCTCGGCGTGGCGGTGCAGGCGGTGGTCGCGCGCGCGTTGCTGCGCGGCGCACGAGCCGGCCGCGCCGCGGGCGGCGCGGCCGCCACGGGTGGCGCGCACGACGCACCCGGCAGCGTGTAGGCTGGCGCGGATGCCCGCCCCCGAGGAGCCCTCGAACCCCTCCCGTCCATCCCCCCGTGCCGCCCGCGTCGGCGTGCTGGCACTCCAGGGCGCCTTCCGCGAACACCGCCTGGCCTTCGAGCGCCTCGGTGCCGAGGTGCGCGAGGTGCGCAAGCCCGCGCAGCTCGCGGGCCTCGACGGCGTCGTCATCCCCGGTGGCGAGTCGACCACCATGGCGAAGCTCATGCTGGCCTACGCCTTCGACCGGGCCCTGCCCGCCTTCCACGCCGCGGGCGGCGGCGTGTGGGGCACCTGTGCCGGCGCGATCGCCGTCGCGACCGAGATCGACGGCCACCCCGACCAGCCCCGCCTGGCGCTGCTCGACCTCGCGGTCGCGCGCAACGCCTACGGCCGCCAGGTCGCCTCGTTCGAGGCCGCCCTCGACGTGCGCGGCATCCGCGGCCCGTTCCGCGGCGTCTTCATCCGCGCACCGCGCATCCTGCGGGTCGGGGAGGGCGTCGAGACGCTGTCGGTGTACGATGGCGACCCGGTCGCCGTGACCCAGGGCCGCACCGTCGCCAGCGTCTTCCACCCCGAGCTCAGCGGCGACGACCGCTTCCACGCCCTCGTGCTGGCGCGTTGGAGCGGGACCCTCCAGAACGGAGTCGATTCGTGATCAACCTGTTCCACCTGCACCCGGGCAAGCGCGCGCCGGAGCTCGTGATCTCCGTCGTAGAGGTGCCTGCCGACAGCGCGAACAAGTACGAGTACGACGTCGACCTGGGCATCTTCAAGCTCGATCGCGTGCTGTACAGCCCGATGCACTACCCCGGCGATTACGGCTTCATCCCCGGCACCTACGCCGAGGACCAGGACCCGCTCGACATCCTCGTGCTGATGAACCGCCCCACCTTCCCGGGGGTGGTGCTGCGCGCCCGCCCGCTGGGCTACCTCGAGATGAGCGACGAGAAGGGGCGCGACCAGAAGATCCTCGCGGTGCCCGCCGACGACCCTCGCTACGATGCCAACCGGCACCTCGACAGCATCTCGCGCCACCGCCTGCGCGAGATCGAGCACTTCTTCCGCATCTACAAGGAGCTCGAGAACAAGCACACCAACGTCGGCGGTTGGTTCGGCCTCGACGAGACCCACCGGCTCATCACCGACGCGCGCGCCGCATACGAGCGGAAGTTCCCGCTCGAGGCGGCCCAGGCCGTCTGAGCCTCGTCAGGCGGGGGCGAGCCCCACGTTGTTCTTCTCCAGCGCGCGCTCGGCGCGGTAGCTGCTGCGGACCAGCGGTCCCGACACGACCTCGAGGAAACCCATGGCCAGGCCCTCCTCGCGGTAGCGAGCGAACTCGGCCGGCGTGACCCAGCGCTCCACCGCCAGGTGCGCGGCCGTGGGCCGCAGGTACTGCCCGAAGGTCACGATGTCGACGCCGATCGCGCGCAGGTCGCGAAGCGTCTCCGTGATCTCCTCATCCGTCTCGCCCAGGCCGAGCATGAGGCTGGTCTTGGTGAGCACGTCGGGCCGCGCACGCTTGGCGTAGGCGAGCACGTCGAGCGTCTGCTCGTAGGAGGCGCGCGGGTCGCGCACCGGGTGGGTCAGGCGCTTCACGGTCTCCACGTTCTGGGCGTAAACCACGATGCCGCTTTCCAGTACCCGCTGCACGTGCGCGTGCACGCCCTGGAAGTCGGGGGTGAGCGCCTCGACGGCGGTCTCCGGGTTGCGCGCCTTGATGGCCCGCACGCACGCCGCGTAGTGCGACGCGCCGCCGTCGGGGAGGTCGTCGCGGTCGACGCTGGTCAGCACCACGTACTTCAGGCCCATCAGGAACACCGATTCGGCGGAGAGCCGCGGCTCGTCGGGGTCGAGCCGGCCGCGCGGGTGACCGGTGTCCACCGCGCAGAAGCGGCAGGCGCGGGTGCACACCGAGCCCATGAGCATGATCGTGGCGGTGCCGGCGTTCCAGCACTCGGCCAGGTTGGGGCACATCGCCTCCTCGCACACGGTGGAGAGGCGGTGGTCTTTGACCGTCGCCTTGACCTCCTGGTACTTGCCGCCCGAGGGCAGCGGCACCTTGAGCCAGTTGGGCTTGGCCTGGCGCGGCACCGGCGCGGGGTCCTTGCTGGCGATGCCGTTCTTGATCACCTTGACCGGCGGCGGGGGCGTGCGGGGCTCGCTCATGCGGGATCGACCTCTTCTGGGTGGGCGCGCGGGTCGGCCGCGTCGGCCCCGAACTCGGCGCGGAAGGCGGCGACGACCTGCGGCCGGACCTCGTCGAGCGGCACGTGGCGGCCGACGAGGCGCGACAGGCTGCTGACGCCCCTGTCGGTGATGCCGCAGGGGACGATCGTCTCGAAGTGACTCAGGTCGGTGTGCACGTTCATCGCGAAGCCGTGGAAGCTGACGTTGCGCTGCACCGCCACGCCGATGGCGACCACCTTCTCGTCGCCGACCCAGACGCCGGCGTAGCCCGGCGAGCCGATGCCATCGACGCCGTGCTCTGCGAGCACGCGCACGAGGGCGGCCTCCAGCGAGCGCAGGTAGTCGCGCACGCGCCGCCCGACGGGGAAGATCGGGTAGCCGACCAGTTGGCCTGGCCCGTGGTACGTGACGTCGCCGCCGCGCTCGATGTCGTACAGCGCGAAGCCGCGCGCCCGCAGCTCGTCCTCTGGGACGCGCAGGTGGTCGCGGCCCCCCTTGCGGCCGAAGGTGATGACCGGGTCGTGCTCCACCAGCAACAGGGTCGGTGGGCGGTCGCCGGATGCGACCTGCGCATGGACGGCACGCTGCACGTTCCACGCCTCGCGGTAGTCGAGGCGTCCGAGGTCGACGACCTCGAACGCGAATGACCAGCGGTGCGGGGGCGCGGGTGGCGTGACCTCGGGGTGGCGGGTGGCGACGTCAGCCATCGGCCGCCATGCTAACGCCACCGTGGCCGGCGTCCCGTCCCGCGGGCGGCATCAGTCCTCGAAGCGGTACAGCACCCCGCTGCCGTAGTCCGCGAGGTAGGCGTCGAGCGCTTCGTCGAGGCCGAAGGTGGCGATTCCGAAGCCGGCGCGCAGGAGCTCAGCGGCGCTGATGCCGGCTTGAGCGTCGCCGTCGGCGACGAACACCCGCCCGCTGACGAAGTCGCCGAACAGGTAGCGCCCGCGCAGCGACGGCGCGGCGTCGCCGTAGGGCACCACGCCGCCAGTGATCGAGCGACCCCACCCCGAGGCGTGGGTGTAGGTGATCACGGGCGCCACGAACGCGTCCAGGTCGCAGCCGCTGGGAGGGTCGAAGCAGCGGTCGCCCTCCACGACGCGCCAACCGTAGTTCTCACCGCCCGGACTGGCGGCTGGCTGCAGGTTCACCTCCTCGACGGCGTTCTGTCCGACGTCGGCGATCCACAGGTCGCCGGTGCGGGCGTCGAAGTGGAAGCGCCAGGGATTGCGCAGGCCGTAGGCCCAGATCTCGGGGCGCGCGTCGTCCATGCCCACGAAGGGGTTGTCGGCCGGCACCCGCAGCTCACCCGGTCCGCCCGCGTCGACGTCGAAGCGCAGGAGGGCGCCGAGTGGTGTGCCGAGGTCCTGGCCGGCGTTCAGCGGGTCGCCGCCGCTGCCGCCGTCGCCGAGCCCCAGGTAGAGGTGGCCGTCGGGACCGAAGGCGATCTGGCCGCCGTTGTGGTTGCCGTAGGGCTGGTCGAGGGTGAACAGCACGACCTCCGTCGCCGGATCGACGCGCTCGCCGGCGGGGTCGGCTTGCAGCTCGCTGAGGACGGTGTCACCGTCGCGGTCGGTGTAGTGCACGAACACTCGGCCGTTGCCGGCGAAATCCGGGTGGAATGCCAGCCCGAGCAGTCCGCGTTCGCCCTGGGCACGCACCCGGCCCTGCAGATCGAGCCAGCGCGTCGCCTGCCGGTCGGGCGAGAGCACGGCGACGGTGCCGCGCTGCTCGACGATGAACAGGCGATCGGAGCCGTCGCCGGCGGTCACGATGCCGACCGGCTGCACGAGCCCGTCGGTCACGCGCACCAACCGCTGCGCGGAGGCGGGCTGCGAGAACAGCGGTGCGATGGCCAGCGCCAAGAGCGCGGCGCCGAGCCATGGGACCAGCCGGCGGGTGGAGATGACGCGTGGGTTCATCCTTCCACCCTAGGGCGTCGACGTCGGCGGTTCAGGATGGTGGATGACGTTCCGCCGGCCCGGCGGTGTCGGGGCCGTCGCCGTCGTCCATGAGGGTTTCCGCGCCGGCGCGTGTCCCCCCGGGCAGCCGCGCCAGGAGCGCGAGCGCGTCGGGGGGCAGCCCGCCCTCGGGCGTCGGGCTGGGGAGTGGCAGGCCGGCGTCGCGGAAACGCGCGGCCTCGCGCGGGAAGAGCCAGGCGACCGCCCGGGCGTCGCGCTCGGCCGCCGTCAGGCGCGGCGCATCGTAGGCACCCGCAGCCCGCCGCTGCCGCTGCGCCTCGAACATCACCAGCGCGCTGGCGACCGACACGTTGAGCGACGGCACCATCCCCAGCATGGGGATGACGATGCGCGCGTCGGCCGCCGCTGCCGCGGCCTCGCTGACGCCGTCGCGCTCGTTGCCGAACAGCACGCAGGTCGGAACGGTGTAGTCGACCTCGCGAAAGTCGACGGCGTCCGGCGCGAAGTGGGCGGCGTACACCTTCATGCCCTGAGCGCGGACCGCCGCCAGCGCGGCGTCGAGGGACGGGTGGACGACGAGTTCCACCCATCGCTCGGCGCTCGCGCTGGTCGCGCTGTAGGTGGGCAGCCCGCCGGTGGGGTGGGTCGCGTGCACGCGGTCGACGCCGACCGCGTCGGCCGTCCGCAGCATCGCGCTGAGGTTGTGCGGCTTGTGGACGTCTTCGGCCAGCAGCGTCAGGTCGGGCTGGCGGAAGCGCAGCACCTCCTGGATGCGGCGGTAGCGGCGCTGGGTCATGAGCGGCATCGTATCGCCCGAGCGACCTTGACGGCCTGGACCGGCGTGGTAGACTTTCGTTCGCCTCCGACGGCCACGAGCCGGCGAGGGCGAACGCCGCGCCGAGGTGGCGGAATTGGTAGACGCGCCAGCTTGAGGGGCTGGTGACCATTGCGGTCGTAGGGGTTCAAGTCCCCTTCTCGGCACCACCAAGAACGTCACGGCCGGCCCCCCGAGGGGCCGGCCGTCGGCGTCGTTCGCGCCCGCGGCGACGTCCAGGATTGCGGCCGGGCCGGCGGCGTGGCCGCTGCGCGGCCCATGCTAGCGTGACCCCGTGCGCGCGACCGCGGCCACCAGCTTCCCTTACGCCCGCTACCGCACAGGTCAGCGCGAGGCGCTCGACGCGGCGCGCGACGCCTTCGCCGACGGCCGCCGCGTCGTGGTGGTCGAGGCCCCGACCGGCTCTGGGAAGAGCGGGATCGCGGTGGCGTTGGCGCGCGAGGCGCGCTCGGCCTACCTGCTCACCGCCCAGAAGGTGCTGCAGGACCAGTACCAGCGAGACTTCGACGACCTCGCCATGCTCAAGGGCCGCGCCAACTACCCCTGCGAGGTCGCCCCCACGCACGCCGCCGCGGCGCCCTGCCTCGTCGGCCGGACCTTCCCGGAGTGCGCCGCCTGCGGCTACTTCCGGGCGAAGGACCGCGCGCTCGCGGCGCCGCGCGCCCTGCTGAACTACGCGTACTTCCTCCACGAGCTCAACTACGCGGGCGGGTTCGGGCCCCGCGAGCTGCTCGTCCTCGACGAGGCGCACAACGCCGAGGGGATGCTGATGAGCTTCGTGCAGGCGCAGCTCGGCGACGCCCAACTGGCACGCGCCGGGCTCGACCTGCGGCTGCCCGGCTTCCCGGAGACCGAGGCCCTCTTCGAGTTCGCCGAGGACGCGCGTCCGCGCCTGGCGGCCCGCGCGCGCGAGCTCGATCTCGAGCTCGACGGGGGTGGGCTGCCGCCCGATCTCGAGCTCGACGCGCTGCGCCAACGCCAGTGGCTCGATGGCGCCGTCCGGCGCCTCGGTTGGCTGTGCGACACGCGCGACGACGGCGTGCCGTGGGTCGTCGAGCACCGCTTCGACGCCACCGGCGCCTCGGTGACCTTCAAGCCGGTGTCCGTCGCCCCCTTCGCCGACGAGCTGCTGTTCGGGCACGCGGAGCGCGCGCTGCTGCTCTCCGCCACCGTGCTCGACCCCGCCACCTTCCTGCGCGGGCTCGGCGTGCCGCCGGAGGAAGCGGCCGTCGTGCAGGTGGCCTCGACCTTCCCGCCGGAGCGGCGGCCGCTCATGCTGCGGCCCGTGGCGCGCCTCACGCGGCACCACCTCGACCGCGACCTGCCGCGCCTGACCGACGAGGTCAGCGAGATCTTCCGCGACCACGACGCCGAGAAGGGCGTGGTCCACGCGCACTCCTACCGCATCGCGGCGGCCGTGGTCAGCGCCCTCCCCCCGGACCTGCGGGCCCGGGTCGTGACCCACCGCGACGCCCAGGGTCGTGACGCGGCCCTCGAGGCGCACCTCACGCGGCCCGAGCCGACCGTGCTGGTCAGCCCGTCGATGACGGAGGGCTTGGACCTGGTGGGTGACCTGGCGCGCTGGCAGGTCATCTGCAAGCTGCCCTATCCCTATCTGGGCGACCCGCAGGTGGCGGCGCGGCGCCTCGAGGAGCCTGGTTGGTACGAGTGGCGCACGTGCCTCACGCTCGTGCAGGCGTACGGGCGGGCGGTGCGCAGCGAGGACGACCATGCCGTCACCTACCTGCTCGATGCCGACGCGCCCGGGTTCCTGCAGCGCCAGAGCGGGCGGCTGCCCGCCTGGTTCCGCGAGGCCCTGCGCTCCGCCTGAGGCGGGGCCGGAGGATCAGAACGCGTCGACGAGCGAGCGGTACGGCCGCCGGCCGCCCGAGAGGGCCGCGACGGCCGCGAGGGCCCGGCCCGAGCCGTCGGACCAGCCGGCGCGGCGGGCGTCGGACGGCGCGCCGGCGCCGGAGACGAGCAGCGCCAGGCCGCGCACGTCGACCGTCGCGTCCGGGATCGCACGCGACGGCGTCACGGACGTCCCCGCGGGGCCCGGCTCCAGGCGCCACACGCCGTCGTTCCAGGCCGCGAAGGGATCGACCACCCGCAGGACCAGCGGCGGTAGGTCGAGCGGGGTGTCGTCGTCGGCCACCGCCCGCAGCGGTGCGACCGCCAGCGCCACGTCGGTGATCCGGGCCATCAGCCCGGCGTGGCCGGTCACCGCGTGGCCGCGCACGCGGTCGAGCGCGACGGGGTCGTCCCACGGCACGTGGATCCGCACGCGCGCCACGTGGCCGCGGAAGGCGGCGAGCATGCCCCACACGGCGTCCCGGCCCACGGCGTCGGCCCAGCCGAGGTCGATCACCTCCATGCGCGGCTCTCCGTCGACCTCGTGCAGGCGCAGCGCCACGAGGGCGTCGTCCGATGCATAACGCAGCACGCGCTCGCCCGGAGCGCCGTCGAGTTCCTCCCAGGCGTCCCACGGGCCGACCGTACGCGTGTCCGCGAAGGTCCGCGTGGCGGCGGCGCGCTCATGGGCCCCCGCCAGGCCCTGCGCCGCGGGGCCATCGACGCGTTGCAGCCCGCGCGGTGTCCCGTCGGGCAGGCGCTCGGGCGGCAGATCGAGCAGGACGCCGGTCGGGACGCTCGCCCAGCCGAAGCGGGCGTAGAAGGCTGCGTCGAAGGGGTACAGCAGGTTCCAGCCCTGGCCGGCCTCGCGGCCCGCCGTCAGGGCCGCGCGCATGAGCCGCGCCACGTGTCCCGACCGGCGGTGCTCGGGGGCCGTCGAAATCGCGCCGAAGCCGCCTGCCGCGACGCTCGATCCCGCCACGTAGATGCGGTACGCGTGGTGCGTCACCGTGGTGACGAGCTCCCCGGCCACGAAGGCGCCGTGGGTACGCGGCAGGCGTGCCGTGAAGGCGGCGATCACCTCTTCGCTGCGGCCGGGGTAGCCGAAGGTGGTCTCCCGGAGACGGAGGTACGCGTCGAGGTCGTCGGGCGTCAGGGTCCGGTCGAGGACGCCGCGGGGCCCCGTGGCGCTCACGGCGTCGTCTCGTCCTCGGCCAGGAAGGGCAGGAACATGGGCCGCTCGGCGTTGGTGCGCAGCACCATCACGGTCTCGGTGCGCTCGACGCCGTCGAGCATGAACAGCCGATCGAGGAACGTGTCCAGGGCCGCCGGCGTGGCGACCCGCACCTTGGCGACGTAGGCGTAGTTGCCGGCGACCGCGTGGAGCTCCTCGACCTCGGGCAGCCCCAGCAGGCGCTCGACGAGGTCGTGGGCCGGCTTTCGCGGCTGCGGCGCGATGTGCACGAAGGCGCAGATCGCCAGGCCGATGCGCTCGGGGTCGAGGACCGCGCGGTACCCCTGGATGACGCCCGCCTGCTCGAGCTTGCGGACACGCTCGCCGATCGCGGGCGCCGAGAGGCCCGTCTCCTTGGCCAGCTGGGCGTGGGTGGTGCGCCCCTCCTCGCTCAGGCGCGCCAGGATCTTGCGATCGACGGCATCGAACATGCCGCACAGGCTAGCACCGCGCGGTACCCTGGCGCGTGCGCGTCCTCTTCATCGGCGACGTCTTCGGGGCACCGGGTCTACGCGCGGTGCGCCACTACCTCGGGGCCCAGCGGGGCGACGTCGACCTGGTGGTGGCCAACGGCGAGAACGCCGCTGGTGGCTTCGGCATCAGCCGCAAGCAGGTCGAGCAATTGTGGTCGTGGGGCGTCGACGTCGTCACGCTCGGCAACCACTCCTGGGACCAGGGCGACGTGGTGGAGGCGCTCGAGACCTCGACGCGGATCATCCGGCCGGCGAACTACCCGGTCGGGACGCCCGGGCTCGGGTTCACCACCGTGCAGAGCGGGTCGGGCGAGCGGCTGACGGTGGGGCAGGTGATGGGACGCGTGTTCATGGATCCGCTCGAGGACCCGTTCGCCGCCGCCGACGCGATCGTCGACGCTACGCCCGCGGGCCAGGCGCTGCTCATCGACGCGCACGCGGAGGCCACCAGCGAGAAGAAGGCGCTCGGTTACCACCTGCAGGGGCGCGCGAGCGCGGTGATCGGCACGCACACGCACGTGCAGACGGCCGACGAGGGCATCCACGGCGGCACCGCCTACATCACGGACGTCGGCATGAGCGGGGTCCAGCACAGTGCGATCGGCATGCAGTTCGAGCAGGTCCACGCGCGCTTCACGACCCGGCGGCCGCACCGGTACCGGCCGGCCGCGGGCGCGGCCACCGTCTGCGGCGTCGTCCTCGATCTCGACGGTCGGCGGGCCCGCTCCATCGAACGCTTCCAGTGGCACGAACGCGAGCTCGACCCCGTGAGCGGGAGCGC
>Ga0180430_10005414_pt1 | contig 10602 bp, 9 predicted proteins | sample SS_ome_9_FD_132999 | JGI IMG/M metagenome (GOLD analysis project Ga0180430, IMG submission 132999) | Hypersaline lake sediment archaeal communities from the Salton Sea, California, USA - SS_1_S_2 metaG | ecosystem: Environmental > Aquatic > Non-marine Saline and Alkaline > Hypersaline > Sediment... | reverse complement strand
CAGCGGGGGACTGCAAAAGAGCGTAATTCTTGGCGAATTGCGCTTTTTTTATTCTTCGATTTACCAATCCAGGTCGCAGCAGCCGCCTTCCCAATGCAAGATAATCGCGCCCTGGTTGCTGTTCACCCGGATAAATGTTGGCCCGAATCTGACCTCAATTGCGTACATTTTCCAGGTCAGGATTAAGACAAGGACAGTAATTGTGATCAGTGTCGGCGGATGAAAGAAGGTATCCAGCAGGTTTTGGAGCGTGTTTCGGGAGGTTGGCAAGCCGTCAGCACCCCATCACAGTTTCTTCGGTTAGCCGGTCAACAACTGCTTTCAGGTCGCCGGTTTCATGGTATGTTTGCAATTGCCGGTCGGCGCTGGTGCCTTCTTTCAGGATAGTGCGGATGTATTCCACCTCGTGGCGAGTCCCCAGTCGGTCGGCGGTATCTTCCACAAGTTCCAGCAGTTCTTCCATCAGCAAACGCAGCGGTACCTGCTCTTTTTTACCCAGGTCTATCAACTTGCCTTCGATGCCTTCTTTGGTGGCTCGCCATTTGTTTTCGGCAATCAGCCCTTGCCGGTAGATGCGCCAGCTTTGGTTATTTTTCCGCAGATAGATTAATTTTGCCACCAGGGCCTGGACCAGGGCGGCAATGGCTATTACTTCATCTACCTTGGTCACGCAGTCGCACATTCTAAATTCCAGGGTGGGGAATTTGGGGTGTGGCCGAATATCCCACCAGATTTTGGTGGCATCTTCAATACAGCCGGTCTGGGCCAGGATATCAATGTAACTTTCATATTCCTGGTTAGAGCCAAAATATTCGGGCAAGCCGGTGCGGGGCAGGTCTTCAAAAACAACGGTGCGGTATGATTTAAGGCCGGTGTCCCTGCCCATCCAGAAGGGAGAAGAAGTAGACAAGGCAAAAATATGGGGCACAAAATAGGTCATCTGGTTCATAATGTCGATGCGCAAATCCGGGTCTGGAATGCCGATGTGGATGTGCATGCCAAAAATCAGCAGCCGTTGGGCAATAATTTTCATATCATCGGCCAGGCCCTGGTACCGGTCCCGGTCGGTGATAATCTGGTCTTGCCAGCGGGAGAAGGGGTGTGTGCCGGCGGCCACAATTTTACGATCATTCTTCCGGGCAATCTCGCTGACAATGCTTCTCAGCCGGGTTACTTCCTGCCGGGCCTCTTTGATATTGCGGCAAACGTGGCTCCCTATTTCTATTTGTGATTGCAGAAACTCCGGCTTGACCTGTTCTCGGAAAAGGACCGCCCCTTTATCCAAAAATTCGGTAATAAAAGAGGTCAGTTTCCCGGTTTCCGGGTCAATAATCTGGTACTCTTCTTCGATGCCGATGGTCAAATCCTCGATATTCATTTTTCCCCCTCTGGACGGTTTGCAGGTTAGCCCAATTAACTGCTCGAATTATAACACAGGCCGAATTACTATTCAACCGTTTTTTGATGTATCATCTGTAATTTAAGTTACTTCCCCTGTTATTTCTTCCGTGCTACAATACTTTTATACTGGCAATACGCCCTGCCGTTTATTTGTAGAGTTCGCACACCTATCAAAGGACAAAACTATGACTGACAATGTAACAACCCACCCCAAAACAGATCCGTTTATGGCCAGCCAGCCGCTGCGCAAAGTGCCGGCTCCCTGTGTGGTGGTGATTTTTGGCGCGTCCGGTGATTTGACCGTCCGTAAGTTGATGCCGTCGTTGTTCAGCCTGGCCAGCGAAGGCTTGCTGCCGGAGCAGTTTGCCGTGGTCGGTGTGGCCCGCAGTGAAATGGATAATGAAGCATTTCGCCGGCAAGTGGAGGCAGGGATTCAGAAGTATGCCCGGCATAAACCGACCAACGACCTGTGTCAGAAATTCGCCGGTAGTCTATTTTACCATCGAGCCGGCTACGATACCCCCGCCGATTATAAATCGCTGCAAAAACTGTTGGCCAAAATAGACAAACAACATGGCACAGGCGCCAACTACCTTTTTTACCTGTCTACCCCCCCGATGCTTTATCCGGTGATTGTGGAGCAATTGGGCCGGGCCGGGTTGGCTCAGCAAGATAATGGCTGGCGACGAATCATCATCGAAAAACCCTTTGGCCACGACCTGGCCTCGGCGGTGCAGTTGAACCAGCAGATCCACGATGTTTTCCGCGAGAGCCAGGTTTACCGCATTGATCATTATCTGGGTAAAGAAACCGTGCAGAATTTGTTGGTATTTCGATTTGCCAACGCCATTTTCGAGCCGCTTTGGACCCGGAATTATATTGACCATGTCCAGATTACCGTAGGCGAGGAGGTCAGCCTGGGCAGCCGGGCCGGATATTACGATACCGCCGGGGTGATGCGCGACATGTTCCAGAACCATCTGCTGCAACTGCTGTCTCTGACGGCCATGGAACCGCCCGCCGAGTTTAACGCCGCCGCCCTGCGGGATGAAAAAGTGAAGGTGCTCAAAGCCATTCGTCCCATTAAACCGCATGAGGTCGGAAAATACACCGTCCGGGCCCAATACCGCACCTATCGCGATGAAAAAGGGGTGGCCCCCCGCACCGAAACACCCACCTTTGCCGCCCTGAAGCTGTTTATTGATAACTGGCGCTGGCGAAACGTGCCTTTTTACCTCCGTTCCGGCAAAGCCCTGACCAGCAAAATCACCGAAATCAGCATTCAGTTTCGGCACGTGCCCCATTTGATGTTTCCGCTGGCCGCCGGCGAACAACTGCCGCCCAATGTGCTGGGCCTGTGCCTGCAACCCAACGAGGGCATGCACCTGCGCTTTGAAACCAAAATTCCCGGCGCCGGCATGCGTACCCAATCGGTTGATATGAATTTTCTGTACGAGCAGAACTTTGGCAAAGACACCCTGCCCGCGGCCTACGAGCGTTTAATTCTGGATGCCCTGCATGGCGATGCCGCCCTCTTTACCCGCAGCGATGAAATCGAACTGGCCTGGTCTATTGTTGACCCCATTCTGGAGGGGTGGGCCGGTGAACATGCGCCGGTGCTGGCCTTTTACGAAACCGGCACCTGGGGTCCGGGCAAAACCGATGAGTTTATCCAGGCCGACGGCCGTAAATGGCTGTATGGCTGCGACTCAAAAATTGATGACGTATACCGGCCGTGAAACAGTGCCGCGCCCTGCACGCGGAAAAATCAAAAAACACCCGGTTATCATTGCCGGGTGTTTTTTGATTGACGCTGAAGCCTTTAACGTCGCCGTTTGAGCTGGAACCACAGTAAAACGGCAATCACAATAATACTGCCGATGCCCCAGGGCAACGCGCCCCAGCTAAAGACGCCTGTTTGCCCGCCTTCCAGTTCTGTCAACGAGGGATCGGGCGTGCCCCGTTCATTCAGCAGGGCCTCCGAGGTGGGCTGGTACACCGATGTGGCGGTCGGGGCAAAGGTGGGCGGAAATTCCAGGGGCGTCGGAGACGGGGGCAGTGCCGTCGGTGTGGGGGTGTTGGTGGGCCGCGGGGTGGGTGTGACCGTGCCTTGCCCAAAAATTGGCACAGCCAGCGGTTCGCCCTCAAACTCTACAAACTCCGCGGCCACCCAGGCCAGGCCCTCCGGCCCATCGGCAAAATCAATCTGCCACCATTCGCTGTCTTCGCTGACCGCGACCACGTCGGCGCTGTCGCCGGGATACAGACCGCCCACAATCACGCCTTCCAGCGACGGTTCACTGCGGACGTTGACCGGGTCTGTGGCGGTCACAGTTCCCTGCACCACCGGCACGGTCGGGGTCGGGGTGACGACGGCGGTGGGGATAGCCGCGGGCTGAACCAGGGGCACGGTAGCCGGCTCGCCGCTGAAATTGACCACCGCGGCGGCAATCCAGGCCAGCCCGTTTTCGCCGGCTTCAAATTCAACCTGCCACCAGGTGCCGTCCTGATTTTGGCCCACGACCGGCAGCGATTCACCACCTTCCAGCAGCCCAATCTGCTCAAAGTTCAGGCCCGGCCCGCGCCGAATATTGACCCCGCCATCCGGCGCTTCAACGGACGCGGTCGCGGGTTGTTCGCTGTCCGGGGCCGGGGCGACGGTCGGTTCCGGCGTCGGCGCTTCGACCACCGGCACCTCATCAGCATTACCCGTAAATTCTACCACCTCGGCGGCCACCCAGGTGGAGCCATCAGCCGCTTCAAACTCAATTTGCCACCAGGTCCCGCTCTCATTTTGACCGGTCACGATGGCTGTACTGTTCGCGGCCAGCGACCCCACCTTTTCAAAACTGGTGTCGGGGCCGCGGCGCACATTGGTTAAGGCTCCGGTTTGAATGTAAGGGCCATCTGGCGGCGGTTCCGGGGTGGGGGTTTCTTCGTCGGTTTGGGCCGCGGCGATGGCAGCCGGTGCGGCCGGCGGCGGACTGCCCCGCAGTCCGGTGACCAGTTCGCGGGTGATGTCCAGGTACAGATTACCGTAAGCCGCGCTCGGCTCGATGTGGGTGCCTTCCGGCCATTCGTTGAAGCTGGTAATAATCACCATATCAGGCTGGGAGGCGACGGCTCCCTGCCATGTTTCCCGAAAATAATCACCGGCGCGGCGAGGCACGGCAAAGGCATCGTCGCGGGGCAGCCGGGTATCGTCGTAGCCGGGCATAGCCGTGGCTACCCAGAGCCGGTCCACCTGATTATTGGCCTCAAAGGCCCGCACCCGGTCGCCCCATTTGGCTAACTGGCCTGCCGGCGAGTCGGCCCAGGCGATGCTGTACAGATGATGCCCATCGAATACAGCCTGATAATCAATGTCTACCCCTTCGGCAATCCAGAAGGTAGTGCGGTCGGGGTCAACCTGATTGCGAATGGCCTGCCATTCATCAACCGAAAAGCGCTGCTGTCGCCAGAAGAAAATGACCGGCTTGCCCTGATACCGTAAATAGGCCGGATGTTGGGCATGGGTGGTTAACAATGTAGCCAGGGCATTGGTCACCGCGCCGGCATCGCCAAAAAAGGGTCCCATTGTTTCCACATCCACCGCGGCCTTAAAACCAGTGGCTGCGCTCACCTCCAGCAGCATCCGAAAATTGGTTTCGGTCTGGTTGTTGGCTTCCTGCGGGCCATACCACGATTGCACAAAGGCGTTGATGCCGGCATTTTGGGCCTGCCGCACGTGCCGTTCAATGACGGCCCGGTCGGCGGAAATGTATGGCTCGGCCGGCAAATCTACAGATTGGTCCGAGGTCCAGGTGTTCTGGTCGAACCAGGCGTAATAAAAAGCCAGGACCGGCGGCGAGTCTGCGGCCCGAACCGGCGTGGCCGAAGTGCGGACGGCCCCCAGAATCAATAACAGCAGAAATAATTGGCTAATCTTGTTGATAGATTTCATCATACCGGTAACATCATCTCCTGAATAATTGGTTGGCTGGTTAGTGCCCCTACCCCCTGTAACGTTATCCCTTTTGAGTATATCACACATGTAAAGACAGCCCAATTTTCTCACTGACTAAATTCAGGAGTTGTGGTATAATTTCAAATATATCTGCCTCTGTATAAGAGCGCGTCCCAAATTGGAAATTGGGGCGAACAAGGGGGGATTCGGGGGGATACCCCTGGCTGTTCCCAAAATTTTGGACCCTCTGTACAAGTGCAGCAAAATTTGATACAATAAACTTGATTATGTAAATAGAGGTCAACGATATGCCGACGTTAGAGGATGGAAAAACCGCTATTGCCCAGGGTAATCTACAGGGCGCTCGTCTCATTTTTGAGGCAATATTGCAGGAGAATCCCCGGTCTGAGGAGGCCTGGCTGGGCCTGGCCGAAGTTTTAACGGAAGCTGACGACCGGCGCATTTGTTACGAAAATGTGTTGAAAATCAACAAGAATAACCCGCAGGCCAAAGAAGGTTTACGGATGCTGGCTCCCCAGGCGGACCCGCTGGTGGCCGCGTTGGCCCCCCAGCCCGCTCAACCGGAGTCTGAATCCGCGGAAGAAGATACCGAGGCCACCCTTATTTCCACCCGCTCTGAACTGGCTGACACCGAAGAGGAGGAGGATTCGGAAGAGGGCGCCTCGGTGCCGTTACTGGTGACCGTTGGGTTGGGGCTGTCGGTGGTGGTGTTTGCCATCGGGGGGGGGCTGGTTTATTGGCTGGTCTCTACGCTGGCGGGGTAGAAACACGGACATTTATCAGCCCCAAGATTCTTGAGCAGCGAGGTCTGATTTTTTGGTTTCACAGTTATGACGCCCTGCACGAAAATAGAGCTGGTGTCCATGTCGGAAAAAGCTCACAAGATGACTTCAATGATGCAAAAATCTGGTTGGAGCCAGAAATCACAGTGGCCCGCCGGGGACGAACATTGAGAGAACACGAATTGAATCTGGCGTTAAAAATAATTGAAAAAAATCAAGATTATTTGATGGAGCAGTGGTATGGCTACACCGGTAAATCAAGTTGATCAACAGGAGAATACTAAACGGTATCGTGTTCAGTACCCTGTTTCTGCCTATACATTTCCCAATGAGGCGCGTATCCATCAGGTAAATTTTAATGATGATTATTTACATGTAGATTTAATGGATGGACGAAAACTGGCTGTGCCTTTATGGTGGATACCCACGGTTTACAACGCTTTACCGGAAGAACGTGAAAAATATCAAATTAATCGCAGCCGGACGATGATAATATGGGACCCCGCCACATGTGCCATCAATGATGAAATACGCATCGTTGATTATTTGGGTAGTGGCCCCGATTCAGAGAAATAACCGTAGATTTTTATTATGCTACCGGATTTTCGGTTACGACAACGAGAATATCTGTTGGAGATAAGCCGGGCTATGAGCGCTCGGCTTGATTTATCTTCGCTGCTGGAGCTGATTTTGCAGAGCGCGGTCGAGATTTTGGCCGGTCAGGCCGGGTTGATTACTCTGCGCCGGGAAGATGAATACGCGCCCATTGCCAGCATTGGCCTGCCGGCTCAGGCGGTACCTCTGTTCGAGCCGCTGTGGCGGGGACTGGCGACCGGAGAACAGCGGGATTCTGTGCCGGATTTGTCGCTGCGGCTGGCGTTGGCCTCTAAAGCCGCGGGCGTGCCGTTGCGGCAGGTGGTGACGCTGCCCCTGGAAATCGGGGAGGAAACCATCGGCAATATTTTTATTTTCCGGACGCGGGGCGCGGCCTTCAGCAGCAATGACCGGCAGGTTTTGAGCGCCTTTGCCAATCAGGCGGCGGTGGCGGTGCATAATGCCACCCTGTACCAGCAGGTGAACGCCGAGCGAGAACGGCTGGATGCCATCATCGAAAACAGCGGCGATGGGGTGATGATTGTGAACCCGTACCGCATCATCCAAACCTGGAACAAATCTTTGGTCAACTTAACCGGGATTTCGGCAGAAGAGGCGGTGGGCCGCCCCTGTTACGAAATTCTCAATTTGAAAACGCCGCAGGGGGTCAGTGTGTGCCACACCGCCTGCCCCCTTTTACACCCCCCCGACGACGGGCGTTTGTACGCCGAAGGAATCCATCAGCGAGCCGATGGGTTGGCAATTTCGTTGGCCGATAATTACTCCACGCAGGTTGACAAGGATGGCAATCTTACCCAGGTTATTGCCAATGTGCGCGATATTACCCGTTTGCGCGAAGCCGAAGAGTTAAAACAGACGCTGCTGTCGGTTATTTCTCATGAGCTGAAAACGCCGGTCAGTATTATCAAGGGATACGCCGGAACCCTGGCCCGCGAAGATGCCCAATGGGACCAGGCCACGCTCAGCGAGGGGCTGTCTGTTATTGAAGAAGAGGCTGACCGGTTGGATAAGCTGATTTCAAATTTGCTGGAGGCCAGCCGCTTGCAGGCCGGGGGACTTAAACTACAGCGTAGTTATGTGAATCTGGCTGATTTGAGTCGCACGGCTGTCGAAAATTTACAGGCCACCACCGACCACCATTGGTTTACGCTTGATTTTCCGGAGGATTATCCCCCGATTTCCGGTGATTTTGAGCGGCTGCGCGAAGTGTTGACCAACCTGATCGGGAACGCCATTAAATATAGCCCTGAGGGCGGCGAAATTCAAGTGGGCGGCGAGCGCGGGGCCAACACCGTGCGTCTGTATGTGCGCGACCGGGGCATTGGTATTCCGCCGGGCGAGCAGGAGCGCATCTTTGACCGATTTCACCGGGTGGATAACCGGCTGGCCCGGCAAACGCCCGGTACCGGATTGGGGCTGTTTTTGGTGAGGGCGGTTATTGAGGCCCACGGCGGGCGGGTGTGGGTTGAAAGCTCGCCCGGTAAAGGCAGTGTGTTTTGGCTGGAACTGCCGCTCGGCGAGTGAGCCGGGTTAGTTGTCCGGGGGGAGTATCTTGAAGCTTTTGTACATCGGGTTAAACCATTCCAGACTGGGCTGATACAGTTCGGCCGGGGCGGTGAAAATCACCCGGTAGGCCTGACCGTTTTGTACGGCGGTAATCACCGAGCCGGCCATTTCTTCTCCGTTGGCGCTGTACAAAAAATCAATCGTAGCTCCGGTGGTTGTATCCAGCGGAAAGTCGGTCGGGGTCAGGCTTTCCACCGAACTGTGTTTCTCCGTCAGGTCGGCGATAAATTGCTCTGCCATATCCTCTGCCGAGCTGTCGGCGGCCAACAATTCTCCTGTAAAACTAACCGGATAGTCGGCCATTTCTACCGTGACTGCGGTTTCGGTTTGGGCCGCAATTTGCCAATCGCTGGGGTAGAGAAAGGCAAAAGTGTTTCCGGTTGGCCCAATCAATATCCACTCCGGCGGCTCATCGGTGGGATCAGCCGCGGTCACATCCAGAGGGCGCAAACTGTTGGCCAGCCACTGGAGTGAATCCGCGGCAAGCTGCCACTGTTCCTGGGTGGCGCTGACCATGGTGACAAACAGAATGGAACCGTGTTGGTTAACTTGAATCTGGGTCATCGTAGGCCCCAGGTTGGGATCGAGCGAGCTGAATCGAGCCGTCGCGGAGCCGTCGGGGCGGCTTTCTTGGGAGATAAGGCTGAAGTCGGTTTCTTTTTCGGCAAAATTTTGGTCAATAAAGGCCGATAGATATTGGTTCAGGGCGTCGGGAGTGTATTGCCGGTCAACTTCATTAAAAATAACCGAGTATCCGGCCTGACCGTCCGGTTCCACCATTTGGACCCCGTTGGGTTGTTCAAAATATTGCCAGTGGGCCGGATAGTCAACCTGGAAGCGGTTGGAGGAATGGGCATACTGCTGAATCACCACCTGGGTCGGCACGACCGAGGTGGGAACACCCGGGCTGTTCACGGCCTCAGGCGGGGTTAGAGATGGATCCGGTTGAATTGGCTCAAAGTTGGTTGCTGGTGTGGGGGAAAAGGCGTTGCAGCCGGAGAGGGCAATCAGAAAAACTATCAAAAACGAACGATAAATCTTGACCAAAATATTAATCGGGGTTGGTAACAAATTGGTAGCCGACACCCCGGACGGTAATCAGGTAGCGGGGGCGACTGGGGTTGACTTCTATTTTTTCGCGTAGCCAACGAACGTGTACGTCCAGCGTGCGGGTATCTCCCAGGTAAGAGGTTTCCCACACAACTTCCATAATCTCTTTGCGGGAAGTTACCTGGTCTGCATGCTGCAATAGCAAATATAATAATTTACATTCTTTGGGATTTAACCGGACCCTGATTTTATCTCTGGTGATTTGTTGATTTTCAATATCAATTATCAGGTCTGGAAAATGATATATTTTATCTGTGTGGTGTGGCAATTGTTTATTAATGCTCATAATTAAACTATGAGAAAATTCCCCCTGCCTTGACAACATTCATAAATTTGCATCTAACCACAAGATAACACTGATGGATAGAATCGAATTATACTTTATGCCTGACTGGTTGGCAATCAAGCGGGTTGGGTTTGGTTTGGCGAAATAAGAGAATTTTATATGATTATGTGAGCTTTTTTTGCCATATTCAGCAAAAAAGAACCTATTTTATCTATATCTGGTATTTTTTGGTTATTATTCGCCACCAATAGTGGGTGAATTGGCGTTGCAGTCAGTATAAGCTTCGTTGCAGGCAAATTAAACAACTATAAGAAAGTTTGATGATTAAGCGTTGGAAATTTAGCCGAAATTTAACCGAACAACCTGTTTGGTGTGCGCGGTGACTCTGGCCCGCTCATCCGGGCGGTGGCCGCACACCCACAAAATTCGATTTTCGGCAACAAGCAACGGAACATATTGGCGCTGTTCTGCCGGGATTTTTTCGTTAATCATAAACTCATTGAGCTTGACCCGGTGACCGTCCATCCCCAGCGGACAAAACGTATCGCCCGGCTGCCGCACCCGCAGCACTGACGCGCGGCCCACCGCCTCGGCATCCAGGTAAGCGGTCCACGGTTCGGCCTGCTTGATTTGACCGGGCCTCAATTCATCGGGCGTCACCAGCTTGGCGGTGAGTTGCCACTGACTGCCGGGTAGAAGGGTTTGGCCCGGAATTATTACCGGCACAACCTGACCGGCGTGCAGCCAGGGATGGTCTGCGGGCAGGGCTGGTTCAGTGTGAGCCGGGGCTACAGTAAAGGTGTGGTAACTGACTGTGACCAACAAACCTTGCGGCAAAGTCGCCTGCCGGCCGGTTTCACCGCTCTGGATGATTT
>Ga0180430_10005410_pt1 | contig 10607 bp, 7 predicted proteins | sample SS_ome_9_FD_132999 | JGI IMG/M metagenome (GOLD analysis project Ga0180430, IMG submission 132999) | Hypersaline lake sediment archaeal communities from the Salton Sea, California, USA - SS_1_S_2 metaG | ecosystem: Environmental > Aquatic > Non-marine Saline and Alkaline > Hypersaline > Sediment... | reverse complement strand
TTCTGGATTTGGCTCCGGAAGACCAGGTGGTTTACCAGGTCGGCCGACGCCTGGGGCTGTTCACCCGGCTGGCGGACATGAACAAGCTGGATCGCCGGTCGCGGGCCGAACAGGCCTGTCAACACTACGGAATCCACGCAGGGAACGTAGACCAGACCATCGACGAGCTGATGAAGCGATTCATTTGACTTGCAGACCCCCATAAATCCTGTTTTAACGCATTGATAAAGCACAAATATTAATGGAAAGCGCGCGGACAGCCGATCTTACCTAAAAAATGGAGCGACCAATGACGGCTAACGAAAAAAAAATATCGATTACGGAAAAAGGGCAACTGGCGGTCCCGGAAAACCCGGTTATTCCCTTTATCGAAGGCGACGGCACGGGACCGGACATCTGGCGGGCCACTCGCATTGTTCTGGACGCGGCCGTGGCCAAGGCATACAACGGTGCGCGCGCCATCGACTGGCTGGAAGTGATGGCCGGCGAAAAGGCCTTCAACGAGACCGGCGAATGGCTGCCGGAGGCCACCCTGGAAGCGATCCGGACCTATCGGGTGGCCATCAAGGGCCCCTTGACGACACCGGTGGGCGGTGGCATCCGCAGCGTCAACGTCCAGTTGCGCCAGGTGCTGGATCTCTACGCCTGCGTGCGCCCGGTGCGCTATATCGCGGGCATCCCGAGCCCCATGAAGGCCCCGGAAAATGTGGACATGGTCGTTTTCCGGGAAAATACCGAAGACGTTTACATCGGCTATGAGTGGGAAGCGGATTCCCCCATGGCGAAGAAACTGATCGATTTCATCGACCGGGAGGAAGGGCGGCAGATCCGGGCCGGATCGGGTATCGGCATCAAGCCCATCAGCCGTTTCGGCACCCGGCGCCTAGTGAAGATGGCCGTGCAGTATGCTCTGGACCACAAGCGCTCCAGTGTCACCATTGTTCACAAGGGCAATATCATGAAATTCACGGAAGGCGCCTTCCGCAACTGGGGTTATGAAGTGGCCCGGGACGTCTTCGGGGACCGGATCGTGACGGAAGAAGAGGTGTGGGAAAAATACGACGGCCAGGCCCCGGCCGGTCGCGTGGTGATCAAGGACCGCATCGCGGACGCCATGTTCCAGCAGATCCTGCTGCGGCCGGCGGAGTATGATGTCCTGGCCATGCCCAATTTAAACGGCGACTATATTTCCGATGCCCTGGCGGCCATGGCGGGCGGCCTCGGCATGGCGCCCGGGGCGAATATCGGAGACGGCTACGCGCTTTTCGAGGCGACGCATGGGACGGCCCCCAAATATGCCGGACTGGACAAGATCAACCCCGGCTCGTTGATCCTTTCGGGGGCCATGATGCTGGATCACTTGGGCTGGCCGGAAGCGGCCGAAGCGGTGCGCCAGGGCGTGATCGGGGCCATCAACGCCAAGCAGGTGACCTATGATCTGGCCCGCCAGATGGCGGGCAGCACCGAAGTGGCCTGCTCCCGTTTTGCCGAAATCGCGGTGGAGCACATGCCGGGCTGACGCCTGCGCCAATCATGGGCGGCATCAAAATCACGTTCACCAACGATGGATGGGGGAGTCATGAAAAAAGAAGATTTCATCGGAACGATCGAGGTCAAGGGGCGCAGCTATCGCTATTTCGATATCCTGCGACTGGCAGCGGAGGGCATTGCCGATATCCAGCGCCTGCCGTTTTCCATCCGTATCCTTACCGAGAACCTGCTGCGCAAGATGGACGGCCGGGTGGTGCGGGAAGAGGACCTGCGCCAGATTGCCGGCTGGCGGAAGCAGTATGATGCCCCGGTGGAAATCCCCTATCACCCGGCCCGGGTGCTCATGCAGGATTTTACCGGCGTGCCGGCCGTGGTGGATCTGGCGGCCATGCGGGACGCCATGGCCCGGCAGGGAGGCGATCCGGCCAAGATCAATCCGCTGGTACCGGTGGAACTGGTGATCGACCATTCGGTCCAGGTGGATTATTTCGGCACCCACAAGGCCGTGGTCAAAAACGTGGCCAAAGAATACGAGCGCAACGGCGAACGTTACGCTTTTCTCAAATGGGCCCAGCAGAGTTTCGATGACTTCAAGGTCGTACCGCCGCGTTCGGGCATCTGCCACCAGGTCAACCTGGAGAATCTCGGCCGCGTGGTTATCGGCGTGGAAACCGCGGAGGGGTGGCTGGCCTATCCGGATACCCTGGTAGGGTTGGATTCCCACACCACCATGATCGATGCTTTAGGGGTCATGGGGTGGGGCGTCGGCGGCATCGAAGCCGAAGCGGTCATGCTGGGTCAGCCCTACTACATGTCCATTCCCCAGGTCATCGGGGTGAAGTTCACGGGCGCCCTGCGGCCGGGGGTCACTGCCACCGATCTGGTATTGACGGTAACCCAGATGCTGCGCGAATATGGCGTGGTGGAGAAATTCGTGGAGTATTTCGGACCCGGGCTGAAGCAGTTGACGGTGCCGGATCGCGCCACGATTTCCAACATGACGCCGGAATACGGCGCTACCCTGGGCATCTTTCCCGTGGATGAAAAGACGATCGAATACCTGCGGGCCACCAATCGCAGCGACCAGGCCGAACTGGTGGAGGCTTACACCCTCAAGAACGGTCTTTTTTATACCGGCGAAGACACCGCTGAATACAGCGATGTCCTGACCCTGGATCTGGCCACGGTGGAGCCGTGCGTTTCAGGCCCGGCGCGCCCCCAGGACCGCATCGTCCTCAAGGATCTCAAGTCCAAATTCGCGGATATCCTGGGATGCGACTACAGCCGCGATGAAGACATGGCCCGTGTTTCGCAGTTCTATCAAGAGTCCGGGACCGAAACTGCCCGTATGTCCAAATGCCGGCCGGTTTCAGACGGTGCCTGCGATCTTGACCTGCACGGCACACCGGTCCGGCTGCGCAACGGATCGGTCGTGATTGCCGCCATCACCTCCTGTACCAACACATCCAACCCCTTTGTGCTGTTAGGGGCAGGTCTGCTGGCCCAAAAAGCGCTGGCGCGCGGTTTGAAAGTACCCGCCCATGTCAAGACCTCCCTGGCCCCGGGTTCCAAAGTCGTGATCCAGTACCTGGAGGCCGCCGGGATGATGCCCTCTCTCGAAGCCCTGGGGTTTCACCTGGCGGGCTTCGGCTGCACCACCTGCATCGGCAACAGCGGTCCACTGGACCCGGTTATCGAAAACTGTATCGTGAAAAACGACCTCAATGTGGCCTCGGTGCTTTCCGGCAACCGCAATTTCGAGGCCCGCATCCACCAGCGCATCCAATCCAACTTTCTGATGTCCCCCATGCTGGTGGTGGTCTTTGCTCTGGCCGGCCATATCGACGTGGATCTGACCTTCGAACCCGTGGGGCTCGACCCCAATGGCGAACCGGTCTACCTGGACGATATCTGGCCCACCAACGAAGAGATCGAGGAACTGGTCAAGGCCCATCTGAAGGAAGAATTCTACGAAATAGAGTACGGTCGCATTTTTGACGGCGACGAGTTCTGGGCGGAACTGCCCGATGTCAAATCCATGACCTATACGTGGGATGACCAGTCGACTTACATCAAGAATCCGCCTTATTTCGAGAACTTCACGATTGAACCGGATCCGCCCACCGACATCGCGGGCGCGCGGGCCCTGGCGGTGCTGGGCGATACCGTGACCACCGATCATATTTCGCCGGCCGGCGCCATCCCCGAAACCTATCCGGCCGGGCAGTACCTGGTGGCGCAAGGCGTCGATGCGGCCCAGTTCAACTCCTACGGCTCCCGTCGGGGCAATCACGAAGTGATGATGCGGGGCACCTTCGGCAACATTCGCCTCAAGAACCGGCTGGTGGGGGGAAAGGAAGGCAGTTTTACCTTGAAATTCCCCCAGGGCGACGAGACCACCATGTACGAGGCCGCCATGGCCTATAAGAAGGAAGGCACGCCGCTGGTGGTGCTGGGCGGCAAGGAATATGGCACCGGTTCGTCGCGTGACTGGGCGGCCAAGGGGGCCAACCTTCTCGGGGTGCGCGCCGTCATTACGCAATCTTTCGAACGCATCCATCGCAGCAACCTGGTGGGCATGGGGGTGCTGCCGCTGGTGTTCGAGGAGGGCGACAGCGTCGAGGGCCTGGGGCTTGCCGGCGACGAAATCTTTACCATTACCGGCATCGAAGACATTCAACCCCGCAAAACGCTGCAGGTCAGGGCGGAAAAAGCGGATGGCACGGTCATCACCTTTAACGTATTGGCCCGGCTCGATTCGGAGGTCGAGGTCGATTATTTCCGGCATGGCGGCATCTTGCCGTTTGTGTTGCGCAAACTCATGAAGGCCTGATCGCTGATGATAAAACCGATGGAAGAATGGCCCCTCAAAAAAGAAATAATTATATATATTCAGTGAGTTGAGATTTTTATGGGGGGCTTTGTTTTTGCCGGTTTTCCTTGACAAAGTTTATGGGACTCACTAAGAGGGGCGGGCCAGAGGGAGGTCACCCGTGACGGCCTTGTTGACGATCAAAACAGCGTACGCTTTAGATATCCTACGGTTTAGGAGAATGCTGGATGGCTAAGAAGAAGAAACTGAAACAGCATCACATCGATAGGGATTGGTGCAAAGGGTGCGGCATCTGCGTTCACTTCTGCCCCAAGAACGTTCTGGAGTTGGATGACATGGACAAAGTGTTTGCGGCCAGGCCGGAAGACTGTATTGCCTGCAAACTTTGCGAGATCCGATGTCCGGACCTTGCCATCGAAATCGAAACCGAATAGGGCAGGATCATGAGCACTAAGGTTAAATTCGTTCAGGGCAACGAGGCGTGTGTGGAGGCGGCACTGTATGCCGGGCTGAATTTTTTCGCCGGGTACCCCATCACCCCCTCCTCGGAAATTGCGGAACTGCTGGCCCGCCGGTTGCCAATGGCGGGGGGCAAGTTCATTCAGATGGAGGACGAAATCGCGTCGATCGCCGCGATCATCGGGGCATCGCTGACCGGCCACAAAGTGATGACGGCCACCAGCGGCCCGGGTTTTTCCCTCATGCAGGAAGCGCTGGGCTATGCGATCATGGCCGAGATCCCCTGCGTCATCACTAATGTGCAGCGCGGGGGGCCTTCCACCGGCATTCCCACCCACGGTAGTCAGGGTGATGTCATGCAGGCCCGCTGGGGCACCCATGGAGATCACGCCATTATTGCGCTGACGGCCTCCAATCACCAGGACGTCTTCGCCATGACTATCGAGGCTTTCAACATGGCCGAGACGTATCGCACGCCGGTGATTCTGCTGTTTGACGAGATCGTGGGGCACATGCGGGAGAAGCTGGAGGTGCCGGAACCCGGGGAAATCCCCTTGGTGGAGCGGCTGCGGACGTCCGTCAAGGGAGGGGTCAACTACCATCCCTATCTGCCCCGGGAAGACGGCCGGTTGCCCATGAGCGACTTCGGCAGTGTGCACCGCTACAACGTCACCGGGCTTTACCACGATATGTGGGGCTTTCCGTCCTCCGATCCGGACGTGGTGCATGGCCTGATCCGCCATCTTGTAGACAAAATTGAAAACCGCACCAATCTGCTGGCGCGCTACAAGGAACATCATCTTGAAGATGCCGAGATCGTGATGGTTTCCTATGGTTCGGCAGCGCGCTCGGCCCTTCACGTGGTGAAGAACCGGCGTTTGCGGGGGGAACGCCTGGGGCTGCTCGAGCTCCAGACCTTGTGGCCCTTTCCCAAGGATATCGTCCGCGAGAAATGCGCCAATGCCGAAGCGGTCGTGGTGGTGGAATTGAACATGGGGCAGGTGATGCAGGAGGTCAAAAAAGCGGTGGATTTCCCGGAGCGCGTTTTTCTGGCCAATCGTATCGACGGTGTGTTCATCACGCCGATGGATATCCGTAAACTGCTGCGGCTCATCCAGGGAAAGGGGGTATAAGCATGTCGACGCATGATTATCTCCGCCAGCGTTTTTTTCCGCACATGTGGTGCCCGGGTTGCGGCCACGGCACGGTGTTGAACAGCCTGCTGCGGGCCGTGGAGCAGCTGGGCATGAGCAAGAACGAAATTGTGATGGCATCGGGCATCGGCTGCTCGTCGCGCATTTCCGGGTATGTGGATTTTCACACCCTGCACACGCTGCACGGCAGAGCCTTGGCGTTTGCTACCGGGGTCAAACTTTCACAGCCGGAGCTGAACGTCATCGTTCCCATGGGGGACGGCGACGCCCTGGCCATTGGCGGGAACCACTTTATTCATGCCTGTCGGCGTAATATCGACATTACGGCGATTGTCATGAACAACCGCATCTACGGGATGACCGGCGGGCAGTTTTCGCCCATGAGCGGGGTGGGGATCAACGCCACCACAGCGCCCTTCAGCAACATCGACCGGGAATTCGATGTGGTGAAGATGGCGACGGCGGCCGGAGCCACCTTCGTGGCGCGCAGCACCACCTTCCACGCCCAGCAGGCCACGGATCTGATCAAGCAGGCCATCTTGCACGAGGGGTTCAGCGTAGTGGAGATCCTCTCCCAATGTCCGACCCACTTCGGGCGCAAAAACAAGCTGGGGGCAGCCGCCGACATGATGCAGCACTATAAGGACATCACCGTGCCGATCGGGTCTTCGAAGAAAAAAGACAATCCCGATCTCATCGAGCGGGGCATCTTTGTCCAGGAGGAAGCGCCGGAATACTGCCGTGAGTACGATAAAATCATTGAACAGGCGATGAAAGGGTAGTTTCCATGGAAAGAATGCGGATGGTATTCACCGGTTCCGGCGGCCAGGGTGTCATAACCGCAGCCATCATTTTCGCCGAAGCCGCCGTTATCTACGAGGGGCTCAATGCCACCCAGTCCCAGGCCTATGGGGCGGCGGCCCGGGGCGGATCGACCCGTTCCGACATCATTATTTCCGAAGAAGAGATCAACTTTCCCAAGGTGATTCAGCCCAACATGCTGGTGTGCCTGACCCAGGAGTCCTACACGTCGTATGCCCCCATCATTCGCCCGGGCGGGCTTCTTTTGACGGACAGCCGCTTTGTCAAGCAGGAGCGCAAGGTGGATGCCTGGCAGGTCGAGCTTCCTTTGTACCAGGCGGTGATGGACGAGATCGGCAAGCCCATCGTGTTCAACATCTGCATGCTGGGGGCGGTGGTGGCCCTGACCGATCTGGTGCAGCCGGCATCCATCATGGCGGTTTTGAAGGAACGCATTCCCTCCGGGTTTGTGGGCATGAATCAGAAAGCCCTGGATCTCGGCATTGCGTTGGGTGCGCCTCACAAACGATAGCCGCGGCCCGTGACCGGTGGCCGTTCTCCCTGTATGCGATGGCGTTGCCACTGAACGGGCAGAATTCGTGGCGATTCGGAATGTGATGTCAGTCGAAGCAATCGAGCACAACCGCACGTTGTCGCGTGCGCGCGGAGCAGGCGATGCCGCCGGCCGGACTCTACTTCCACATTCCTTTTTGCAAGCGCAAATGCCCCTACTGTGATTTCTATTCCGTCACCGGGCGGGATCGTCTGGCCGCCTTTCTGGCGGCGCTGCACCGCGAGATAGCGCTTCGCGCCGCGCCGGAAATGATGGTCAACACCGTGTATTTCGGTGGCGGGACGCCCTCGCTTTTATCCCCCTCCGCGGTCGCAGATGTGTTGGCAGCCGTGCAAACCCATTTCAATCTTCTGGCCGACGCCGAAGTTACCCTGGAGACCAATCCCGGCGCTGTTGGTCGCGAAGACTTGACGCGTTTGCGGAAGATCGGTGTCAATCGTCTGAATATCGGCGTGCAGTCGTTCCGGGACGATGCGCTTTTTTTTCTGGGGCGAATCCACAACCGTGCCGAAGCGGGCGCCGTGATTGACCAGGCCCGTGCGGCCGGTTTTAACAACCTGGGCGTGGACCTGATCTACGGCCTTCCCGGTCAGACATTGTCCGACTGGGTGAGCGATCTGGAGCAGGCCCTTCACTACCGGCCCGAGCACCTCTCCTGTTATATATTGACCTTTGAACCCGGAACGCCCATGACATGCGATTTAGAACGCGGGCGGCTGGCACCGCTTCCGGAAAACCGCGTGGTGGATATGTTCGAGGCCACGGCCGCCTTTCTCGCGGGGCACGGTTACGACCACTACGAGATTTCCAACTTTGCCCGCACACCGGGCTTCCGTTCCCGCCATAACATGAAATACTGGCATTTTGAACCCTACCTGGGGTTCGGGCCGTCCGCCCATTCCTACCGGGGAAACACACGGTCATGGAACATCGCCGATCTGGGCATCTACACGCAGCGCCTGGCCCAGGACCGACGGCCGGAAGACGGGCGGGAAGTGCTGTCCCGGGAGCAGCAGATGCTGGAGGCGTTGTTGCTTGGTCTGCGGTTGAAAGAGGGGTTTTCCATCCTGGATTTTGAGCAGCGCTTTCATCTTTCGGTACAGGCCACGTTCGGTCGGCTGCTCAACCAGTTGAGCGAGGAGGGATGCCTGGCGGATCGTCCGGGCCGCTGCGCCCTGTCCATGCGCGGCATGCGCTATCACAACAGCATCAGCGCGCGGTTCGCGGCCGAACTCTGACGGCTTGCTAAAACGTCCAATCCGCCAGAGGCGGACAAGTCTCTGCGTTACGCGGCCTTCGGCTCCCGCGATTGCGGTATTTCGAAGTCGCTGCGGCGTACGATAAGTGCGCCTCACGCCTCGAAACTTGCGTGCCATCTCTTGAACGATCTACGCAGCCGTCCAAACAGTGATTTGACCGCCAACCAAGATTTTTGAGGTGTGAAGAAGATAGTGGGGAGGTTTTGCAAAAGTGGGGCGTGCAAATGCTTCTGGGAGCATCATGCCACCCTAACGCAAATAAATCTTTCCGACCGGATCCTCAGGCGTTCTTGTCCAGAACCATACGGATCTTGCTTGCCAGACCCTGAACTGAGAAGGGTTTCTGGATGAAGTCGATGCCAGCTTCCAGGACGCCATGGTGCAGGATGACGTTATCCGTGTAGCCCGACATGTAGAGCACTTTTAAATCGGGGCGCAACGGGGCCAGCCGGGCATAGAGCTCCCGGCCATTCATTTCGGGCATGACCACATCCGTGAGAAGTAGATGCACCGGATCATCATGGGTCGTCAATCGCTGGAGACATTCATCTCCGCTGGCGGCGATGAGAACGCGGTAGCCATAGCGTTCGAGGATTTTTTGGGCCATGTCCCGCAGCATGGTATTGTCTTCGACCACCATGATGGTTTCCGTCCCCCTGTCAGCCTGGCGGGCGCCTTGCCGAGCGGCGATCGGTTCAGCGTGTCCGTTGGCGGCGGGAAAGAAAATTTTGAAGCTCGTTCCCTGGTCCGGTTCGCTGTGGAGCCAGATATCGCCATGGTGCTGCTTGACGATGCCGTAAACCGTGGACAGTCCTAAACCCGTGCCCTTATCGCGTTCTTTGGTCGTAAAAAAAGGATCGAAGATGCGGTCACGATGGGTGTGCGGGATGCCTTGGCCCGTGTCGTTGAGCGACAGCATGGCATGCCGCCCCGGGGTCACACCGGGATGCTCATGGGCGTAACTTTCGTCGAGGTCGATGACAGCGGTTTCCAGGGTCAGGCGGCCGCCTTTGGGCATCGAATCCTGGGCGTTTACGGCCAGGTTCATGATGACCTGTTCGATCTGCCCAACATCCGCCCGGATCAGGGCCGGGATTTCGGACAGGTTGATCGTGATCAAGATGTCTTCCCGGATTGAGCGGCGCAGCAGCTTTTCAAAGCCGTAGACGACATCATTGAGATTAATGGTGGTGATTTTCAGGGGCTGTTTGCGCGCAAAGGCCAAGAGCTGCTGTACCAGGTTGCGGGCTTTTTGGCCGGCCTCCTGAATGGATTGGATCGCCGGCCGATTTAAATCCTGCGGGGCCAGATCGTCCAGGAGAATTTCGGCATAGCCAAGGATGGGGCTGAGCAGATTGTTGAGATCGTGGGCCACCCCGCCGGCCAACTGCCCCACGGCTTCCATTTTCTGGGCGATCTTGAGGCGCTCTTCCAGGTTCCGGATATCGGTCTGGTCGATGGCAATCCCCCGTATCCCGATGGTGTGGCCGGCCTTCCGGATCGGGCTGGTGTAGGCGACGACGGGAAAGGGGTGTCCATCGCGATGCCGGGCCGTGTACTCGGTCCCCAACCGCCGGTGCAGATCGTCGGCCCTTGCAATATCGGCCTGTACCCGCTGATGGTCTTCTTCGATCAGAAGGGCCTGAATGTGGAGCCCCGCGTCAAGATCCTCCTGGGTGTAGCCGAAGGTGCGTAGGGCACTCTGGTTGGCAAATGTGATTCGCTTGTCAAGACTAAATTCGTAGATGGACTGCGGCAAAAGATTCACGAGTGCGCGGAATCGTTTTTCGCTCTCATACAGGGCGCGTTCGGTCTGTTTGCGCTGGGAAATGTCCCAAAAGACGCCCAACACGCCGGTGACTTCCATCTGGCGGTTATAAAGCGGGGCCTTGATAACGCTGACATCCATGGTTGTTCCGCCGGTGGTCCGGTGCTCTTCTTCAAGGGTGGTGGCCTGCCGGCTGTCCATCACGCCGCAGTCATCCCGGCGGTACTTGCGGGCCATTTCGGGTGGATGAAAATCTTCATCCGTACGG
>Ga0180430_10005408_pt1 | contig 10608 bp, 5 predicted proteins | sample SS_ome_9_FD_132999 | JGI IMG/M metagenome (GOLD analysis project Ga0180430, IMG submission 132999) | Hypersaline lake sediment archaeal communities from the Salton Sea, California, USA - SS_1_S_2 metaG | ecosystem: Environmental > Aquatic > Non-marine Saline and Alkaline > Hypersaline > Sediment... | reverse complement strand
CAGCAGAAAGGACAAATCCTCCTCAATAGCCGTCGGGTCTATATCCCCTACCTTACCGATATTTATATCTGCAAAACGCGTCTGACTCTCTATATCACCCAAAAAGAGCTCCTCGTGGAGTTTCTCGCCCGGCCTCAAGCCCGTGAATACTATTGGGATGCCAGAGTGCGGCACATGACCCATGAGGGCGATGAGGTCCTCGGCCATCTCCGCAATCCTGACCGGCTTTCCCATATCCAGCACGAATATCTCGCCACCATCCCCGATGCTAGCCGCCTGCAGAACAAGCTCCACGGCCTCCGGTATCAGCATGAAATAACGCGTCACATCCGGATGTGTCACGGTGACCGGTCCACCTGACTTTATCTGCTGTACGAACTTTGGGACGACGCTTCCGGAGCTGTCCAAAACATTGCCGAAGCGCACGCCGCAGCATTTCATCTTTCCTCGAAGATTGGCTGCCTGTATCACGAGCTCGCCCACGCGCTTAGTGGCACCCATGACGTTCGTCGGCCTGACCGCCTTGTCGGTGGAGATCAAGACAAACTTAGAAACGGCATGTTTCTCGGCTGAGTCGACGACATTGAGAAGGCCCTCTACGTTATTAAGCACAGCCTGCCGAACATCCTGCTCTAGTATCGGAACGTGTTTATAGGCGGCAGCATGAAAGACTACATCGGGCCTGAACCGTACCAATGCTTCATCCACGAGACCAAGGCACTTGATATCCACCAGGCTGAAGCTGCAGCGTTCTTTGAGCGCGTGATTCGAAAGCTCTTCATCGAGCCGATACAGCCCGTACTCCGAGTGGTCCAGCGCAGACAGAGCCGTAGGCTCGAATGCAAGCACCTGCCTCAGGAGCTCCGAACCGATCGACCCCGCAGCGCCCGTAACCATGACGCGCCTGTTGCGCAAAAAATCGCCTATCGCAGCCTTGTCCAAGGCCCTCTGCGGCCTGCGCATCAGGTCGGCTATATCTATGCTGCGAACAGTTTCCTGGCCCGATATGACGTCCGTCATGCCGGGAACTATGCGGCAGCGAACGCCGTGTCCACGGCAAACACGAAATATGCGCTTCGTAAGTTCACCGTCCGGGTTCGCAAACGATATAACCATTTCCTCGGCAGCGCTTTTCCTTATAGCATCCGAAAGCTTGTCGAGTTTTCCAAGCACGGGAATGCCCTGCACCTTTTTATCGACCTTGCTCGGATCATCATCAAGAAACCCAACAACCTTATAACCGAGATGATCGTTGCGCTTGAGATGACGAGCAACTGCAGCGCCGTGCTCACCGGCGCCATATAAAATCGTTTTGCGGCCTGCGGTACGCGTTAGTCGCCCCTCCTTGACATAGCGCCAGCCAAAGCGCGACGCCCCGATCAATATGCAGCTGGCCATCCAGTCGACCATCAGAACCGGCATTTGTATCTCGTGACGAACGATATGAATAATGCTTATTGAGATGAGGGAACCGAAGACCGTGAGTTTTACGAGCTTAACCGCAAAATCCATACTGGCGTAGCGCACCAGTTCCCTGTAGAACCCGCTCTTCACGAAGATAAATAGTTTAACTCCCAGGACCACAGCCAACATCCAGGCATATTCGTACCATGCGTACTGGATATCGGTGATCTCGCTGGAAGACAGCTTTAGCGCAATTACGAAGGAAATTATTACTATCAGTGAATCGACAGCGATTAACGTCAAATGCCGCAAACGCGCTTTTGATATTTGCATGAAAAAACTCCCTATCAGGTGATTACGAAAGCATAAACATTTCCGTCAAAACCTGAAACAAAAATCATATTTCCAGAAATTGCAGGAGAAGCTTTAATGGGCGTGCCGATCCTGTATTCCGATAGTTTTTCTCCCGTCTCAACATCCAACACATAGAAATATCCGTCATCACCGCCGACAAAGACATACCTGCCATACAGTGCCGGCGAAGATACATTGGACAATGTCTGATATAGCCCCAACCCCGCCTCATCCGCCGTCCTCGTGTAAAAAGTCCACAGCTCCTTCCCATCGTCCTTATCCAACGCCAAAATCACGTCGCCCTTTGACACGACAACCTGGCCGGCACCGACGGCGGGCACCCCCACGTAATTCAGGCCCTGGGTGGTCAGCGTCGACCATATTTCGTGTCCAGTCTCCGCATCGAACTTTTTTACTGCACCCTTAAAGTTCAGATAGACAGATCCATCGCTGAAAACAGGCGTGGACGCGCCCCTCTGTCGTTGAATGTCGTTTTTCCAAAGAACGCTGCCCGTAACCAGGTCGAAGGCAGCGCAGCTATCCTGATTCGTGCCAAGCAAGGCACCTATCCCCACACCGACTCCCGCAACCTGATAGTCATTATGTAGCGTATCGCCACTCTGCCAGATCATATCGCCCGTCGCAGCCGAATAGCCTAAGAGATATGACTGACGCGCTCCGATGTAAATCATGCCGCTTCCCGACGTCACAGGTGCCAGGTTCATACTGAAACTGAAATTACCGCTGGTAGAAAGGTCCAAATCAGCATAAACATCCGAAGACCAAACAGTTTCCCCCGTAAGGTCGTCAAAGCCGTACAATCGTCCCTCGTTCGTCAATGCGTATATTCTTCCACCCTCGGCAGCGACAGACCCAATGACGTCAGATCCGAGATACCTCCGCCAAACCCTTCTACCCGTCTTGGCATCCAGACAGATCACGCCTGACTTTTCGAAGCCTACTTGGCCATCAGTCAATCCCTGACAAACCATCTCGCCGCTAACGACAGGCGACGAAAAATACGGAAGCATTGTGCCAGTTGACGTGACCCATGCTAGTTCCAACATGCCATTCAGCTTCAAACCATCATCCGCCACCGGCAAAGCCCTGCCACCCGGTCCGAGAATACAAGGCCAATCATCGTCGAGATATAAATTGATATCTCCAGCGACTATTTCAAAGTCGGTCGATGCTGACCACATGTCATCTCCCGCCGTAACATCAACGGTGATCTGATATTTACCTTCCGGCAATTCCTTCGCCTCACCGTCCATCCAAGTCCAGTCGCTCTGCTGAATCAATCCCCCGACCCACTCGCGACCCCCCTCGGCCAATATCCTGTATATGACTTTATCCGGCTCAAGAACCGTATCGTAGACATTGACAGCCACCTTTGTAGGCCTGGAAGAAGTCGTCCCGCTTGGCGACAAGATTTCAATCCTCTTGTCCTGTCCCATGACTCTTGTAGCCGTAGTGAGTTTGCCGTCGTCAATGGTAACGATACGCACCCGCTTGGTAAAGGCGCCCCAATCGCGCGAACGCCATGGACCGCTGTTGAAGACCGGCACTCCATCAATCGTCACCAAATTGTGAATGTGGTAATGTCCCTGCAATACCGCGATGAGATTATGATGATAACCGGCAATATCGGCCAAAGTTTCGCTTATCTCCTCAGATGCGTGGGTCAGGATAACCACAGGGGTCTCCGGACTCAGCAATACCAGCTCGGAGTCAAGCCACTTCCACTGCTGCAGCAGCTCCTCTCTAGAAAGATATTCAGATTCGGATACCAGGCTGATAAAATGTACGCCGCCGTAGTTCCAGGAATAGGAATACGGACCAAAGGTGGACACATAGTTGCCCATCTTCGGCGAAATCATATCTGCAATTCCGTCATGCCCCCCAAAAGCTGCATAAAAGGGGCGCGTCAGCCCATCCGTCATCTCCTTGAGCAGATTCAGATCATCGATATCTCCCGCTATTGTAAGGTCTCCCGCGCACGTATAGAAACGAACATCACGTATATCACTCAGTCGCTCCATCGTGTCGAAATCATACTGCAGCTGTCCAGGATCGCTGTCTATACCGTATATGTATTGTATATCCGCACCATGAATAAAAGAGAATGTGCCATCTGAACTATCATGGTCGTAGTGCAGGCCGAAATTCAAAGATTCGCTGCCATCAGGATCAATCACGTAAGACTTGTCCGTAGCATGGTAACCATCTGGCGGCGTCACAGCGATCCATCGGTTTGTTCTGTCGCCTGCAGATATCCTATAATTGCCATTAACGTCGCTCAACACCACGTTATGACCGTTGGAAACCAATACGCCCGCGATACCCCTCTCCATCGAATCGCGGAATTCATTTTCGTTATCATCCTCGTAGACGACCCCGTAGGCTATCTCACGCTCCGCACATCCAGAGATGACAACTACGCAAACTACGCCGATGATAAAAGACAATAAAATAACCTTTCGCATATATATCCTATTCAGTTTATTCATCTGGCCGGACATCGAAACGACATCGATAGACATTGCTAAGCTGCACCCTTGCCCCTGCAACACACGGACTGCATGCTCATCAGAAAGCGAACAGGGCAGTAAATGGCAAGGCTGATAAAGATTACATAGCATGAGAATGAAAAACACGACGCAAAACCACTGCGGTACATAAATACAAACAGCGGAGATGTCATCGCCAGGATTATTAATTTTAGCTTCCCTTTGCTTCTCTTCGCCATATATGCCCATAGCGATACAAACAAAACATACAACGCCGTAAATATTAAGGGGCCAACGAACATAATATTTCTATAAGCCTCAGCAAGCGCTAACATTCCAAATCCCACCTTATTATCTGTTCCAATTTCGCTGGCAACCCTATCGCCAAATTCGTCAGCAACAGTACCGCTCTTCTCCACCCCTATCAGATCATACACAGAACGAGGGAACAAATAAGGTATCGCTTGAAGGTAGGAGGATCCATACAATGGCTGCACACTAGCATTATTCATGTCATATATTGTCTTGTTCAACGTAAAATACACACCTGGAAATTCGTTGGAAATGAACACACTCCTCTCTCTATTTGCCATTCGCTGTAGATTATCGCTCTCCCCAGTTACTAAATAGTAGAAGACAGGGCCCCTAAAGTTTCCTACTACAGAGAATAACAAATACATAATAGCAACAACAGCAAACGCCTTCTTACTAAAGCTTATAGTTCTTTTAAATCTGAATAAAGCGACAAGATAGAATCCACCCAGAATATATTTAAGCAGTGCAGTACGCTCGCCTTCCAGCAAATAGAATATCAGCAACGGAAGCACAGCCATGACAGAGAGCTGTACAGTTTTCTTAACAGTCGCCTTACGTAACAATAAGCTTGAGAATAGAAACATATAGCCAACATATAAAAAATGCGCGTACGGTAAATTTCCGCGCATTTCAGTCAACCGAGCATTTCTTTCCCCCCTAAAAGTGTGATCGGCGAATATCGACATGATACTGCCGAGCCTGCTGTAGTTTAGGTACCAAAATAGGTATCCAACACCTAAAGCGATAATTGCCGACACAACTAACGTCTTGCTCATGCTATAAGAATATATAATACCACAATCATCTGCAGCCTTGTAAACATTACATAATGACGATGACAATAGAAATACCACTGAACAGCTTAAGACAATTAAACCAGAGCGTAAATACACATCAGGCGGAAATGCATCAATAGTTATCCTGTCCAACTGACCGACGACGAAATAAAGAACAAAAAATAGCGCGCACATGTAGAAGGGGTCTGATACGTCCAGCTGCCTTCCAGCCTTAACATAACGTACGTACACCGATAGCGCTATCAATACCGCGCTGATAAAAGCCATAAAATAGATCTCAGCACCGAACACTTTGCATCCTCCAATACAAATTCAATCAAATATACCACTATACTATAACGCCGCTGTTATGACGAGTAGCACCCTCTTCGCCGCGCGAGGGCCGCACGTATGACTTTGACGGCTTCTTTTAATTCATCCGCTTCAAAAAGAAACATCGTCTTTAAACTAATTCTCGTATGCCTGTAGAACAACACAAGCAGAATCGCCGCGCGGAATGAATACGATATCGACGACGCCAATGCGGCGCCATATATGCCGTACGACGGTATGAATGCAAAATTGAGACCGACGTTGAGCACCAGGGAAGCAGCAGAAGACCAACTCATCATAAGCGGCTTGCCCCTGCCCTTCAGCCATACTGCGAGACTGCGGCCCACAGAATCACTCAGCAAACCCGGCGCCAGCACCAAAAAGACACCGTACGCCTCCGTAAAAGCGGAGCCGTATAGAACCCGAATGAGAGGATAGGCGGCTACGACCAGGCCCAACGCTACCATCCCGTTTGCATAGAGCGAATGCTTCAGCATCTTAGCCGCTACGATATTTCTGTCTTCATCCTTGGAGGCCGCTAGATGAGGAAACAAGACCGTGTTTATCGAATTACTCACATACCATAGCATCTGCGATATGGTCACGCCAATGGAATAGATTCCGACGGCCGCGGCATTCAGAAAATATAGCAATATAAATGCATCGAGACGATATTCCACTTCAGTCAACAGCGTGCCAATATGCGTTGCACCGCCGTACTTGAGGATGGAACCGTATCTCCGCCAGTCGACACCTCGATTCCTGTCCCCTTGCAGGTACAGCACCACAACATAAATCAAAGCATTTACCCATATGCCGACGGTAAACGCCGCAACGCCGATATATACATCAGCAGAGACAATCAGCAGTGCCCCCGCTACAAAAACTAAGAGGATAGTCCTCGTAACGATCGTCATCGTGTTGGCGACACGGAACACCCTGAGCCCGCGCAATGCCGACGAGGAAAAATATTCGAGCATCATCCCCGGCATCAGCGCAAATACAAATACGATCAGATTCTCATCGTAATTCCTGAGCACAGTCTCCTGAAGCCACGGGAGAACAAGATACAATATTGTCCACAATATCGCAGTAAAGGCAAAGACCATGCCCAGGATCGATCCGAACATTCGACGACGCTCCAGTCGACCCTCTCCGATATAGTATATAAGCGCCTCTCCGACGCTGAACGTCCCCACGGTATTCGCAAGACCCGCGCACTGCGCGGAGGTATAGAATAAACCCCTACCGGCCGGGCCAAGTATCCGCGCGGTAACTATACCGAGGGACGTTTTTAGCACGATCAGTACGACTTTAGTCAAAAACGTGCCGATTACGTCTCTTGCAAACTGGCGTTTCTTTATTCCATTTGTCATTCTTCAACCATGCGTACGTAATAAACGGACATCAGCTGCCGGTTCGGCCGCGCAGCAGTTTCCTCATCGCCTTCCATATAAAGACGTCCAGGCCATGCATCATAGCCATCCGAAATGACGAGATACGCCGTGGTATCAGCACTTGCCTGCCTTCCGGATCCTTCGGGCATTCATCCTTATGGTCCGATATCTTTTCCAGCACTAGACTTACTACAAACGATGTCGCGACCGAACCCCGACGACAGATATATTTGTCAGGATATCCACACCTCCGCCACCCTTTGTAATCGGGCGCCTCGCTGTCGGCATACGCTACGACCTCCTCCACACCCCAGATATCCTTATCCACTAGCTCAAGAATCGACGGCATATCGCCCCTGACAAAATACTGATGCCCGTGAAGATACAGCGGGAAATTTATATGCGCCTGTCCCTTCACCCTCAACACTCTTGCAATCTCGGAGAGTGCGACCTTTGCATCTACACCATATTCGTACCAATGCTCGATAGATTGATTAGCCAATACCCAGTCGAACGATCCGTTCGGAAAGGGCAGCTCATGCACCGAGCCCATCCTCGTAGCGATACATCTCCTCCCGCGAGAATCCCTTTCATAGACGTCGACGCCTTCCCATCTTGTTCCAAAGGGCAGATGGTCTCTCAGCCATGACGCAGCGCCGCAACCTATCTCCAGCACACGTTCCCCGGCCTCGATCCGCGACGCCAGATCATAATTCGCAGCATTAACCGCATTCGCAAGCACCGACTCATTCGGATCCTTGACGCCCTCCGGGTACGATGCGATATCCCTGACCGCCCATCCCCAGTTAGATATTTTCATTTTCGATCCTTATACGTCTTGAGCCCGTCAAATAATCTGTGACCTTCGATTTTAGGCGTATAAATGAGGTCCGCAATATCTTATATAGCTCATGGAATATTAGCGCTGGCTCCTGAATGTAAAAGATACGATTAGCGTATATCGTCCGCAGATAACGCTGCAGCTCCCCCTTGCGCATGGAGATTGACATGTTGATGTCCATCATCACCTGGCGACGTGAAGTTATCATCCTTGCAAAATCGAGCAGCCCTTTAAAATCGGCTTCGTAACCTGAATCATATGTCACGATTACCAGATCATATGACGACGATTGCAACGCTTTTCTCGTTAATCCATCCACGTCGACGCTTTTATCATTGCTAAAGGTGTAAATATTCTTAAACCCACCAATGCCGGCGAGGCGCCCACAGGCATCCGGCGATACGACGAACGATATGTCACCGCAATGTGAACTGCTTGCAAAGGCATTGCCTATTAGGGTTAAAAATGCCCCCCGCGCATTCGAGATTATGAGAACATTGAAGCTCCCCTTTCGTGCGCTCTTACGCAACGACTGCAGCTGTTTCTCCAGTTTATGTACGGCATAATCTATCTGAAATGTTACGCCGTCTCGTTCAGATTTTTCAAAGGCGTCTCTGAAATTTCTAAATGCCAATTTGACTGCGGCGTCATTACTGGTCGTAACATCTCTCTCATCCAGGGAGCCTTCCGATATGTCGAAGAAACGTTCACGCTTCTCATCATGATAATAGACGTACTTGTGCCTTTCTCCGCGCAACGCCGTCACGCGCCCGCTCTGGCCCAGGAAGCGAGCATCGGTCCTAATCATGCGCTTATCGTCCAAACCGGACGCCAAGCCCTCAACATACGGCAAAAGGCTCCTTCCACACCAACGCCCGCTCACAGCTTCGGGCACATCAATACCGATGATCTCGGCAATCGTGGGTGTCACATCGAGCGAGCTGACAGTCGAATCCACCTTCAGCCCGGCCTTGCAGCCGGGATAGCTGATGATCAACGGGATAAGTATATTGTCATCGGTCATGAACACGTCATGCGACATCCCTTTGCGCTTCAATTGTTCCGGTGTTATCCCCCTGCTCGGATCGGGATACCCGTGATCCGAACACAAAACGTAGACAGTATTATCGCGGGTATATCCAGCATCCATCAACGCCTGGATGCTGTCGCCAACTATGTCGGATGTCGCCGGATCCTTGCGACAATTGAAATCCAGAAACCAAAAGCACGGACTCGGCTGTTTGCTTCCATCCATTCGTATTGCATTGCGTAATAACGCATTGATCTCTGAGTTGTTCCACCACCTCCGATGCGTAAAACCCTTCGGCCAATACCTTTTGGGGATCAAGTCGAATACACGCAGCTTTTCCCTGATATCCTTGTGCATCAGCAGTGCCCGCGTGGTCCATCCGTTCTTATCCAGCAGAGCGCTCAACGTGGTGAAATAATCGTTGTCGAAGCGAAAGTCCGAATAATTTCTTCCTAGATAGTACGCCGGCAGGCTGGTCATCATCGCGCTTATCGACATGACGGTGCTCGGCGCCGACGTGACTGCGTTCCGGAATTCTATGGCGTTTTCTGCAAATTCGTCCATCACGCTAAGCCTGCCGCGGTCGTCACCGATCGAATGGTACCTTCGAACAGAATCGACGACAACCCACACTATGTTGTAATAATTCATAAGCCAACGACTCCTTCTTATAGCATCCTCATTGCAACCGTTGATTTATCGATGATCTGTACAGAACCAAATAATCCATTGCGATTTTCTGAAAGGAATAACCGTCTGCAATTGTCCTATAAGCACTATCACCGAGATCGCTTCGAATGTCTGGTGACGATGCCAGCCCGGATATACATGACACCAGCTCATCAATCGTGGAGAACATCATGCCATTGTCACCTCGCCTTACGAGGGCCATATTCTCCCTGATATCAGAGACGACCACCGCAAGGCCGTTTGCCATAGCCTCGAGTAGCGCGTTCGACATGCCCTCAGAATTTGACGGAAGGACAAACACGTCAGAGTTCCTCAGCAGTTCCATCAAATCGTCATGTTTGCGCTTGCCCAGAAAGAACACGCTGTCGGTCACATTCAGTCTACTCGCCAGAGCCATCAAACTGTCCTTTTCAGGCCCATCCCCCACGATGCTAAGGGTGCTCCCCAAACACGGAGCAGCGCTTCTCCATGCATTCAGCAGCAAATCCACTCGCTTCCTTGAGATCAAGCGGCCCGTGTACACAAATCGGCATTTTTTGACATCAACGGCACACTTCTGATTTGCATCCGGAACTGACACTCCATTGGGTATAGATGCTATTTTGATAATGGGAACACCGAGCGACAGCAGCTCGTCTTTCACCTCTGGGGTAATGGCGATGAACTTAGCCGCGCATCTCCGCATAAGGCTAAAGAAATAACGTCGCACACGCGATAGTCGGTATCGACTTATCTGCGAGCCCATTCCGCTTCTCGTAACCTTAACCAGTACGGGCTTTCCCAACAGAGCGCCGGCAACGGAGGCCAGCACTGCGGGGGACGTAAGCGTATGAATGTGAATGACATCGTAGTCGTTCCTGTGCCGATATAAATAGGTCAGAAGGCCGAGCAAAAACCCGATCGGATAACGCAATGCCGACAACCTAACAATCGATGCACCTTCAATGACTTCATTGTT
>Ga0180430_10005405_pt1 | contig 10613 bp, 9 predicted proteins | sample SS_ome_9_FD_132999 | JGI IMG/M metagenome (GOLD analysis project Ga0180430, IMG submission 132999) | Hypersaline lake sediment archaeal communities from the Salton Sea, California, USA - SS_1_S_2 metaG | ecosystem: Environmental > Aquatic > Non-marine Saline and Alkaline > Hypersaline > Sediment... | reverse complement strand
CCGCCAGCGGTTTTTCTTCGCGATGTTTGCGTTGCCGCAGACGCGCTACCGCGGGTTCATTCTCGGCATCCACTGCCAGGTGAAAGCCACCGAGCCCTTTGATGGCCACGATGCGGCCCTGCTGGAGCAGGTCAACCACAGTGCCAATGGGATCCTTGGTGTCGGCGGCTTGCCCGCTGCCGTCCAGCAACTGCACATGGGGGCCGCAGACGGGGCAGGCATTGGGCTGAGCATGAAACCGACGGTTTGCGGGATCATCGTATTCCGCCTGGCAGAGGGGACACATGGGAAAGGGCGCCATGGATGTCTGAGGCCGGTCGTAGGGAATATCGTCGATGATGGTGTAGCGCGGGCCGCAATTGGTGCAATTGATAAAGGGGTATCGAAAGCGCCGGTCCCGGGGCGACAGCATTTCCTTGAGGCAGTCGTCGCAGATGGCGACATCGGGCGATATCAGCGCAGATTTGGCGCTGTCATCACGACTGGCGATGATGTCGAAACGGTGAAATCCTTCCGTCGGGGCATCCGCCGCCTCAACATCGGTAATCTGGGCCAGAGGGGGGGCTTCGGCGGGAATGCCGGCAAGAAAGGCGGCGATGTCCGTCGGCGACCCTTCCACGTGGATGCGAACGCCGGCGGCGGTATTGGCCACATGGCCGCAGAGGTTGAAGCGGCCGGCGAGCTGGTAGACATAGGGACGAAAACCGACCCCCTGGACAATGCCTTTGACCCTGATGTGTTTGGCCGCGATGGTTGCTGTCATGGATGGCGCCGGTCGGGCCGGCGGGGTTTTGTCGGTCAGCCGCTAGCGGCCGTGCCGGACTCGTCGTTTTCAGCGAGCAGTTGGGCCGCCTCCCTCAGGTAGCGCAACGATTCCTGTGCCGTGGCCTCATCGATGATCTGGATCGCAAAGCCGGCATGCACGATCACCCAGTCGCCCACCTGTGGGTTTTCGACCAGCAGCAGGCTGACCTCGCGCTGCACGCCAACAACATCGATGACGCCCATGTTTTCATTGATTTCCGTTATCCTAGAGGGAATGGCGAGACACATTCGGAAGGGTTCCTTTTTTGGGCGGTAACGCCCAGTTGGTTCAGTTCACGGAGCACAAGCGCCATCATTTCGTCGACACGGGCGGCCACGGTGGGGGTCAATTCAATGTCATGCGTCAGGATGTCCTCCGGCTCCACACCGAGCACCACGGTGGTTTCGGGGACTTTGTCGATGGCCTGGCAGAGCGTCAGGGTTTCCAGAAAATCCGTCTGGTGCAGCGAGTTCTTGAGCAGGATACGCTCGGGCAGTTCTTTTTTTTCCAAACGGTACAGGGTGCCGGGGGGCTGTTTGTTTTTGACGGCATCCACCACGATCAAATGCCGGGTGTCCGCAATAACGCCCAACAGGTTAATCCCCAGCACGCCGCCGTCAACCAGCGTCACGTTCTCCGGGAATTTGTATTCGCTGTAAAGCTTTTCGACCACCCGCACGCCGAAGCCCTCGTCGGTGAGCAGGATATTGCCGATACCGAGCACGGTGATGGCCGGTGCCCCTGTCGTGGATTCATCTGTCATTGATTTTTCCTCTTAAAGTATGACACCCGGCTTCCTATAGTATGGTTTGCCATGCCATGCAAGTCATAGGTGGGCCTGTTGACTTTGTGACGGATGATGTCCGTAACAGCAGGAGGGAAACGCCAACCTGAGGCGGCGGGTTGCCACCAAAAACGAAGCAGCCGCCCCGCAGGATGCGGAGCGGCTGCCGGCAACAGGGTTATTGAACCTTAATTTTAATGACTTCGTTCGAGTCCGGATCGATCACATGAACCGCACAGGCGATACAGGGATCGAAGGAGTGCACGGTCCGCAGGATTTCGAGCGGTTTTTTGGGATCCGCAATGGGGGTGCCGATGAGCGCTTCCTCCACGGGGCCCAGAACCCCTTTGCTGTCCCGGGGACCGAAGTTCCAGGTCGAAGGAACGACATACTGGTAGTTTTTGATCTTGCCGCCTTCAATGTCGATCCAGTGGCCCAGTGAACCACGGGGAACATCGTTCAGGCCGAAACCTTGGGCCTTGTCCGGCATTTCCCAGGGCTCGTAGGTGCTGGTGTCACCGGCCTTGACATTGGCCAGGAGTTCACCCATCCAGGTTTCCATACGGTCGCCGATGGCAACCGTTTCCAGGCCGCGGGCGGCCGTTCGGCCTAAGGTCGAGAACAGGGCCGCAACCGGTACGTCCAGCTTCTGCAGGGTGCTGTCCACCAGCGGTTTGATGGCGTCATGGCCTTTGCCGTAGGCCACCAGAACACGGGCCAGGGGGCCGACCTCGGATGACAGATCCTCGTAACGCGGGGCTTTGAGCCAGGTATATTGCCCGCTGCCCGGACGGTATTCGGGATCTTCCTGAATCGGTTTGGTTTCACCGCTCCAGGGATGCTTGGCATCGCCTTTTTCATACCAGCCATGGGTGACATCTTCGGTAACACTGGCCTGGTCCACCGGCTTGATACCGCCCACATCGCGGTTGACGATCAGGCCGCGCGGCATATACAGGCTTTCCGGCTCGGCATCGGTTTCCGCAAAATCACCGTAGGCCAGGAAGTTGGTGGTGCCGCCGATGCCGCCCCAGTCCTTGTAGAAGGAGGCCACGGCCAGCAGATCGGGGATATAGACCTTTTTGACAAATTCCTGGGTTTCACGGGTGAGATACAGGAATTCGGCAATGCGATCCGGGCTCAGATCCCGGATGGAGGTGATACCCCCCACCACCAGGGATTGCGGGTGGGGGTTCTTGCCGCCGAAGATGGCGTGCATGCGAGCCGCCTTGGCCTGGAGGCGCAAGGCTTCGATGTAATGCGACGTGGCCATCAGGTTGGCTTCCGGCGGCAGTTTGTAGGCCGAGTGGCCCCAGTAGGCATTGGCAAACGGGCCCAATTGGCCGCTGTCCACAAACGATTTGATGCGGTTTTGCACGCTTTTATAGTAGGCGGCACCGCCCCAGGGCGCTTCACTGACGTTGTCGGCCAGCGCGGCGGTCTTTTTGGGGTCGGCGGATAGGGCGCTGACAATGTCCACCCAGTCAAGGGCATGCAGATGATAAAAATGGACGATATGGTCGTGCTGATACTGGGCACCGTGCAGCAGGTTGCGGAGCAGGCGTGCATTTTCAGGAATTTGGACACCCACCGCATTTTCGACTGCCCTCACCGAGGACAGAGAATGGATAAGCGTTCAGACCCCGCATGAGCGGCCCACGAAAAGATGCGCATCGCGCGGATCCCGCCCCTGAAGAATCATTTCAATTCCGCGGAACATTTGCCCGGAGCTCCAGGCATTGACAACTTTACCTCCCGCGATTTCCACCTCGATGCGAAGATGGCCTTCGATTCGGGTGATTGGATCAACTACAATTCTCTGGCCCATATGTTCTCCTTTCCTTCCTGAAAAGGGCTGATAGTCATTCCCTTAATTCGGATCCTACAGTTCCTCATAGAATGGTGTCATGGTATCCCAAAAATTTGGTTCGCTGCAGCCAATACAGGGGTGGCCCGCCTCCACCGGCCAGCTGGTACCGTCGTTGAATTTGGCAACGGCGCAGTTGTTGTAGGTTTCCGGCCCCCGGCAACCCACCTTGTACAGGCAGTAGCCCAGCGCGGCTTCTTCGGAACCGAATTCCTCGACGAATTCATCGTTTTCAAAGTGTGCGCGCCGCGGGCAGGTGTCGTGGATGGTTTTGCCGTAGGCAAATACGGGGCGTCCCTTTTCATCCAAGGCGGGGAGTTTGCCAAGGAGGAGATAGTTGACAATGGTGCCGATCAGGTTGATCGGATTGGGGGGGCAGCCGGGCAGGTTGAGGGTTTTAATCCCGAGCGCATCCCCGACACCCTTGTAGCCGCCGGGGTTGGGTTTGGCGGCAGGGATTCCGCCAAAACTCGAGCAGGACCCGATACAGACGGTGGCGGCGGCCTTGGGCACCACTTCCTGAGCGATCTGGAGGAAGCTTTTCCCGGCGACTTTGCCGTAACCACCGTTAAACTTGGTGGCCACCGAACCCTCGACGACGCAGATGAACTGCCCGGCGTATTTTTCGACGGCATTGTGCAGGTTCTCTTCGGCCTGATGGCCGGCGGCGGCCATGATGGTCTCATGGTACTCCACCGACAGGATTTCCAGAACCAGTTCGTCGATCCAGGGATACATGGAGCGCAAGAGTGCCTCCGAACATCCGGTGCATTCACCAAAATGCAGCCAGATGACAGGTGGCCGTTGCTTCGGGGCGGCGAACACCTCGGCCACTTTGGGCACGAAGGACGACGACAGCCCCATGGTTGCCGTGAGGAACGTACAGAACTTCATGAAGTCTCGGCGAGAGACTCCTTTTGACGCTAGACGTTCATAAAACACCTTCTCCTTTTCCATCTGCACCTCCTTGATGCGGTTTAAAAAACGCCTGAATACCTCTCCTGCACAACTTTAAAACAAATCCGGCCGAACAGGACAAGCGATCTTTGGTCTGTTGTCCTGTTTGCCGGTCGGTGTTCGTCGTCCGAGTGAAGATGTTCTGTATCAAAAAAATTAAATAAATTCAGTTCATACTTGTTAAAAGAATGTATCCGTCAAGTCAACACTTAACTTCAGTAAAAGGCCCTCTTTTCCTGGTAATTTCGAGCAATGTCAGGATGCTGCGAGGGGCAAATGACCGCGTGGAAACGGGCGGAAATGATCGGATAATGGAGATAACAACAAGGCACCCTGTCGCATGAACCTGGCGGGCGGCGGCTTGACAAGATGCGCCGGCATAAAGGGGTGCTATTCCGCATGCCCATTATGCCGTTGTTGATCGTTTTGCGATGAGGGCGATGTCACAGTTCTTCATCGAGATCGGTCGGGCTGTCGTCATCTATTTTAATCGGGGAGCTTATTTTTTTAATGTCGGCGGTTTCTTCAAACTCATCATCAAAATCGTCGTCTAAAAGGTCGTCTATTTCACTGGCTTCTTCCTTGATATCGTCAAGAACAGCAGCCGATGCCCGCTCGTGACTCAAAAGGTCCAGGTCATCGAAGATCAATTCCGCGCTGTCGCTGTCCGGGGACTGGTAAAGGCCTTGGACGGCCTCTGCGATCATTTCGGCATAGGTCCGGGGAGGATACATATTCCGGGTGCGCAGCGCAGCAATCAAGGCCTCGCGGCCGTCTGCCATCGCACGTTTAATGGCATCCGCTTGAAATGTGACTTCGCACAGGAGGGACATGACATCCTTATCTAATTCGGCGCTTTCCCTGATGATCAACTGTTGCTCGGTGTCATTTTTCTGGATTTGGAATTTCTGTTTCATGGTGGTGCTCCTTAGGCCCGCAGTGATACCAGGTGGTTGCCGGGTTATTTTTACAAGCATTTTAGCCGCTTTTTGGCCCTTGGAAACCATATTCAAAATGGCATGTCAACTTCAAAACGCATGGGCCCATGAAAAAATATTGACCCCACCCCAAGGAGTTGATAACAAGCAAGATTCACTGTGAGGAGGGATGGCTGAGTGGTCGAAAGCGGCGGTCTTGAAAACCGTTGAGGGTAACACCTCCGTGGGTTCGAATCCTACTCCCTCCGCCATCCGAAATATAACACGGAGAGATGACCGAGTCGGCTGAAGGTGCTCGCCTGCTAAGCGAGTGTGGGGGTAAAACTCCACCATGGGTTCGAATCCCATTCTCTCCGCCATTTTAATCGTAAACGCCCGACCGAATTTGGTCGGGCGTTTTGTTTTGAGCGGGTCAACGGTCCTTGTCGTCTTCAAGGAAGGTTTCGATATCCAGATTCAACGCTTAATTGTTGCTGCGGGTATAGCGGCGAATAAATTCCTGAAGGCGTGTTTTCTGGGCGTCTGTCAGCGCCTTAAACTGCAGGCTTGTTTGACGAATCGGTATGCGGGAGAAAGATGTCGTGGTCGGGATATCTATATCGGCAACCCATTTGACCGGCACCCCTTCCAGCCAAACGCCTTCGCCGGCAAACATGATCTGAAGTTTGACCGTTTCGGGAATGGTCATTTCGGGGGAATCATCCGCGATATACTGGAAGGCCAATCCGTGCAAACTGATATTTTGAATTTGACCGACGCGGCCGGATTCGGGCGATAACGCTGCCAATGCGCCATCAAGCGCGCGAAAACGTTTTGCTATTCGTCGTTCAGCCATCAATATAATCGTTAGATAATCAATATGTTGTGGTTATCAAAAGATAGTTGTCAATATCGTGTACTCTCCGTTTAATACATAATCCATCTGGAGGCAAGGGGTTTAATGCCCGCGGATGCCTTTTTTTCCCGCGCCGGATTGTTTCCATTCCTTTGGTCATGGCACGATTCGTCCTTGTGTGCGAGACGGCCTTCCCGGATGGAGAGGCGTCCGGTCAACCCTTCATTATGCTTGACAAATGAAGGATTCCCTACTAATCATCAGCCTTTGAATCGCGACCGTACGTCGTTTTGACGACTAGACTGGGATAAAAAATCATTCAGAAGGAGGAGAGGAGAACAAATGGCAAAATTAATTGAACCTCATGGTGGTAAAGGCCTTACAATCTGTCTACTGGAAGGCGCTGAGCTGGAAGCGGAAAAAACCAAAGCCGCGGGCCTTAAAAAGATCACGATTTCCCCTCGTGTCAAAGGCGATTTGATCATGCTTGGAAACGGTGGTTTCAGCCCCCTGACCGGTTTCATGACCAAGGCCGACTGGAAAGGCGTGTGTGAAAGCTTTTTGACGGCGGATGGGACTTTCTGGCCGGTGCCGGTCACCCTGGACGTTTCCAGTGACGATGCGGCCGGTATTGCCGACGGCGATGAAATAGCCCTGTATGATCCCGAGGGCGATGAAATCATGGCCACCATGAAAGTGACCGAAAAGTGGGAAGAGAACGAAGCCGACAAGATCTGGGAATGTGAAAAGGTCTTCATGGGCGAAGGCACCCCGACCAAGGAAGAATTCTGGAAAATTGCCAAAGAAGATCATCCCGGTGTTCAGATGGTGATGGGGCAGAAAGAGGTCAATCTGGCCGGCCCGGTAAAAGTGCTCAGCGAGGGCGACTATCCTGTCCGGTATGCCGGTGTTTATCATCGCCCGGCGGAATCCCGCAAGATTTTCGAGGATCGCGGCTGGTCGGATGTTGCGGCCCTGCAATTGCGCAACCCCATGCACCGCTCACACGAGTACCTGTGCAAGATTGCCGTGGAAGTCTGCGACGGCGTGTATATCCATTCGCTGGTCGGCAACCTGAAACCGGGTGACATTCCGGCCGGCGTCCGCGTGAAATGCATCGATGCCCTGGTGAAAAACTATTTTGTTGAAAAGAACGTCGTGCAGGGCGGCTATCCGCTGGATATGCGCTATGCCGGGCCGCGTGAAGGCCTTCTGCACGCTGTTTTCCGCCAGAACTACGGCTGCTCCAAAATGATCATTGGTCGTGACCACGCCGGTGTGGGTGATTTCTACGGCATGTTCGAAGCCCAGACCATCTTTGACAAGATCCCGAGCCCTGAGGGCGGTAAGGGCCTGCTCTGCCAGCCCCTGAAAATCGACTGGACCTTCTACTGCTACAAGTGTGACGGCATGGCTTCCCTGCGGACCTGCCCGCATGGTAAGGAAGATCGTGTGCTACTGTCCGGTACCATGCTGCGCAAGATGCTCTCCGAAGGCGGCGACCTGCCGGATCACTTCGGCCGCGATGAAGTTGTTGCCATCCTGCGCGAATACTACGAAGGCCTGACCGATAAGGTCGAAATCAAGACCCACAAGGCGGCCACCGGCAACTAACCGTCTACTTTTCATAGCCGGGGTTTTATCCTCGGTTCTCATAACGTGTTCAAAAAGGGAGATACCGCTAAACGGGTATCTCCCTTTTTTATGGGAAAGAATTCGACTGGTCGACCGTCGGCTTGCCGATCCACGCAACAATAAAAAAGGAGGGAGCCTTTCTCAGGTCTCCCTCCTTGGGACATTCAGAGCAGCAACGGTTTTCTTGGGCTAGAAACCTCGACCGGAATACTCGGCATAGGCCATGGCCACCGTGCGGTAAACCAGATGGGCCAGTTTGGAAAAAGGCGTGAAGGCAAACAGGCACCAAATGGCGATCAGATGCAAAAAGTAGACAATCGCCATGGGGGTGTACAGGCCGGCCAAACGCAGCAATTGCGTTCCCATTCCGGTTATACCCAGAGCCAGCACCATGCCCACGAGATACCAGTCCCAGTAGCTGGAAACGCTGTCTTTTTTGGCCAGACGGTTTTTCAGCAACAGCAGACCACCGACAATCAAAGCGATTCCGGCGATATTTCCCAGCCATTTGACCGGGTTGATCTGCGAATACGGGCCCTCGATATGCAATACCCACTCAGCAAAGAAAAAGGCATTGGTCACGATAAAAAGCCCGATGAAGCTGAACAGGACCATCATATGGGCGGTCGAGCGTGATTTGTTTTCGGTGCACTCGTCGAATTTCTGGTGCTTGAAAATGGTCGGAATGATTTTAATAAAAGCCTGCACAAAACCCGCCGGATCGATTTTTTCCTGCTTGGTCTTGCCTTCCGCCAGGGCGTTGGCATGCATATCGGCAATAAACCGTTTGAGGCCCAGGGCGAAGGTGCCGACGGCGAAGAAAAAGGTGGGGATCATGATGATGTCCACCAGATAATTATTGATATAGCTATGCCCCCAAATTTCATGCCCGCCTGCCGGCGAAAAATTCAGCCAGTTGAGACCCACCATGTTGGAGAGCAGGCCGACCACCAGAAAAATGGCGGCTGGAATGGCCAGCAGGATCGGCAGTTTGGACTTGTCACGCACCAGCTTGCCCAAAGCCTTGGGGCCGGCGTATTCGGAAACGGCATAAGCGCGAATGGCGCCGAGGGCGTCTCCGGGTTTGGCATCGCGAGGACAGTGGGTATTGCAGTCGCCGCAATTATGGCAGAGCCAGATATCGGCGCTGCTGACCAATTTGTCTTTGAGTCCCCAGGAAGCCGCAATCATTTCTTTACGGGGAAACGGTTTGTTCTCGGGGGAAATGGGACAGACCACAGAACAGGTGGCGCACTGGTAGCATTTTTTAAGATCGCCGCCGCCTAGCGCACGCACGTCCTTAATAAACCCAACATCAGGATCAAGCATGATCGCTTCCGACATGTGTATACCTCCTTGTTCGAATGGGCCGGTGAGATGACCGTCGCCTGCCCGATACGAAATTGAACATTAGGCTAAGGGCGGCATCCGCAGCTTGCGGATACCGCCCGGCGCATTCGATTTAGAAGCCCTTGAAGGGGTTCGGGCCCATTTCTTCGATGGACGCAACGAATTCGTTGATGATCTTTGGGATCTTGTCGTATTCGTCGATGGCAATTTCAAACTGGGCCACACGCTCCTCTTCCAATGCCAGGCTGGCCAGGGCATCCCCGATTTTTTTCATACGAATGCTGGCAAGCTCGCTGCCTTTGACAAAATGGCACTGGTAATCGTCGCCATGTTTGCATCCCAGGAGAAAAACGCCGTCCATGCCCTGCGAGAGGGCGTCCTTGATCCAGATGACGTTGACCGAACCGAGGCAGCGCACCGGGATGAGACGGACATCCGCGGAGTAGGACAATCCCTTGAGAGCCAGCATGTCCAAGGCCGGGTAGGCGTCGTTTTCACAAACCAGACCGAGGATACGGAAAGGTGGTTCAGTGTAGTCGTCTTCGGACGGCACGACCACCGATTTAACCTGGGATCCGATGCTGTCGATGTTGTAGTCGGCAAAACCGATGATGCGTTCGGGACAGGCGCCCATGCAGGTACCGCAGCGTCGGCAACGCGCCGGGTTGGGTTTGGGCGTCCCTTTTTCATCGTCGTCCAAAGCGCCGAAGGGGCACTCTTCCGTGCAGCGTTTGCACTGGGTGCAGCGTTGGAAGAAGAAATCCGGATAGGTCAGATCGCCCGAGCGGGGATGAACCGCCATGCCGCGGTTGACCGATTCGAGGCATTGAATCGCCTTGAGGGCGGCACCGGAGGCATCTTCGATGGATTCCTCCATGGTCATGCTGCGTCGAATGGCGCCGGCGGCATAGATGCCGGTCCGCTGCGTTTCATAAGGAAAGCAAATGAAGTTGGAATCGCAGTAGCCTTTGAAAAGATCGATGTTATCCCGGAAAGACGGTCCCTGGCGGTAGGCCAGGTTGATGACCGGATCTTTTTTGGTGGCCGGCACCAGGCCGGTGCCCAGCACCACCAGGTCGGCTTTGACCTTGACATTTGCACCCAGGAGGGTGTTCCGGGCATCGACCACCAGCCCGGCACCGTTCTTGGAAACACCGACGACTTCGCCCTTGGTCAGGAAAATACCGGGATCCTGCTGGATGCTTTTGTAGAAATTTTCCTGCAGACCGGGCGTTCGCATGTGCTGATAAAACACATAGGCCTTGCCGGTATCCGGGTAGTCCTCCCTCACATAGGTGGCCTGTTTCAGGGCCACCAGACTGGTCACCGCACCGGCGTATTCGAAATCCGTATCATTGTCCTGCCCGGGGCTTTGAATGAAGACCACGGACTCTGCTTTTTTGCCGTCCGACGGCCGGGTGATGTGGCCCGTTTTGGCCATG
>Ga0180430_10005404_pt1 | contig 10613 bp, 12 predicted proteins | sample SS_ome_9_FD_132999 | JGI IMG/M metagenome (GOLD analysis project Ga0180430, IMG submission 132999) | Hypersaline lake sediment archaeal communities from the Salton Sea, California, USA - SS_1_S_2 metaG | ecosystem: Environmental > Aquatic > Non-marine Saline and Alkaline > Hypersaline >... | reverse complement strand
GTAATCAGAATCCTGATACACTTTTAGCAAAAAGCCTTCAGCAATAAGATCATAAGTTCTGGTAGACGGTTTCAGGAAAAACGAAAATACAGGTCCATCTTTGCGAAAAGTTACTGCCCAGGCCCCAATTGTTAATGAATTGACATTATTCATCAAACAATACGAGACAACAACTGGAATGATCGGAACGTCAGAGTGTCTAAGTTTAAGTTTAAGTTTCATTTTCCTATTAACCTCAAAAACTCAGTACGAACATTGTAGTCTTTAAAAGTTCCTCTGATTGCAGAAGTAATTACAGAGGCAGACCTCTGCTTAACACCTCGCATAGTCATACACATATGCTGACCTTCAACTACACACATAACACCATCAGCATCTAAAGTTTCATATAAAACATCTGCCAACTCTGCCGTTAGAGTTTCCTGTAAAACGGGCCTTTTTGCTAACAACTCAGCCAATCTGGGCAACTTGGACAAGCCAATCATTTTCTGCATAGAGATATAGCCAAGATTTATTGTGTATTGAACAGGCAAAAAGTGGTGAGGACACATAGAAAAGCACTCAATATTATCTGCAAGAACAATACCTTCGTAATTTGAAGGGAAACTTGTTGACAATATTTCCTCTATTTCTTCTTCGTTATAAAGACCTTCAAATATTTCATAAAAACTCTGTAGGATTCTGAAGGGAGTATGTTTAAAATTAGGATCAGACAAATCAAGATTCATTGCAGTTAATATATCACGAATACCGCGAAGCAACTTCCTTTCAGCAAATTTTGCTTCTCTTGATTTTCTAATATCTTCCTTATGTATCTTTGCATGACAGCGAGCGCAAAGAATCTGCAAATTCTCAATATCGTTATTGAAACGATCACCATCAATATGACGAACATAAAGTTTTTCACCATTACCGCAAAAAAAACATTCATTAGGCAACAATGCTAAGGCTTTAATTCTGTAATTAGATGCATTTTCCTTTGCGAACTGATGAAAACATGCCTTGCTACAAAAAGAACCATTAGTATGATTCCCAATCTTATAAATAAAAACATTTCCACATTGTTTACAGACGCGGCTTTCTCTATGTTCTCCATACTTACGCATTCTCTTAAGTTTTTTTTGTAACTTCCGATCATTTTTTCGAATTAACGCCAGCTCTTTAACTCGCAGGTTTTTTTCATTACTCTTCCATTGTTTATCTGCATTGTCTGACCTTAAAGATTTCAATTCAAAAGATTTAGATTCACCATATACCTCGCTATATGTTTTTCCTCGTAAATGAGACACACGACTATGCGCCAGCCCATCACAATCAATTGGAGAATCTGGATACTTAGACTGATATTCAGCCATAGTCATATTATGTGACTTTAAATGGGTATTGGTAATCCTTCTGAAATTCTTACCGCATACTTCACACTTTATCGTACCTACCGAATTCCTAATAGCTTGTGTGTTTGCAGGCTTAATCTCCATTTCTTATCAACCTCTCCATTTATCTGATTTAGCAAAGTAACCGCTGATATAAACTCAAATTTTCCATCTCTTTCAACTGGGGAAAGATAATAGCGATCTGCCTCAATTAATCTTTGGATGCGCTTTAGATACTCAATAGTGAAACTCCCACCATCTACAGGGATCCTTACTTCATTTGCTTGAAAAACATTAACAGAGCAACTCTTAGGGGAAACAGAGATATAATCAAGATATCTAGAAATTCTTGCAGGAATTTTATTAGTGCCATTAGTTTCAATTGCAATCCAAGATTTAAACATCTTCAACGCTTTCAAGAACTGCTCTAAATTATGTATAGTAGGCTCGCCACCTGTAATGACAATATCAAAAAGGCCAAAATCAGAAATAACATCTATTATCTCTGGAATTGACATCTCAAACGCTTTAGAATAATCGGTATCACACCAGGCACACTCTAAATTACAACCAGCAAAACGAACAAAAACAACCTCTTTTCCTTGATTAAAACCTTCCATTTGATAAGATTTAAAAATTTCGACAACTGGATATTTAGTCTCTAAAATAGGAAGCGACATTGCCCTCACTCTCTTGTACGTCAACTCTGTAACATTTATCTCCCAACTCATCGCAGATCCACTCTGCTAAATTTTCCGCAGTAGGGTTAAAATCAAAAAGTGTATTAAGATGTTTATGATCTATCTTGCTCGAAATTTTTTTCTTAACCTCAGAAAAATCAATTACCATACCGTTTTTATCTAGCTCTTCTGACTCGCAATGGACTGTAATCATAAAATTATGACCATGTGGGGTCTTACACTTACTAGGGTAATCAAGATTAAGGCAATGGCTGGCAGCAACCTCAAAGGTTTTAATAATTCTGTAATACATATTGGCTCCTTTTGGCTCCTTAATAAACTAAGTAATTAATTAATTAATTAATATCCGCTAAACTCTATTTTCTGTCAAGAAAAAATAAATTAAATAAAAAATAACCTTACAAAAAAATTATTTTTAAGATATAAAAATAAAAAAAATTAATTTTTAAAGTTAGACAAAAACTATGCCTCTAAAAATATCCAAACAAAAAGAAAATAATACAATCGGAGAGAATCTCCGATATTATAGGAAATTAAGGGGTTTTAGCCAGACAGACCTTGGAAACTTAGCTTTTCCAAACTTTAAAGCGCCTTACGCAAGAATAAATAAGTTTGAATCTGGAATACAACCGCCTTCGCCAAGAGACATCCAATGTCTTGCTGAAATATTAGAAATAACACCAAAGGATCTGACAAACGAACAGGATCAAATTATAACCGAAATGCCTAAGCAATATACAGTAAGAAAAGAGGTCTTTACTATGTTGCCAAAGCTAAGGGATTACTATGATATGATCAATCATGCAGCCAAGCTGAACATGAAAAGAATATTAATAGAGACAATCAAAGCTATGGCAGAAGACCCTCAAATAATAGGTGAAGAAAGCACCAAAGATAGCAAATAAAACCATCCCTTAAAAAGTAATTTTCCAAACAACATCTTTTAAATATCAATTAAATACTCCATTTCAAAATCACAAAAAAAACCATAAAAAATAACTTATTATTTATTTTTATCTGATAATAACTTACTTTAATATGCTGTTTTTTAATCAATTTTTATATTAATCAATTATCTTTTAAATCAACATATTATAAATCAATATAAATATCCCAATAAAGCAATTAATTACTTTTTTTTATTATTATTTATTTTTTTTATTAATTTTTTTCTTGACTATTTTTTACTTTTTTATAACTTTAATGCCATCAAACTCAACCTGAATGTCAACCTTAAACCACAAAACACTGTTACGGAGAAAAAACCAATGATTTCCTACAAGACAGCCACTTCAACAATCGATTACCTTGACACCAATTATTTCCTTAGATTTTCTAAGGATCTAGATCACTTCTTTATTCAGCAAAAAGGATTCTTTTTCCAATTTGCAATCATGATAAGCCCAAATCATATCTTTATCTTCAGTTTTGACAGGGATATGTTTTATGGAAAAAAAATAAAATGGGAAAAAATCAAACAAAACAATGACATGCTCTGGCAGACATATCAGTCACAAAACAAAATCCTGTCAAATAAATCATTTATAAAAACCTACATGCAAAGCACAGACGATTTATTACGAAGAAAAGACACAGAGGAATGTGATTTTTTTCACAATGTTTTTTTTAAACATGACAAAAACACTCAAGGATTGATAATCGTTCAAGGGGAAGAAGTTTTAAATATCGAAGCTAACCTTGTTTTCGTTTAAAATAGAAAGCCCCTTGCAAATACAAGGGGCTTTCCAGGGGGATAGGTGTTAAAAATAGGGAGAAACGAACACCTAAAAGGATTTTTTATTATTCAACAGCATAAACATCTTCTAAAGTTATCTCTTGTATTCGAGGCTTCCAAACCATTTGCTTACCGCCTCGCTTTCTTTTTATTTTTCTCCAGCCATACAAATATAAGGACGTTCCAGGCGTTTTGAGCCAATCTATAGTATCTTGCGCTCTTTCAACAAGGATTTTCCTTAAATGCTCAGAAAAAGCCGACCCTGTAGACTGGATACCAACAATACCTTTTTCAGGGTCAAGAGCAATAATATCAATAATTCCGAACAAATCCTGACGAACTCCATGCTGGCCTACATAAGCATTGAATTTTTCGACAATAGCACATTTTAGACCTTGATCTCTGAGCGCTTTAATTGTCCTTTGAGTCGGAGACATACCAGCCATTTTCCCTCCTTCAAAAAGGTTATGGAAAATTTTCCATAACCTTTTTTAAACTAACTAATCTATTAATTATCATGCTGCTTTAGAAATTGCAACCCTGCCATTGATAAAAGCTGATCCATTTTCCTTAACAACAGTTATTTTATCTGACACCAAACCACCAAATTCTTTAAGATGCGTCACAAGAAAGACATTATCTATATCAATGGATTGAATCAGATCAAATGCGCTTTCAATCCCTGCACTGTCCAAAGATTCTGTAACTTCATCAAGAAACACAAAATTAATTTCAGATTCCGCTATTGTTCTGACTATATTATTGAACGCTAAAGCAATAGCGAAATTAATCTTAGACATCTCCCCTCCAGAGTTCCCCTCATATTTAGCAGCGCCGTTTTGATTGATAACACTTATTGAGAATTTGTCTCGATACTCACCTGACTTTAGTTTTTTGATCGTTGAGATCTCTATTTCTATATCAGGATCAAGAATCTGCATGTATTGATTGATAACCTTATTGAGGGCAGGGGTAATATGATCACAGATATACGATTTTAGACCAGAATTACTGAATATAAACTCTAACACCTTCCCTGTTTTAATATCTGCGAGAATAACGTTTCTGCGCCCCTCTAATGCCTTCAAATCCTTTTCCTTAACCTCCAACTCAGCAACAACACCTTTTAATTCTGGCTCATAAGAGGAATAGCGCTCATCAATACTGTCTAATTCTTTTTCATTGTTTGATATTTGGACAAGCAAGCTGTCAATACGTCTTTTTGCACTATATATTTCTGATTCTAACTTGCCTTTCAGAGACATCCTGTCCGAATATTGGCTCCTTGCCAAATCAACCTTCACGTCATATTTTTTAATCGATTCAGAAAGGCTAACAATCTTTTTTTGCATTTTAGTTTTTGTTGCAGAAAAATTAAGCAAAGCCTTTTTGTACTCCTCGATACTGTCTTTATAACGAGAGCCAGCAACTGAAACATCTGATTCACTAAATTCCCTGTGGCAAGTCATGCAGACATCTCCAGGTTTCAAAGACGACAAAGCCTCTTTAGTTTTATCAAGCTCTGAAAGCATATTGGTAATCTGAAAATTAATTTTAGACAACATCTCTTTATGCTTGTCCCGATAATCAACAAAAGCAGCCATCTGGTTTTTATGTTTTTTAAAATCAATAGACTCAAGAGCTGACTGAACACCTGCAACCTGTACGTTAGTGTCATCAATAAACCCCTTTAATTTTTCCACCTCTGATTTACACTGGGTAAGATTATGCATTAATTTACCATGTTCATCTTTTTTCTTCTCAGCAATCTCTGAAATGAGTTTTTCCAAGTATTCCTTTTTTGTAGATAACGAATCTATCTCATTTTTCAATCCCTGCTCTGTTCTATCTTCAGACGACACAACAGATTCCAAACCTGTCAAAAAGCCTTTTATTTTATTTTGTTGATCTGTCAAAACAGTCAGGCCAAGCGCTTGCTCAAACACCTCTTTAAGCTCTTTATCAGTAAGGCTGGCAAACGGTTTAATATCCGATTGACCAAAGTAAGCCATCTTGGAAAAAGTTAGAGCGCTTATTTTAACTATATCTTCAATAGCTGCCTGAGTATCTTTAACAGTCCCCTTTGACAAAGGAATAACTTTCCCACCTGCTGCATACTCAACAAGATTCAGATGCGCCTGACCTTTGCGATTCTTAGCCCTTGTAATTGCATACTTATTCTGAGCAACACTGAAAACAACTACCACTTCGCAATGTTTTGAGTTTTTATGAATAACATCATCTCCCTTTAAGCCTCGTTTTGTCTGCCCATAGAGGCTCCAAAAAAGCGCTTCAAATATTGAGCTCTTGCCAGACCCATTGCTAGTTGCAGTTGTTGAATCTCTGTTGATTCCCTCAACAAAACAAACGCCTGATTTGTCAAAAGAAACCTCACCAAAGGTAATTCCTAAAAAATTATCTATCGTTAATCTTTCTATTTTCATTATGCCCACTCCGCATCTTTACTGATCTCTGGAACAAGATCGAAGTCACATTTTAGAGTATATGCAGGAACCAAAAAAATCGTATCTTTTTTTTTCAATACGATCTGATTATTGTCATCAGCCCTGCCCATAAACAAAAAAACATCTCCGTCTTCGCAAAACTCACAGCTAAACGTATTCATATCACGCACAACTGTCAGACTTCTTTTATATCTCAAACGATACTGCATACTTCCCCCTTGACAATCCTGTCATAAAGAGACAAAAGATGCTCTTTGTTTTCAGTATATTCTGGCATAATATCAATATATGACTCTAACATTTGCCTTGGGCCAGAAATCTCAACAGTCTTTTCATGAAACGACTCAAACTCACGCTCTATCTGGACTACAACCGATAATGCACCTTCTTTAATACACTTGTCTCTAATCTTTTTTGCTGTAGATGGACTCTTGTGGATAATGCGAACATAGTTATCTTTCACCTCAGACACTGATTTGGCTTTCCCATCTGTAATCGTAAGAAATCTTGGTGACTCAATCTCTATGAATTGAGATGTTTGTTTTTTTGTATCAAGTATCCAACAGCCTCTTGCTCCAGAATCACCAAAATTATCCTGCACCAGACTTCCAGATTGAATAATTCTGCCACTTTCATCTTTCCCTGGTGTATGGTAATGCCCTGCAACAATAAAACCAGAGAAAACGCTTCTGAGCGCTTCTGAAGTCAATCCTGTTTCGGGATATCGGCCAAAGCAAAAGTCATCAATTCCCTGATGGATTAAAAAAATATCAGAGGACTCTGATTCAGAAAACTCTGTCTTCAAACTTAAAAACGTCAATTTAAAATCCTCAATCTCATGAATATATGGAATACCAAGTATCCTAATACCCCTCACAGTCAATGCAGATGGTTTCTTAATCACATAAACATCTTTGACATAAGATAACGAATCTATTGCAGACTCACCAACTTGATAAGATTCCTGGTCATGATTGCCAGGAATTATAATAACAGGAAATATTTCAGCGGTTCTGGCAATAAGGTTAACAACCCTGTTGAATACAGACGGCTTAATAAACCCCCTTATATGAAAGATGTCTCCTGCCACTAACATCAACGAACAACCTTTTAACTTACCCACCTCAACAGCGTTATCCCAAGCCTGTTCAATAAAATACAGACGGCTGTTGACTCCCTCTTTATTGAAAGAATGGACCTTGTGATTATGGAAGTGTGGGTCTGATACAACCAAAACTTTCCCCATTTCTATTTCTCCCTAAAGGCGCAGAACGAGTCTACGCCTGTTAAATTAAGTAACTGTTTAATTTACACCACACCCTCAAAAAACTCATCAAAAACGTCTTTCAATATTAATTCGTGATAAGCATTCACATAGCCCCAGCGACCATGTTTAACTCTGGAAATATGGACACCTCTTTCTCTGGACAGAGAAGATGCACTTTTTCCCAGGTATTTAGCCATCTCAGCATCAATAGAAACATCGTAAATATTTGCATAACCTGTAATAGCAAAATATCCTGGATCATCTTTGATTTTATGTTTTATAGCATCTACTTCGTGGCTGATTTTAAGTTGATCGGCCTTCAACTTTTCCTGTTCTCTTCTGGTTTCAATTTGTTCCTTTTCAAGTGCAACAAGCATCTGAGCCTGCATTAAAATTTGTTCAGACATTGAAAGCGGCTTGGTTGAATAAGAACCCGTCTTCCTGATTGACGGCAGGACTTCCTTAGTAATCCACTTACGGAATTTTTTTGCCTCTGGTTTGTTAGACCTGAGAATAAGCGTATAAAGACCTGGCTCGTTAATAATCTTCATTTCTCTAATTTGTCCACCTGACTGTAACTTTGTTACAGTCAGGTCTTCTTCTTCCAAACCTTTTAACGCTTGGGTAATGTGACCAAGTTCAAGAATATCACAAACATCTTTAGCTACCCACCAAGGTTCACCGTCTTCACCAATAATAGTTCTTACTTCGTTTCCTTCATAATCGAATATTGTTAGGTCTTTCATTTTTATTTCTCCTTCCCTTTTTTTTGGTTCATATAAGATATGGAAAATTTTCCATACCCTTTTTTTCTGCAATCATTTGAACATTATTAATGCCTTTTTGTATAGTTCTGAATCCTTGTTGAATTTCTCTATCAACTGCGCTCTACGGTATTTCTTGCCCTCAAACTCCATCCAGCCTGCCGCAGATCCTAACATCTTCTTTTCATGCAAAGCATCCACATGACTGGCCACAAGATCAATCCCTACCTTAAAACTGCTAATATATGTTGCTTTCTCATATGGGATATAAACCTTGTTTTTCACCACAGTAGCTTCTACATTTTCCCCAATGATAGTGTCTCCACTTTTAATTTTTTGCTTTTTTGTCAGTTTAACTCTGACAGAGGCAAAAAATTTGAGTGCATTGCCACCAGAAGTCTTCTCTTTTTCGCCATAAATAACGCCTGGATTAGAACGGGTCTGATTTAGGAAAATCAGAGTTATGTTGCTTTTGCTGACCATCTTAGACAACTGTTTCAAGCTGGAACTCATCACTGCCGCCAAACTCAGACGGGTCTTCATGTTCCCATTCTCATAAGACGCTGCCAGTTCCTCCATAGTGATCATAGAAGCTACTGAATCAACAATAACAGTAACAAACTTATCTGGCTGATCCTTGCGAACAATTTTTACAATCTTGTCCAACATTGAAAAGCCCTCTTCCGCAGAATCAGGCTGTTTATAGATGAATTTTTTTTTATCGTCAGACAAGCCAAGTGTCTTAGCCCGTTTCAGAGAAAACGCATGTTCATAATCGAGGAAAATCGCTAAACCGTTCTTTTTCTGTGTTTCAATCAATGCCATAGTTGCAAGAAGCGTCTTACCACTACTCTCGCTTCCGTAAATTTCTGTTAAGCGCCCGACTGGGAAGCCTCCAGAGTAACTCCCACTGAGAGATTGATTCAGTGGGAGATATCCTGTTGATAACCAGTCAGAGACATCTTGATTGCAATCGTTCTCTCCGATAGTTTTGTAGATTTGATCTATAAAACTCATTGGTTATCAACCCTCCCTAAACCATAATATCTTCCTTAAGAGCGGCTGCCAGACTTTTTTCGATATCAAAATCATCTGCGCCAACACTTATATCCTCTGACTCCGATATATCCTCTGACTCCGATGCATCAAAAACTTCAGACTCATCGTTGCTGAGAACACTTGTCTTTTCAGTTTCTGAAATTTCTGGCATAGACTGGGAAAAAGATGCTGATTCTTTTTTATTCTCCAAAGCATCTGCATGGCTACGATTATAAGAATCAATATATACAAGCGCATTATCACGCTTAACCGCTAACTTCTCTATATTTTCAAGTCCGAACATCTTGCCTCTTTCATAATTGCCAACATAATAAGTCACGCTTCCGTTCTTTTCCTTTGTCGTCTCTTTCAGATGTGTCAGGAAAGAGAAAGGCGGCACCTCAACCAAGCCATTTGATGTTCTGATTTTAATGGCCTTCTTTACCCAGTCTTCAAAGGGCATGAAATTAGCCCCTTTAATCCTCATAATGCACTCAATTGATTTGTCGCCAACAAAAGCCAAACAGAAAACATCTATCGCACAGCGACAATATGACTTCCTATCTCGACTGCGATACTGGCAAGAACTATCACAAGGCCCGTATTTAGAGCCTTTACGGGACTCATCGTAAGCGACAAAATAATTGCTCTGACAATTGTTTTTCATGTTGTCCTGATCGAAATAAATAAACCGTTTTCGCATAGTCAGAATAGCGATATTCTGGACAAGAAAGCCATCATCGACAAGATTGCCATCTTGATCTGTTTTTTGGCCAAGCACCCATTTTCCGAGAGGATGCTTTGAATCCTCATTGTAGTTAATTCGTAGATCAGGAATTCTCTGAGAATCACTGACAACATCATCTTTTTTCTTGAAAGACATAATTCTTTCCAGCATCGCTTCGTCTTTAATTATCATTTCTGTACCTGTAGACATAATTACCTCCATTTTTTTGGTTTAAAGTCATGGAAAATTTTCCATGACTTGTTTAATTGAAAACAATTAAAATAACTAATCGATTAATTTAATCACTCATATATTATTTGATAACATAAAGATTTATTTGGCAAAATAATTTTACCAGTTAAATTCTACCTTTACCGAGTAAAAAGCTTTTTACGCAATACAATATTCCTCAGAAGCTCCCTTAACAGAATCAGAAACCATTGTCTCCAACTCCCCTCTACGACTTATGGCCATTTGGATTAACATATCTTTGCGCTGGAACATTGCTCTTTCTGTTGCTCTCATATAATCCCGCTGCACTCT
>Ga0180430_10005403_pt1 | contig 10613 bp, 4 predicted proteins | sample SS_ome_9_FD_132999 | JGI IMG/M metagenome (GOLD analysis project Ga0180430, IMG submission 132999) | Hypersaline lake sediment archaeal communities from the Salton Sea, California, USA - SS_1_S_2 metaG | ecosystem: Environmental > Aquatic > Non-marine Saline and Alkaline > Hypersaline > Sediment... | reverse complement strand
TGGCTAATACGATTCTGTGTCAACGGACAAACATAACATTCCCCGGAGCAGCAGGCTAAGAAGCCACGACCCGCGCCTGTGGATGTATTCTCTCTAGCCGGCCAACATCGACGCCCCCAGAAATACCAGCAGGCTAAACCGACCCGGCACCCGGATCCCGCGTAGCAACGACAAATGATCGTACAACCAGAAATAGGGTGACATCTTCAGCAGTGGAGCCAGAGCCGGGCCCAGGGCATTTTCATTGAGACCAAAGGATAACAACATCCCCGCCCCAGCCAGCATCAAGCCAAAGATGAGTTGGGCCGCTCCCAATTTCCATCGTTCGCCGCGGGCCTGCTTCAATCCAACCCAGGCCAACAATACCAACAGCACGCCCCCCACTCCGAACGGCATCAGTGCCTGAAATTGATGGTCAGCGGCATGCCAGCGACCAAAGGTAAAACCGTACAAAAAATTATGAGGAATGGTGGTCAGATAGTCGGTCAAAGCGGCGCTGTAAATCCGTACTTCGCCGGGAGTGCGGACCGCACCCATCACATCACTAAAAAACAAGTACACCCGCCAGATGGGCCAATTGAACAGCAGGGTGATCAAAATGGAAACAACCGCGGCCAGCCACAAACCGGACCGCCAGCGAATTCGACCAGTAATCAGATAGGCGACACTCAGTAAAAAACAAGCGATGGTCAAATTCAGGCCGTAATGAAAACCGGATAGAGCCTGCAAATTAAAGAAAATGATAAACAACACCGGATAGCGCCAGCCAGGGCGGATCAGGGTCCAATGCAGGGCCAACAGGGCTAACGGCATCCACTGCGTCACCAGCAACTCCAGATGGTTCACTTGGCCAAACCGGAGTGGAGAAAAGGCGAACAACAGCCCGGCCACAATTCCCACTGCCCGTCGTCCGGTCCAGTCGGTCAGTAACAGGTACATGGCATAACCGGACAGGGCGAATGTCACCAGTACTGACAGATTCATCCCCAAAAGGTGGCTGTCAGCTAACAACAAAAAGGGCAAGGCTTGCAACGATAACATAATAAAATGTTCGCTGTAGGCCAGGGTCAGGGGAAAGGGGTAAAAAATGTTAGTATTAAAAATATTGGCGATGGTCTGAGGGCCACTCAAAAAAGCTTGAGCATTCCATTGCATACGCCAGGCATTTAAAAGCGGATCTGTTGGTTCCGGTACCATCGTGGTCAACGAAACCGATAGCGGGTAAAGCATCAACACGGCTAAGCCGGCGAACAGGGTCAACACACCCCATTGCTGAACTATCGGACGATGTTTAGGCCGTTGTTGAGCCGGTTCTATCATTCCAGATCAACCACCTGCACCCGCGTCAGCCAGATACGGTTATCGGAGACCGGCGCGGTTTGGCTGGCCGCGGTCAACCGTTGGCCACTGGAGGGGTCGTACATGCCGACAAAGATGTCGTATTTCCAGGCCGGCGCGTCTTTAGACATGGGGATTTCGTAATGGTCTTCGATGATTTCGCCGGGCAGCCAGCCGGTGGTGGGGGCGTTGCCCTGCACCGGCACGCTGTCCCACTGACCGCGCAGGCTGGAATCCGGACCTATGGTGTGAACAAAGACGGTATAGCTGGTATCAACCAGACGCAGACTGCGCCAGTAGAGCGTCAGACCAAAGTGGTCGCGGGGGGCCACAGTTTGGTTGTGCAGTTTGTAGCCCACCAGTTCAAACTGGCCGTTGAGAAAGGCAGAGGTGGGCGTGACATCTGACGGCAACTCAAAATTACGCTCGTGCGGCTCCACCGTGACCGTAGCCAGGGTGACGGCGGGGCCAACCGGCTGCCCGCTTTCGGCCTCAAGCACGGTAGCGATGACCGGGTAGTCGCCGGCGGGGGCTTCGGCAGGCACGCGGAACTGGTACCCCGCGCCCACAATTTCGCCCTGGCGCCACTGGGCCGGTGGGTACGTGGGCGAGAGTGGTTTTTGGGCTAACACATACTTTCGCTGGTCGGCTTGAAAGGCGAATTCAACTTGATAATCTTTATCTGTACCGTCTGGCGTCTGCCAGAAAACCTTGCCGCTGATTTCGGCGCCGGCGGGCAGCTGGGCATCAGTAAAGTTATGGCCCAACAAGGTCAGGTTGTCGTTAAGGGGCGTCTCCAGGCGGGTTTGCAGGTTAACGCTTTGCGGCGCGGGGATGGAGTGCGGCGGGGTCAGGGTAATCTGGCCGATGTGCCGGGCTACGCCATAGGTTTGCCCGGTCACAAAATCATACATGCCCACTTCAAGCTGATAGGTTCCGGGTGGGGTGGCCGGGTCAATCGGCAGTTTGTACTCATCCCGCAAAAAATAGCCGGAGCGCCAGCGGTCGGGCCGCCACAAACCGGCCAGAATCATCCGGTCCACCTGGCCCCAAACCGTACCGGCCTCATCTACCAGCCTGATGTAGATGTTGTGCTCGCCACTGATTTCGGCCAGCGTTTCCCAGTACAGGGTGACAGGCAAGCCGGCTTCGACCTCGGTATAAGGAGTAGTAAAGGTGTCCGCCCGCTCCGATGCCGAAATAGCATAAGCATCGGCGGCAAAGGTTTGCCGGGCCACATTGACCCCCACCAGCCGGGCGCCACCGCCGAACACCTGATTAACGCCAAAAAGGTACTCATCGCTCAGGGTGCGGCTAACCACCGGGCCGTCGAAAATCCAGGCGTAATCAATGCCGCCCAGTTTGATGATCTGCTGCGGTTCACGCTGCCAGAAGTAGGTCAAAATCTCTTTGCTGGGGAAGCCGCGCTGCACCTGGTTGATGTAAAAGACAGTATGGTCGGCAGTCAGGGCCGCGCTCTGGTTCGACAGGTCAATGGTGGAACCGTTGTAATAGGGAGCAAACTGAGCGCTATACCAGGCGGCCACTTGCGGCTTGTCTGGTCCGCTGAGACTGTTCAGATAGGCCGCGGCCCGGTCCAGGCCCTCGCCCCAGCCAATGTTGATGCGATACGGCGCGGTGTGGTAACCGCCCATCAACGGGTTAAAATAGGCCAGATAGTAGGGGTGAAACCACAAAACCACTGCCGCTTGCAGCAACAAAGCCAGGCCCACCAGCCGGCAGGGATTCAAAACCGTGGTAATTTTTGTATTTTTGGGGAAAATGAAGAAACGGCGGACAACCAGCCAGTCCGCCACCGCCCACAGGGCCAGGGTCGACAACAGTCCCACGGCAAAGAAAACCGGTAAAATATAGCGGTCGCCGCGGCGAGAGATGGCCGAGACCGGAGTGATGAAAATAATAACGTAAGCCGCCAACGCCATCAGCAGCGGCAGATGACGGGTAAGCCAGCTATCCTGCCGGCGCCAACGGGCCACCAACCCGACCCCAATCAACCCCAGACCGGCCACCACCCCCACCGAGGTCAGAACCGTCAGGTGGTAGGGTAGCACAATCAAATAGTAAAGCGGATTCTGGTCGGTTTGCTGGCTGCCCCAAAAAATGCCGGTGGTGGGATGGGCCTGACTGTTGACGCTGGCAATGTTGTCCACAATCCATTGCAGGGCAAAGCCGGGTCGGGTCCACATGGAGGGCCACAGGGCAAAGAAAGCTGCCGCGGCCACCAGCCCCCAACCCAGCAGGGCCACCAGCAGTCGCTTCCAGCGCACCGAGCGGGCCGCGCCGGGCGGCGGCAGCAGGGCATACAGAACCCCGCCCACCACCAGAATCGGGCCGAGCAGCGCCGCCGGCGTCTTGCTGAGGCCGGCCAGCGCCCCAAACAGCCCGGAAATCACCAGCCATTTCCAGCGCCCCTGCTCCAGGTAAAGCAGGAAGGCCAGAAACGAAATGAACATAAAATAGGCCAGCGGGGCGTCCACATGAATCACCCGGCTGTGGGCCAAAATAAAGGGGTCAAAGGCGATGATAAGGGCGCCCAGCAGAGCGAGGCGGTCATCCAGCAGCCGTTTCAACAAAAGGTAGATGCCCAACACGCTCAGAGCCGCGGTCAAGGCCAGCGGCAGGCGCACCCATGGCAAAAAATCGAGCGGGTATTCAAAAATACCAAAGCGGGTCGTCACCTGATCAATGGTGGTCATCAGGTCAGCGGTGGCCCAGGGCAGGGGCAGCCAACCCTGATAGTGGGCCAGGTAACGGGCCGCTACGCCCAGCCCCCCCAGAATAAGAGTTGGGACACCGGGATAACCCAACACCAGCGCCCCGGCCCAATCTCCCTGCCAGGCAGATTTGAGGAAGAGATGGGCAAACATAATCTGGTCATCTTCATCCGCGGTGATGAAGGCAGATAAATCCAGGATGCGGGGCAGCAACGCCACCAGAAAAACGCCCAGAACCAGAGCCACGCTTTTCCAGCGAACCCCCAGTCCGGCCTTGATTTTAGTCAATCTGACGGACGCGGGCCGACTTATGATATTTTTGGACACAGCATGCCCTTTGGGCACAGAATCAACCATAGAGGCATATATTAGTCAAATGCACTGATTTGGGCAAACCTACAGGGTGGCAGGGGGCAGGGTCGCGGGGTGACAGGAAAGCAATTCATCACTCATCATCCCCCGTTCCGCTGCGCTTCGGGGACTATAGTCGTCACTTGCAATTCGCCCAGGGTGATGACATTTTGCCCGCTGGCGTCATCCGGTACCGGCAGCCGCTCCAGCGTATCGAGCCGGTACATGCCGGTAATCAGGGTATAATCGCCGACGGGTAAATCCGTCGGCAGGGGCAATTGCACAATCTCGGTGATGGTTTCGCCGGCGGGCCATTGCGTGGTGGGGAAGTAGCCCCCCAGCGGCTGGCTGTCCCAACCGGCTACCAGCGCGCCGCCGTCATCAAGCAGTTGGGTGAAGATGGTGAAATCGTGCGGCAACGGGTCATCGGGTCGCCAGTAAGTTTTGACCACCAGTAAATCATCGCCCAATTCCGTTTGATAGCCGCGCAGGGCCAGCCGGTCGCCCAGCCGGGTTTGCTGTTGATGGGGAATCGACGCGCCGGGCGGCAGACGGGGGGCAAAATAAATGATGTGGTCGTTGTCCCACACCCGCCGGGCCAGATAATGCTGCTCAACCCAGGCCAGATAATCCGGCAGCCAGGGCAGCCGCAGACTCCACTGCACCACCGCCGGAGCCTGATACCGCTGATTCAACGCAATCATCCGCTCAGAAGTTTGCAGGCCGGCCTTAATAGCGACCAGGGCCACATCGCCCAACGGCGGCGGGGTGCGGCGGTTGGCCATAAAAATCAGTTGCTGGCTGTCGCCCATCACAAAATCAGCCGGGGCGGAGACCGCCTGCAACAGCTTGAGGGCCTCTTGCTCCCGTCCGCCGGTGGTCACGCCGACTTCGGCCTGATTGGCGGCAATAATCGCCGGCAGATTCAACGCCGCCAGGGCAATCAGCAAACCATACGCCGCGGGCTGCCAACGGACTCCCGCTCGCCGGGCAGATTCGATGCCATCGGCGACAAAGCCGGCTCCCAGCAAAATAAGCGGGGGCAGCAGCACCACCAGATGATGGTAAAAGAGCGGGGTGTGCCACAGCAGCATAGCCGCGCCGCTCAACAGCCAGACCAACCAGACAACCGTCAGTGATTGATTTTTACGATGAACCACAGCCGAAACCACCCCACCCAACGCCAACAGCCAGAATCCCCAATGATTCTGCCCGAACAAATAAAACTGCTGCCACGTGTCGCTCCACGAGCCGGGTATGGCAGCCCGCAGCGCGCCCCGAAAGGCTATCAATTGATTATACAACGCCGGGATGTCGTACCACATCAAAACAACCACGACCGGGAACAACACCCCCGCCGCCCACCACAAACTACTGGCAAACCAATGCTTGATGGGATAGCGTCCACCGGTGCCCGGCGGTGATTGCCTGATCCTGATAAAGAGCATTGCCAACGGAATCACCACAAACGGATTCAGGGCTTTGGTCAACATGCTCAACCCGAATAACAGCCCGGACAGCATCAGCCAGCCTTGCCGCTGACGTGAGTGTGGGGCAACCTGCACCACCGGCCAGAGCGACAGCGCCGCCAGCCCGGTTGCCAGAATCTCGGCCATCACCAGCCGGGACAGGGTGAAGATGAGAGGGGCGAGGCCGGTCAGGATGAGCGCGGTCAGGGCCGCCGGCCAGCCTTTGTGCCGCCAGGCCAAGCCCCCCAATGCCGCCGAAAGCAGTCCATAGCCCAGCAACATCGCCCAACGGCCCGCCTGGACCGAAATCCCACCGAGCCGGAAGGCCACGCCGATCCATTCCAGAAACAGCGGTGATTGCACCGCCTGCGTTTCGCTGTAAAGCGGATAGCCGCCAACAGCCAGTTTGGCCCACATCAGGTGCGCCCCTTCATCATTAAAGGTACTGAAGGCATCCAGATTTTGGGCACGCCAGGCCAGCAGCCCGGCCAAGATGATGAGCCAGACAGCCAGATTTACAGCGACTGATTTTCGATTTTGGATTTTGGATTTACGATTTACGGCTAACAATACCCCGTTGCTCCTAATCTCCTAATTGCCCCAACGCCACTTCGACATGATCGCCGCCGGACAGCAGGGGCAACCGCGCTCCGGTGTCCGGGTGGTACAGGCCGAGGTGCAAGGTGTAGGGTCCCGGCGGGCGGTCAGGCGGCAGGGGCAGCGTAACGGTTTCGACCACCACCTCGCCGGGCTGCCACAGCCGGGTGGGGTATTGGCCGTTATCCGGCGCGGCATCATTCTGACTGTACACCCGGCCGTCCGGACCGACAAGCTGGACAAAGCGGGTCAAATCGGGTGGCGTCGCCAACGCCTGCCAGGTCAGGGTGATAAAGATTGACGATTGACGATTGACGATTGGGGACTTGGGACTAATTCCGTGCAAACTGATTTGATTATCAAAGTTGGCGGTTGGTGGGCGGGCCGAAGCCGGTATTTTGAATTGGCGCAGCGAAGGGCCGCCATCAGGCATCTGCCAGGTTTGCTCAAGGCGGGCCAGTTCCAACAGCGTACCGGCCACGGGCAGGCGGAGGGCCAGGTCATCAGCCTGAACAATACGCGGCGGGTGGCGTTGCGGCACAGCCCAGGGGTCATCGCCGCGGATGATACCCAGGGCCAGCCGGTAATTTTGCCGGGTGCGGGTGTGCCAGGGCAGGGTGTTGAACCGCACCCGCACGGTCTCACCCACCGACCACTGTTCGACCGGATACCAGACCAACGCCGGCTGTCGGTCGGTGGTGGCCCCCAGCGGTTGGCCGGTGTCATCCAGCAGATACAGCACCGGCTGAAGATCGGCAGTCAACGGCTGCAACGGCTCCAAATCCACGCTGACCTGCACCTCTTCCTGCCGGTCAAAATGGAGCGTGTAACCCCGCAAACGCAGCATGTCGCCAAAATCAACCGTGACCGGGTATTGGGGCGGAGCATCAGGCTGGGTGAAGGTAAAAAAGGGAGTAGGGAGCAGGGAGTCGGGAGTAGGGGAATCAGGCTGAGGTTCAAAATGCAGAATGCCGTCGGTGGCGGTGATGAGGCGGTAATGGCCGCTGGTCAACAGCGTGTCGGCCAAAAACTGGTGCAGGCCGCCGCTATTTTCAAAGGCGGTCACATCGAGCAGAATATCATCAACCGGCTTGGCCGGGAAATTGGGGTCGGTGAAATAAGCAAATTCGGTGTAAATGGTTTGGCGCTGGCTCAGGTGGGGGGCCAGATTAGCCTGGGTGAACAGGGCGCTATCCGGCGGGATGGTGACCACGACCTGACCCAGCCGGTGATGGTGGGCGGTGACGGTTGGCCAGGCAAAGGGGCGGGCCAGCGGGGTGTAACCCCGCAAAATGTGATACATCAGAGAGAAGATGAGCAGCAGTGCCGTCAAAATGGGGATAAAGGTGGTTGGTTGGTTGGCTGGTTGGCTAGTTGGTTGGTCGGTTGACTCGCTGATTCGCTGATTCGCTAACTCGCTGATTCGCCGAATCCCATAAATGGCCGACACAAACAGAAATGGAGCGAGCGGCGCGGCGTAATGAAAATCCTCCAGCCGCCACTGAAACGGGTTGGCGCTGAGCAGGTTGACGGCCAGCGTGGGCAGCATCGGCAGCAGGGTTAAGGGGCTGAGCAGGGCCAGAAAGGCGGTCGGCAAAAAGAGGTTGAACAGGTAGCCGAACAGATTGGCCGCTTGCAGATGCGCCGCCACTTGAGCCGGCTGGGTGATGATGGTCTGGAGCATCGCCGCGGGGTTATCGCCCAGCCAGGCGTAGCGGTCAAGCTGAATGTTGCCGCCTGCGGCAAATTGGGGCTGTATCACAAAAAAGGCCAGCGCAAACCAGAGTACACTCAGGCCGATGGTGAGGCCGGCCAGCCGCCAACGTCGCCGGGCCAGGCCGGCGTACAGGCCCAGCATAGCCACCACCAGCGGCATATCCTCTTTGCAGGCCATCGCCAGCAAGGCAAAAATGAGGAAACGACTGTCATGCTTCTGCTCCAGAGCCAGAAACGCAAATAACAGAAATGTGGGAGCCAGCGTCACCGCGTGGAACTCGAACAGCACCGCAGACTCCAGCCCCGGCCAGAGCAGATAAGCCAGCGGGAAGAGCAGTAGGAGGAGGAGGAGATTTCTTTGGCCCTTTACAGGGCCTCGTAATGACAGATCAGCCGTTGAAAATTGATAATTGTTAATTGATAATTGATACAGCGGCCAGGCCCCCAACGCCACCACCCCGGCTTGCACCACCAGCAGTAACTCCGGGCCGCCGAGACCAAGCCAATAGAATGGCACCAGCAGCAGCAACACCGGCTCCACGTGCAGGGCCAGCCGGGACTCAACCGGGGTCATCAGGCTAAACTGGAGAAACCGCCCCTGGGCCGTATTCCACAGAGCCTGGTCCACGTTGCCCACGTCCATGCCGTTGGTCTGAAAGGCCCAATGCTGTTGCAGCGACAGGGCGCTGAAGTAGAGGGCAAAAACGACAACAAGAAAAATGAGAAGAGTCTGAGGAAGATTAGAAATTAGAAATGAGAAATTAGATGGCGGCTCGTTGACTCGCTGACTCGCTGACTCGTTCATTCGCTCACCTCCGTTACCAGAATGGCATCGGCAAAGGGGGCGCCGGAGGTCTCGCGCAGCGACAGCCGCCGGCCGGTTTGGGGGTCGTACAGGCCGACAATCAGCCGGTAAGGGCCGGGCGGGGCCTCAAGCGGCAGGGTAAGGCGGTGGTCGTCGCGGATGATTTCGCCGGGCAGCCAGCCGGTGGTCGGACGCTCACCGCCGGCGGGGAACTGGTCCGACTGGGCCGGCACGGTGTTGTCGGTGGTGAGCAGTTGGGCAAAAACTTTATAGCGAGTCGGGAGCGGATCGGTGGTTTGCCAGTACAACCGTAAATCAAATTGACCTTCGCCCGGTGTCAGAGTGTAGCCGGCCAGCAAAACACCCTCAGCCAGTTGGGCCGGGCCGGTTGGCAATTGCGTCTCGGCAGGCAGGTCAAACTGATGCGGCGGCGCGGTGACGGTCACTGTCCCGAGCGGAAACGGCTCACCGGCGGGGTCGCTGCCGGTGTGGAGCATCGCCACCAATTCATACGAGCCGGTTTCCAGCGCGGACGGCACAATGACATCGTGACGGGAAAGCAGCACCGCGCCGCGGCCCCACTCATCAACCGGCAGCGGCAGCAGATCGAGTTGTTCAGCCACCCTTTTGCCGTCAGCCCGCCACTCGAACATCACAAAATCATTGGGCATAGCCCCCCACGCGGCCAGCGATTGACTTTGGCGCCAGCTCAAACGCAGCGGCAGCAGGTCGCCGGTGACGGCGGAGGTGGGCGGCGCATCGTAGCCGGTCAGACGGGCATTGGGGGCCAGCCGGGTGTCGGTGCGATGCGGTAAATCGGGTGGGGTGTGGTTGACCTGCCACTCGACCTGCACCTCACCCAGCAGCAAACCGCCACCGGGACCAATCGGCGCGCCGGACGGGGCCAGCGGCGGACCATCAGCCGGATTATAGACCCCCACTTCCAGCCGATACGGGCCGGGCGGCAGACCAGGGGGCAACGCCAACGAGTGGGCATCAGCCAGAAAATCGCCGGGCTGCCAGCGGTCAACCGGCCACAGACCCATCAACGGCGGGCTGTCGGAGGCGACCCAGACGCGGCCCCGCGCGTCGAGCAGCCGGACAAAGACGAAGCGCTCAGCCGGGGGCGGGATCAAGGTCAACACCTGCCAATGCAGGGTGACGACGGCCGGCTGGCCGGAACGAAACACGGAGGGCAAATCGTAGCCGGTCAGGTGGAGGGCGTCGCCAAAATCGACAGAGAGCGGAGTCTGCGGCGGCGGGCCGGCTTTATCGCCGACGACCGGGCCGGGGTAAACCCAGGCGTAATCAATGCCGGCCAATCGGACGGTGTGGTCGGGCCGGCGGCGGGTGCGGAAATAGTGGATGAGGTTCGGATCGGGGATGTCGCGCTGCACCTGGTTGATGTACAGCACGGCGTAGTCTGCGGTGAGCAGGTTTTCGGGGGGCACCACCGGCTTCACCGGCGCGCCGGACATTATCGGGAACAGCCACTCGTACCAGGCTGTCACCGTGCCGGGCGGTTGGGTTTGGAGATAACGAGCCGCCTCGTCCAGCCCCTCGCCCCAGCCCACCAGCAGGGTCTGCGGCGCCCAGCGCCAG
>Ga0180430_10005401_pt1 | contig 10616 bp, 10 predicted proteins | sample SS_ome_9_FD_132999 | JGI IMG/M metagenome (GOLD analysis project Ga0180430, IMG submission 132999) | Hypersaline lake sediment archaeal communities from the Salton Sea, California, USA - SS_1_S_2 metaG | ecosystem: Environmental > Aquatic > Non-marine Saline and Alkaline > Hypersaline >... | reverse complement strand
TATTCACGACCGACCACGGGCCGGCTATCGCGCGCGCTAAGCACACACTCTACGATTCCGGCATTCGGACAGCGCTGATGATTCGGTGGCCCGGCGTCGTCCCCGAGGATGTGGAGATTCGTTCCCTTGTCAGCAATGTCGATCTGTTCCCAACGTTGATGACGGTCCTGGGCTTGCCTGTTCCAGCGGCTGTTCAGGGACGGAGTTTCGCGCCCCTTCTGGTGGGTGGCACCCATGAACCGAGGCAGGCGGCCTACTCAGCGTATACCTGGGGCCGGCGTGCCGGTCTCTGGTGCTATGCGCCTGCACGCAGCGTCCGCACTGTGTCTCACAAACTCATACGGCACTACACCTCAACGCCTTTCTACGTCGACACTGATTGGCTGGGGCGCTTTGGGCCAGACAGAGATGCTGTCCAAGCCATATACGGCGCACCGGCTCCTACAGAGGAACTCTTCGACCTTAGGGCTGATCCCTGGGAACAGGTCAACCTTGCGGATGACCCCGCTTACAGCGAAATGCGAGGGTTGTTGGCCTGTCGCCTGGACCATCATCTGGCACACATCGGTGATCGAATCGTCAAAGGTGCTGTACCAAATAGAGAAGGCAAACCGGATGTGCCGCTTTGGGAGCAGCTACCCGACAGGACTTACCGTTTGCGCCGGTACGATGTACACGAGAGCAGCGATGTCCCCTTTGGGCAGCCGCTGCGCCAGTCCCAGAGTCACTGATACCCCGATAGGAGGGAGCTTGTCATGCGGCACGAACAGAATCCAGAGCTCGCAGAGAAGATCACCGTCGGAACCATCGAGGTTGCGCCGGCGGTGCTACCACATGGGTGGGTTGTGGACCGCCGGCTGGGGTTGCTGCTCGCCAGCCGAGACATCACAGGCGAGGTAGTCTACACGGCAACGGATACGCTTTTCGAGACTCGCGCCACCAAGACGCCGGGTGGGGACTATCTGTTGATGTTCCCCACAAATACCGCTGACCGCCCCAAGGGCAGCGCACACTATGGGAGCGCAAGCGAGAAGGTTAACGATCTTGTCGCATTCCGCTCACACGACCGGGGTAAGACGTGGCAAGGCCCGACCGTAGCTTTTGATATCGACTACAACCAGCACGGTTTCATCCCGCTGATTCCGCAAGGCTCGACGCGGATCTACGCGTTCGGCACCCAGCCGGTGCGGGGCACGGTCACGCGAGATCATGGGCTGCAGGAAAACGCGCCCATCGGTTTCCGCTACTCAGACGATGACGGCTATCACTGGAGCGAAGTGCGACTCATCCGGCCGGTCAACGACCCGGGCTATACCGGGATGTCGGTCATGCGAATGTGCGAGACTGACGCCGGTACGTGGCTGCTTGGCACACACGAAGCAGACTGGTCGTACAAGCCGCTTATAACGCGGCAGTATATGCTGCGCTCCGAGGATCGGGGTCAGACCTGGGAGTTGCTGCCCAACTCACGTCACGGAGGCTGGGCCGCACGGGCGTACGGACGCATGGATGAGGGACGCCCCATCAACCTGGGTGGCGGCAAAGTCTACGTGATGCTGCGTACCCCTGAGGGGCATCTCTGGAACAGCTGGAGCGATGACGACGGCAACACCTGGTCAGCCCCAACACCGTCCACATTAGTGCATCCCGACGCCCCGCCGATGCTGTTTCATCTCTCGGATGGCCAGACGCTCGCGGCTCTGCATCACAACCGCCACGCCGTCACGGCCAAGATGTATGCGGGGCTGGGTAGCAACCCGGAGGCCTTCATGGATCGTTCGGAGATCTGGATCTCTCTGTCTGGCGACGGGGGGCATTCGTGGGCCGAGCCACGGTTCGTCTTTGCCAACGCATTGGCCCCTTCGTTTGAGAACCCCTTCCGGAACCACCAGTGCTCGTACATCGATGCCTTTGTGGATGAGGGAGCGGTTCATCTCTTCGTGCCGCACCGCTGGCACCGTGTGCTCCACGTGTGCTTCAGCGAGGAGATCCTCAAGAGCTTCCCGACCAGACATGACATGGGCTCTTGATGGTGACCTCATTGCCGGAGAGGCTCCAGCGGCTGTTGGAGCACATGATGTCATCATTGGACCCTGCGCGCCAGGATGAAATCGACGACCTGCACCGTAGAGCTTTGGCCTGGGAGCCGGTTGATAGATTGCCTGTGATCTTCAGCTACCCACTGCCGCAGGATGGCGCCTACCGACCCTATCCGCATCGTGCGGCGATCGATGATCCCGCGAAGATGCTCTACAACCAGCTCGTGCACGCGTGGGACGTAAGCCCTGCCTATCACGACTGGGTCGGTGATGATCTGCCTATCACGATCCGAGCCAATTTCGGGACTGTGGTCATGGCCTCCTTGTTCGGCGGGCACGTGGAGCAGATCGAGGACAATCCGCCGTGGGTTCGTCCCTTCGAGACGATGGCAGAATTCGGTGAAGCCCTTGAGCGCGATCCCGGTGACTACACCCAAGGTTGGTGTCCCCGCGTACTTGAGCGCTACCAGTTCTATAGCGAGGTCCTTGATAGCTACCCTGAGCTGCGACAGACGGTCCGCGTGGTTCTCCCTGACCTCCAGGGACCGCTCGACACGGCGGAGCTGCTGCGAGGCAGCGACATCTATGTCGACTTCTACGCGTGCCCGGAACGCGTGTGCCAGGCCCTGGGAACCCTATCGAGGGCTCAGGTGGGCTTTGCCGAACACCTTGAGTCTTTACTTGCTGATGGCCCTGCGGGGCATTGTCATCAGCATGGATTCCTCATACGGGGCAAGATCCTGATCCGCGATGACTCAGCCATACTGATATCTCCCAAGATGTATCGTGCCCTTGTGGCTCCCCACGACCAGATGATTCTCCACGCTATGGGCGGGGGTGGAATTCACGCGTGTGGCAACCTGAGCCACGTTGCCGGCGCGTTCCTCGAGCTGCCTGATTGCCGGTGTCTGGATTTCGGTCAGGCCGGCCTCAACCCAGTAGGCAACATCTATGACCTGGCGCGCGAGCGCAAGATCCCGCTGCTGCGTGTTCAGGTTACTGAGGAAGCGTTAGCTACAGGACAGGTGATGGACCGTTTCCCCACAGGCGTATCGTTGCTCTTCAAGGCGAAGTCGGTTGATCATGCGCGGGAGGTGATGCACGTCTACCAGACGGCAACCCAGGGAAGCTTCCGACGAATCACCGACTGCGCATCCTGAGTGGCTGATGCGCAGTTCAAGGAGGTGGTGAACGATGGGAATCTGAGGGAGATGGGAGCCCTATGACAAGCTTGGCTCAAGACTACACACAGGAGAGAGACATGACGACCCAATCGGAATCGACCATACAGACGACAGCAATCACCGGAACGACAACAGATCGGCCCCTTTTCGAGGTGCAGACCCTGTTCGAGAGTGAGCCGAAGAGCAATGTGCGTATCCCCAAGATCATCGTGACCAATGACGGGACGATCCTGGCCTTTGCAGATTGCTGCCGACAGGTACGCCGCAGTGAAGATAGCGGCAAGACGTGGCATCCCAACCGGGAGACCGCGCCGGACGTTTCGGGCGGTGCCATCGTTGACGAAACCACCGGCGATGTCCTCTTGGTCTGCGCGAGACAAGGCTTTCTGTATCGCAGTCAGGATGATGGCGTGACGTGGGGCAAGGAACAGATCGTAATCCGACCCAATGCCGCCGGATACGGAACCCCGGAAGGCGTCCCGGCGAGCGCCACTTGCTCTGAGTCGGGTATCACGCTCCAGGCTGGGGAGCACAAGGGCCGGCTCCTGATGCCTGTGCGCATCCAGCCGCCAGAGGGCAACAACGCACAAGAATACTGGGCCTACAACTACAATACGTCGATCTACAGCGACGACGGCGGCAAGAGCTGGCAGGTCAGCGACCCCGTTCAAGGCGGGACCGGGGAGGGCACCCTCGCCGAGCTGAGCGACGGGCGCATCTACTACAATTCTCGCTGTCATATGGCGGTCGATCACCGCCGCTACATCGCCTGGAGCCACGATGGAGGCCATCGCTGGGTGGACTGGCAGTCGTCCGATGCGCTTTTCGAGATCGGTGAGCCCTTCTACTTCAAGTACGGCAGCAAGCCCAGCTACGGCTGTAATGCGGGCCTAGTTCGGATGCCGCTGGAGACAACCGGCGGCAAGGACGTGCTGCTCTTCAGCACACCGGACAACCCGGGGGGCTCACGGGTGCGGATGACGGTCTGGGCCAGTTTCGACGGAGCCACGACATGGCCCGTGAAGCGCCTGGTGCACGCCGGTCCTAGTGCCTACTCCTCGCTGGCGGCCCGCCCCGACGGCACAATCTTACTGCTCTTCGAAGGCGGGGACACGCTGTATGGAAACATCACCATCGCACGCTTCAACCTGGCGTGGCTGACCGCAGGAGCCGACTGAGTCAACCCGATGGTTGACCGGACTACCTCAGCCTGGGTCAGGCCATACCGCCCATCAGCGCGTGTGTTCCATCACGCTTCAGTTGCGCCCGGTCACGTCGGGCACTCGTCTTAGCGTCGATAGGGGGCACCCATGAGCAAAGACGCACTGGCGTACGTCGGCGACGTGCGAGATGTACGCATCGTCGCCACACTTGCAGAACCGGGGCCCTACAATCGGCTCTGGCAGCCTTTCATCGCGAAGTGGCGTCAAGATCATCTGATAGTGGCCTACGGGTTGCACCTGACGGGGAAGATCGACATGGGTGACATCGTGTGCGCGATCAGCACAGACGATGGTGGCTCCTGGGAGGAGCCGGTGATGATCCTCGACCACCGTATCCCGTTGGGACCGCGCCGATTCGCGTATGCCAATCCTGTGCTCTATCACCCGCCTGGACAGCATGTCGTCTGGTGCTACGCCATGCGTTGTCCGCTTCACTACCACGACAGTGAGGACAGTGAGCTGTGCGCAGCGTACAGCGTCGATGGGGGATACTCATGGCAGTCCGTGGAACTTGCCGTGGACTACCATGGTGCGGCTATCACCTGCGCCGGCATCGTGGAGGCTCGCAGCGACATAGGCAGACGGTATCTGCTGCCGGTTCACCGCAATACACGCCGTCATGATCCCAAGGGTGACCAGGTGCAGTTCGTTCTAGAGAGCACCAGCTTGCTCGAGTGGACTATGGCAGGGGTAATCCCGCAGCCCGAAGGCGTTCGGGTGTTCATGCACGAGGGGAACATCGCGCCGGACGGTGAAGGTGGTGTTCTCACGACAGTGATGCGGACGGCGAAGTATGGTGCCGTTGGCGGATCACTTGAGCCACCAACGGCCTACTCCTCGACAAGCCGAGACGGCGGGCGCACGTGGTCGCCCGGCCGGCCTGAGCCTGCGCTACATAACACGGTATCCAAGGCATACTATGGGCGCGACGCACTAGGGAACGCGGTCTACGTGTACAGTATGGGCCCCTATCGCGAACGTAGAGGCTTGGGTTACTGCGTCAAGCCTCCTGGCGGAGACTGGAGCGCCCCCCGCACCTTCTACGATGCAGGCGTATGCAACTCCTACCCAACGCTACTCGAGTTGGCACCAAGCGAGTTCTACGCCGTCTGGGACAGCTCGGGCAGTGCGGAGCGCAAGAGAACGGCTATACGATTTGGGAAACTCAGCCTGAACTAAGCACCCGCGACCCGCATCTGGTCAGCATCAGGTGCACCTCGCCCTTAGTTGACTGCGGCCAGGCCGGGGACAAGTCCGGTTCGGCCGCAGTCTGTATCTCCTGAGCCAGTGCCCCTGCCGATACCGCATCGGCAGGGATGATGATACGCTGCACCCTGGCTGCCAGCCTCTCAGACGGATAGTCGACCGCTAACTGATGCGTCATTGAATGGATCCTGTGACGGGTCTTGAGCCCCGTACCGGATCGCTCCCAAGTCCTGTTGTGACTACAGCACATCTGATGTGTGGAAGGGCATCCGCCTCCCTTGGAGCACGCGCTGTACGTCCGCTGCGCAGATAGCATCAGGCGTTGTACGCTGTCGCACCGCCAGGGTGGCTGCGATGCCCGCCACCTGCCCGGTGAGAGCAGCGGGTGGGATGACGCGCGAGACCTCCCAGGCCTCACCCTCGGCCGAGAAGCATCGACCGGCAACAAGCAAGCCCTGAACGCCGCGTGCTACCAGTGCGCCATAGGGCACCTCCCACATGGGTCCAGGTCGCCGCCAATCTGGCACGAGGCCAATCGAAGTCGTGACATGGGTGTTCGGGTACGCGGGCGACATTGTCTCCAGGCCATCGATCCTGCGTGTCGTACGGAATTGGGCTATCGCCGGCAGCGCTGTCGGGAAAATCCGGCAACGTCCGGCCTCTCCGATCTCGTCTTGCCTGGACCGATAGGTCTCCCGCAGCAGGCGCCGCCCTTCGAGGACAAAGCGTGTGACTGACCTACCATCGGTTCCATGGAACTTGGGCTGATCGGGCGGGCTGTTACGACCCCAAGCATCGCCACCCACGTGGATCATCTCCAGGAGCGAAGTACTGTCAGGAGCATTGACTGCCTGCCGAGCATGCACCAGAGAGGCCTCTATTGCCCAAAGCGACAGCCAGTTGTCGGACTCAACACACGGGGCACCCGCACGATACGCCACATCGGCGTCGCCAGTGGTATCGATCACGGCTGCCGCCCTCAGAACGCCGCGTCCACTCTTGTTCTCGACCTCAATACCGACCAAGCGAGGCACCTCAGTGTGAGCCGGATCCAAGACTGACGCACATACCAAGGTGTCAAGCCACGTGTCTATGCCGGCTTCGAACAGCACCTCGTCGATGGCCAGCGCAAAGGCTGCCGGCGAGAAGATAGCCATGTAGCGAGCTCCCGGAGTGGGCACCTCGCGATCAGCCTGGGCCCACGCGTCTGGGACTTGTCCCGGACCATACTTAATGCTCAGATGTAGCAGCTCCTCCGCGATGCCATAGATCGCCTGATGACCGTAACCATCGCACAGCGGAAGATAACCATTGATCAGGCCTGTAGTCGCCAGCCCGCCCAGCACCACCGTCTTCTCGACTAGGGCCGTAGTTAGCCCGGCTCGGGAGCATTCGATGGCCGCCGCCACACCAGCTACCCCAGCCCCAGCAACGATCACATCGTAGGTCTTGTTGAAATTCATCGGTTTCCCTCCGAGGATCCGCCTCAGTCTCAGCACTCAGAACGCGGATGTGACTGTACAGTACCTGTCCGGTTTGTCACGGGGGCTCTCGGTCGCGGACTGTGTTGGTGATTTGTCGAGACTTGGCCGACCGCTAGATCTAGTGGGCGATTGCAGTTTCGGTCTGCTAGATGTGTTGATCAAGAGTGAACACAGACGCCACCAACACAGGATGGGGCCGAGACCACGGAAGCAGGAGCAAGGCCTACGCATGTTTGGGACGGAGAAGCTCAGGCAGGTAGCGGTCGTCCCAAGCCGCCCTATGTCGACGGGCTCTGAGCCTGAGTTTGGGCGACTCGTCCTGGCGAATGAGGTTGCGGGCGATGTGGCACAGCGTAGCTAGGTTCTGAGCAGAGTTGGCAGAGCGAGCCCGGCTGCGGTCCTCACAGAAAGTGACCCCAGGACCCAGTGAAGCTGGTTCTCAATGCCCCATGGATACGTGTAGCTGCGAGGGCCTTCCTCGGATGTCTGCGAGCCGATCTGGCGCTCGGCATGCACGTGTACGGTGCGTAGATTGGCCCAGGCTTCCCGTTTCGCCAGCATAACCAGACAGTCAAGATCGGAAAGCGTTGTGCAAGCGCGCGTCTCAATGCGTCCGTGCCTCCTTGCCCACCAGCGTACAGGTATCGCGCTGCATCTCGGCGAAGTCACCGCCCGCCGCCCAAACAAGGGGATTCCGCACGTCCTCGCTCACATGCGCGTGATTGCGCTCAAGTGCTAGGATGTTGTCTCCGCCCTGGCTGACGATCTGCTGGGCGGCCTTCTTCTGGCTGTTCAGCCCGTCTACGGTGATGACACAGTCCGCGATGGCCGTGTCGCTCACCGTGATGGTCACCAGCATGGTCGGGGTCATGGTGTTGGTAATGTTATTCGCTGCCACCACTCCCGTGCAGGTGCCGTGGTTCGTGCCCATTCGCAGAGTTTCTGATTACCAGCTTTACCGGCAACTCAGGCATCCACGTCGCCGAGTAGTTCATCGAGGTAACGCGAGGGGTTCTCCTGCACCTTGTCGACGATCCGGGCATACACCTGGGTGGTCTCCAGCTTGCTGTGGCCCAGCATTGCCCCGATCGCGTCAAGCTTCGCCCCAGCGAACCGTGCCCACGTCGCCGCGCTATGGCGAAGGCTGTGGCAACTGACACCTTCGGCCTTGAGACCCAGCCGGGTAAGGTAGCGGTCGACCAGGCTGCGTATCGCCCGGGAAGTCATCCGCCAGCCTGCGGGCTTCCTGTTACGCCCCCCGGGGCGAGTGCTCACGAACAGAGCTAACTCGCCGGCCTGTGCTCGCTGGCCTCGAACGCCAAGCCACGCCGACACAGTGGCTCGAGTCCCAGGGGTGAGAAACACGATGCGCGTCTTGCCCCCCTTGCCGACCACGCGAACTGATCCCGCGTCGCCGGCTGCAGTGTCGAAGTCATCGATGTCGAGCAGGGCGACCTCGGACACGCGCAGGCCGTGCCTGCCCATCAGGGCGAGCATGGCCCGGTCACGTAGGCCTTGTATCGTCTGTGGATCAGGGGCAGAGAGTAACCTTCGCAGACCCTCGAGCGGCAGGTACTTCACCTTGTCCTCAGCGGCCGTTCCGTCACGCGGGGCCTTCAGGCCGGCCGCGGGGTTGTCAGTCCGCAGTCCTCGCCACACAAGCGCATCGTACAGACGCCGGACGACCGCCAGCTTGAATGCGAGCGTCCCCGTAGCATAGGACTGCCCGACGAGGTAGCGGCGGTAGCGCTGGAGATCCAGCTCGGTCGCGCTTCTGGCATCGAGGCCTTCGTCCGCAGCCCACACGAAGAATGCGCGCGCCTGCGACAGGTAGCTTCGGACCGTCTGCGGGGAGGCGTCGCCGTCGGCCACACTCAGGCGCAGGAAGTCAGCAAAGACATCGGCCACGACGACTGCGGCCGAGCCCGCAGTTGGCAGCGCCGACGACCCACGTGTCGAGACCTCACTCAGATTGGTGGCCATCGACCGCCTCCCAACGCCCGAGCGGATATCCTACTGCCTCCGGGGCGCCAGCTCAAACGTCAGCTCCGGCGCCCACTGTGCCATCGACGGGTCTCATTCGGTGGGCTGCGTCGCCGAACCCGAGGACTCCGCCACCAGCGCCTGCACCTGCGCCAGTAGCTCCTCAAGGAACGGCTCTGGCCGCGGCACGTCGTCTGCCAGCAGCCTGATCGCGTGCGCCAGGTAGCCTGGCCACTCTCGTACCGTCGCCTGCTGTAGAGTGATCAGCATGATGTTGCCCAAGATGTTGTTCAGGGCCAACTGCTTCTCGCCCCGCGCCAGCGACATCATCTGATCACCCGTCCACAGCCCCGGAAACACCGCCTTCTGCTCCGCCATGATCTCTGCTCCCTTCAATGAGGACTCACGTCCGCGGGGCACGACAAAGCGGCCCGCCTGTGCAATCAGACGCGCCGCCCGTGGTACAATGGGAACAGCCCGATCTGTTGCTTGGCTCAACAGCTCTGGTCAGGCCCATAGTTGGTGTTACCGCACCGCTATGGGCCGCTCTACTATTCAGACTGCTTGCCTACACCCCCACCCAATGCTTGGTCAGACCCATGTCACTCCCGACAATCTACACTATACATTCTATAGCTTAAGTTACTTTCTGTCAATCTAAGTTACGTCTCAGTATTGACAACTTCTACGGGCACCCATAGTATAGGGATAGATGGAGGCACAGCCGTGATCACCAACCGACTCAAGATACTGCTGGCAGAGAAGGAAACGCGCGACCGACGCAATTGGTCCTACCGGGAGATCAGTGAGGTGACAGGCGTCGCGCCCAACAGCCTGTCCGATTACGCACGTAATAGAGTCCAGCGCTTCGACGCTGTTACCCTCGACGCCCTCTGCACCTTTTTCGAGTGCACCGTCGGCGACTTGCTGGTGCACACGCCTGACTCTACTCCAGCCGCCCCGTAGCCCTTACCGACCGCCACCGGCTGGGGAGATTGGTTGCCCTGGCAGCGCTATCCCATAGGGAGGATCAGCGTATGTGGACCACAGTCTTTGTCATCTGGTTCCTCGTCTTCCTCGTTGCCCTTGCCTACGGCGTCGCAATGGACCCCGAAAACGCCATGCCGGGTCTTGCCGGATGCGGATCCGCCGCGATGCTCTTCGCGTGCGCGCTGTCAGCGGCGATCACCTGGGACGCGGATGGCTTCTGGGCGATGTTCAGCCTAGAGTATGTTCAGCTTGCTGGGTACGTGACCCTAGCAGCTCTGGGGTTACCGGGACTGGTGCTCGCAGCGGCCTGGCTGTACGAGACACTAGCTTCCCGGTCGCGCGGCGGAACCGAGCACAGCTCCACCACTGACCCAGACGTGGAACCCGATACTGCATTCAGTCGAGCCTTTGGCAAAGCAGTCAAGAGGGCACGAACCGGCAAGGTCGACGCCGGACAGATCATCCAACTTGTGACGAGCCTGATCGGGCTCGTCACCGCGATCCTGG
>Ga0180430_10005400_pt1 | contig 10617 bp, 8 predicted proteins | sample SS_ome_9_FD_132999 | JGI IMG/M metagenome (GOLD analysis project Ga0180430, IMG submission 132999) | Hypersaline lake sediment archaeal communities from the Salton Sea, California, USA - SS_1_S_2 metaG | ecosystem: Environmental > Aquatic > Non-marine Saline and Alkaline > Hypersaline > Sediment... | reverse complement strand
TCCGCGAATCCGTTTCTTATATTCACCCAGGGCATCATCGAGACGCTCATGAGCGCTAGTATCGCCAGGGATATTGTGAGAGGGGGGTATGTAGAGTTTTACACCTCTTTCGGCCAGTATCTCGGCAACGGTAGTTACAGTCATCCAGACGGTAGTGATAAAACCCATGGTGGATACGGGACCGATTTTATCCATATGATTTTTTAAGGGAACAGAAGCATCATTGGCGGGAACACAGGTATCCACAACAACATCGGCCAGTTCAAACAGAGTCTTGCCACTACTGTGTCTTGTCCTCTTGCCTTTTGCCTCTGCGGCAGAGCCATAAACAATAACCTTCATCCCCTTTGCCCGGGCTTCCAGGGCCACATCGATATTTACTGCATTGATACCGGTATGGGAGAAAATCCAGATGCAATCATTATCGTCGAAGTTCCATCCCTTCATAATTTCCTTTCCGTATCCTTCCACCCGCTCCAAAAACACAAATTGCTGAACACTCATCCCTCCCACAATATTGGTGAAGAAAGTCAATGGAAGTTCAATCATGGGATGGAATCCAACAAAACCTCCTATCCTTGGATACATTTCTTCGATGGGAAGGGTGGCATGACCACAGCCAAAGGTGTGTACCCATCGCTCCTTCTCTATGGAATCAGCCATAATTCGGGCAGCTTCCTGTATGTTTTCCATCTGGGTGGATTCAATCGTATTCATAATGTCCATTGCATTGTTTAACCACTGTTTTGCTAACATCTCTGTATTTTTTAGTTATGAATTGTTGTTGTGTTTATCTTTTGCCATTCGCTTCAGGACAAGTAGCAGCAGGAATAATTGCAGGAAGACTCCTCCTGCTATAAGCGCAGGCAACATCCTGGTCCCATATGCATTTGCCATAAGGCCCATAGTGTAGTTGAATACCATGTTACCCAAAAGAGCCAGAACCAGGACAATGCTTAGAGCTGTCCCGCTCAAACTCGTGTATTGGCCGGCTACAAATCCCATGACTACCGGGAAACATGCAGAAAGTCCCGCGCCAAGAATGGCCATACTTACATAGGTGCCCAAATGCGTGTCTGTCAGAAGGACAAGCAGTGAACCCGCCATAGAAAGCCCGATGCTTCCGATAAGAACCCGGCTTGATTTCATATGGTGCAGAGCCCAGCCAAGGATTAGCCTCATGGTGGTCATGCCGGCTACCAGGCAGGTAAGACTGAAAAGGGCATGCTGATTCAGAAATTCCTTATTGTCCTGCAAAAAGGTTGTACTCCAGTTATTGGCCAGCCCCTCCATCCCACTTTGGATAAACAATACAAAGCCAGTCAGGATGATCCATGGGTTTTTCATAAGCCTGCCAGCCTCCTTGATTGGAAATCCCCGGGCCTGTTTGGGAGGCGGGAACTTAATAAGCAGGAAGCTTATGGTAGACAGAAGCACAAAGATTCCAATCCAGAACAGGATTTTATCATAGGGAAGAATATGGGTCAGGAGTCCCAGCAAAAGTGGAACCCCCAGTGCTCCGACCCCAAAAAACACACCCAGCAGGCTTAACCTGGCCCCGCGGTCCCCTGTTGCAGTATCAGCTGCCATTGCATTGGTCCCTCCATTGATGGCGCCTCCGCCAAAACCTATCAGAAACACAGCTATGCGCAGGATGGCTATATTGCTTGTAAAGACAAGGCCTTCCAGTCCCAGGAAAATCATCAGTCCGCTGGCAAGGAGCAGAATTTTATACCCGTAACGATCCACCAGGGGACCGAATACCAGGGAACCGATCAACAAACCAAATGGAAGAATAGTGAGCAGGGAGCCGGTTGACAGATCCGAAAGCTCAAAACGATCCCGCAAATGGGGCAATATGGATCCCAGGGAAATTAATACAATTCCGAATAAGAGCATACCAAGGCAGGCAGCTATAAAAACCAGTTTACTATTATACGTTCTATTTTCCTTGTTAATGTTCAAAGCTTTACTCATTTCTTATGGCCAGGAACCCTGCTCCAAATAGACCTGTATCACCTTTCAGTGAACTGCCTTCCAGGATGACTTCCTTCATTGCTATTGGCTGGGCCCATTTCCCGGCTTCTTTAGCTATCCTGTCCAGCAAGTGAATAGCTGGTCCAAAAATCCCTCCTCCAAAAATTATCTTCTCCGGATTAAAAATACTTACCAGGTTGGCAACTGCCATCCCCCAGTATTCAATACTTTGTTCAATCACCTGCACTGCTACCCGGTCATTTTTGGAATAGGCTTCAAAAACTTCTCTGGCAGATATCTTACCTGGATACAGGTATTCGCTTCGGGAACCTTTCTCAATGAGGCTCTCAGCGTTCCTGGCAATGCCAGTACCGGAGGCGTAGTACTCAAAATTTCCACAGAGGTCATAGTTTGGTGAGTAGGGACGATCCAGCGCCATCCATCCAATGGCTCCTGCAATACCAGTTGCTCCGCTAATTATCTGTCCACCCGACACAATACCAATGCCAATACCGGTACCCACAGCCATGAATATGGCATTGTTGCAGGAGCGGGCTTTCCCTTTCCACATCTCTCCCAGAATATAGCAGTTCCTGTCGCTCTCAATAATGACCGGAACACTGGGATCATTCAGGCCATTCCTTACTTCCCTGAGAAGGGGATAAGCCTCCCATCCCTTGATATTAGGGGCCCATATGGTTTGATTGCTGTGATTGCTTATGCCCGGAACACAAATACCCACAGAGTCGATTCGATAGTCCTTGTCCCTGGCATAGGCAACAAACTCCAGTACCTGTTGTACCAGCATGGATCCGACTTCGGCGCCTCCTTTGCCTCCAAGCAGAAGCTCGGTTTTATGTATTATCTCACCCTCTTTTGAGAACAGGGCTCCAGATAGTTTTGTCCCACCGAGATCAAGACCAACAACAGTTCCTAAGATGCTATCCTTACTTTTTGCCATTGTTTAAAATTAGTATTTTTCAAATGATTCCATCCGGGGGATGCAAAGTCATTCATCACTCCTATTTGCATTCTGTCTTTCACTTTTAGCCATCCGTTAAGTTTTACTTTTATAAGTGCTCATTTGCCTGGAGATTTGTATTGAAAATAAATCGCATATGGCCATGACATACAAAGTACTGATATTCCTTTTCTTTGGGCAGATAAGCTTGGTTTACAGTCAGACCTACATCAGCGGTGTCGTCATGGATGCAGAAGGAATGGCCGTGCCCGGTGCAAATATCTATTTTGAAGGGACTTTTGAAGGGACCACCTCTGATAGTTCAGGTGTATTCAAGCTTTACACAGGCCTGCAGGGAGAAAATGTATTGATCATCAGCTTTTTGGGCTTTGAGAGTTTTCGTCATACCTATGATCTCACAGCTGTCCCCGTCTCCCTTGATATAACACTCCGGGAGCTAAAAACTGATCTCGGAGAGGTAGTAATCACGGTGGGAACCTTTGCAGCGGGCGATGAAAGCAAATCGGCAGTGCTGAGCACGCTTGATATGGCCACCGGTTCGGGGGGGTTTGGTGATATGATCAGTGCAATTTCTTCCCTGCCAGGAACCAGCATTGCCGGTGATGAGGGAGGATTGATGGTACGCGGAGGGGAAGCATACGAAACAGCCACCATTATTGACGGAATGCTGGCAGATGATGCATTTACAGCAAAACTGCCCAGTGTGCCTGTGCGTGGACGCTTCTCACCAATGCTATTCCGTGGTACTGTCTTCAGTACGGGGGGTTATTCGGCCGAATACGGCCAGGCCCTGTCATCGGTTCTGATACTGAACTCAATTGGAATGCCCAAAAAGGATGAGACCTCAGTTACGGTACATTCTTCGGGCTTAAATTTCTCGCATACAAAAAAATGGGATAGAGCTGCCTTCTCCACAAGTACCGGGTATAACAATATGGGACTTCTGTATGCGATTGTTCCATCGAATTTCAAATGGCAGAAGGCTCCTTTAAGCTTCAGTGAAAATCTTGTGTTCAGGCAAAAAATCGGAGAAAATGGAATGCTAAAGGTAATGGGCGCCTATGGATATGATAATAGTGCCTTGTATTACAAAATATTAAATACCGGCGGGGAGGCATTATACAAAATGAAGAACCATAATTTTTTCGGGCTTGCCACCTACAAGGATCAGATCGGGGAGAAGTGGATCCTTCATTCGGGATTGACTTTCGGCTATGACGATGTGCATCTTGGAATCCAGGATACCGCATCTTTTGCAGAGCATAAGAGGACAGGCGAGTTGAAGCTCTCCGTTTCTGGTCCGGTTTCCCCAAAAATCCGTTTAAATCTGGGGACAAATCTTTTTATGAAAAACCTGGACCAGGGCTATAGTACCCCGGAGGAGGAGGTCCCATATAAAAGTGATTTTAGAAGCCCAATCGGTGCCATCTATGCTGAAACAGAGATCAAACTGACCAGGCGTATTTCAACACGTATTGGTGCCAGGTTTGAAGCCTTGTCCCTGACTGATGAGCTGTATTTGTCTCCAAGGCTGGCCCTGGCTTATAAGACTTCTCCATTCAGCCAGATTTCCCTGGGATATGGCCAGTTTTATCAGCAGGCACAGGAGGAAAGCCTCATTTATAACAATGCCCTTCTATCGGAAAAGGCCGCGCATCTGATTGCAAATTTTCAATACGGTCGAAACAGCAGAATATTCAGGATAGAAGCCTACTATAAAAAGTATGACAATCTTGTGAAGTACGAGACATTGTACAACATTGAAGCTAGCTCGTATAATAATGAGGGTGATGGTTTTGCTCAGGGGATTGATTTATTCTTCAGGGATAGCAAGACACTTAAGAACGGCGATTTCTGGCTGTCCTACTCATTGATGGACAGTGAGCGTAACTACCAGGATAATATCAGCTCCATGACCCCGTCATTTATCTCCCTGCATACCCTGTCCATTGCCTACAAACATTATATCGAGTTGACAGATTCCTATGTTAGTATGGGATATACCTACTCAAGCGGCCGTCCCTATGTGAATCCCAATATCAGTATGGTGAGCCAGGAACTGACCGGGAGCTGTCATGACCTTGGTTTCAGCATTTTTCACTTCACTGAGATATTTGGAAAGTTCACCATGCTTTTTGCACAAATCACCAATGTGTTCGGAACCAATAATATATATGGCTACAGATTTGCAAGCCTTCCGGATATGTCCGGGATTTATCGTTCAGAACCCATCCTGCCTGTTTCCAGACGCTTCTTTCTGATTGGCATCCATTTTTCTTTTACCGGTCAGACCGAGATTTAGATTCAATCCAAAAAACAATTCATATGAAAGTTTTCCTGTTCATTGCTTTGCTTCTTATAAGCCTTGCATCTTTTGCAAGTGATACCACTTACTATGCTGTATTAAGAAACAGCCTGGCGCTTGCCGACCAGGAGTACAGTATCTCCACCTATCAGAATCTGGCCAATACCTGCGATCGGATTATTGCCATGCGAAAGAAAGAATGGTTGCCTGCCTACTACCGGGCTTATGCTTATGCTCATCTGGGCTATATGACCGAGGATGAGGAAGAGAAAGATGCCCTGCTTGATAAGGCGCAGGCTTCAGCGGATGCAGCGCTGATCCTAAACCCAGAAGAGTCTGAAATTCAGCTGGTCATGGCGTTAATCTGCTATGGCCGTATGGAGATAAATCCCATGTTCAGGGCCACGATCTACTTTCCGAAGGCAAATGCAGCACTTGAGAAAGCCAAGGAGCTCAGCCCGGGGAATCCACGTATTTATTATCTCGAGGGGCAATCTACCATTTATAAACCTGCCTTTATGGGAGGAGGAGCTGAAGCAGCCCTGCCCATTCTTGAAAAAGCGCTTCAATGCTACATGGAATTTGTACATCCCTTCGATCTCTATCCCCATTGGGGAGAGGAAGAAACCCTCAGTCTTTATCAGGATTGTAAGGATGAAATTGAAGAGAATTAGTTATATTTCAAGGATATGAAACTCTGGAAGAGCGCACCATCTAGGGGAGTTTTACTGAGATACTTACTGGCTCCCCCCATAATCGGACTGGCCATAACCCTCTTTTCCTATCCTTCGGGATTCAGGTCCCTGGGAACCATCCTATATGTACTTCTCTATTCCTATAGCCTCGGCCTACCTTCGATCGCTTTAATTTCTATGGCCGGGAAGAAACTGGACAAACAATTCCCCTGGCTAAAAAGTCCCTTTAAGAAACTGGTACTAACAGTATTGATGCAGATTGTAATTGTATTACTTGTTCTACTGATCGTACAAAGCTCTATTCTTCTGATCAATAAGAAAAGCCTGGACCAGTTGTTCGGACAGTTTTCCATAGGATTTTACTGGGCCGTAAGTACCACTGTGTTTGGAATAGCGATTGCAAATGGCTTTCTTTTTTTTAAAAACTGGAAGCAGTCTGCCCTGAATGAGGAAATACTGAAAAGAGAAAAGCTGGCCATCGAATATGAGGCCCTGCGCAACCAGGTAAACCCACATTTCCTGTTCAACAGCCTGACGGCGCTAACTACCCTGGTGCACCAGGATGCGGACAAAGCCGAAGCTTTCATCCGGAAGTTCTCCGACGTATACCGCTATATTCTCGAAAACCGGGACCTCGAAGTTATCAGTCTGCGGAATGAACTTCACCTGATTGAAAACATGGCCTATCTATATCGCTACCGTCATGGAGATAATCTGCAGATCGAAGTTGACCTAAATCCCTCAGATGAAAGATATATTCTTCCCATGGCCCTGCAGATGTTACTGGAAAACGCCCTAAAGCATAATGTAATTTCAGAGGGAAGACCTTTAAAAGTGAGGATCTTTGAAGATGGAAATCATTTGGTGGTAAGGAATAATCTGCAGTTAAGAAATAATGTAGCCGATTCAAACAATGTAGGCTTGAGTAACATACAGCTTCGCTACAGCTATTTGAGTAAGCTGGCGGTTGAGCTTGAAAGCAATGATCAGTTTTTCCAGGTTAAGATTCCCATATTGGATAAGATATGAGCATTAAAGCACTTATAGTAGAAGATGAAAAGCCAGCTGCTGAGCACCTGCTAAGGCTATTGGATATGTGTGCACACGAAGTAAAAGTGTTGCATAAGACCGACTCCATCAGCCAGACCATTGCCTGGGTGGAAAGCAATCCGCTGCCCGATATCATCTTCCTCGATATTCAACTGGCCGACGGCCTTAGCTTTGAAATATTCAAGCATCTTAAGATCCAATGTCCTGTTATTTTTACCACAGCCTTTGAAGAGTATGCCATAAGGGCTTTTAAAATAAACAGTATTGATTATTTACTTAAACCCATCGGTCTTGAGGAACTGAATTTTGCCCTGGGAAAATTTATGGAACAATCACTGAAGTCTTCGCCTGACAGCCTTTTGAACGACAAGGTAGAGACATTATTACAACAGTTGAACCAAAGGTATAAATCGAGATTTATTGTGAATGTAGGGGCCAGGATCAAATTCATAGAAACCATCCACATAAGGTACTTTTACAGTCTGGAGAAATCCACATTCCTGCTTGAAGATTCAGGCAAATCCTATGATATCTCTTCTTCCCTGGATCAGGTGGAAAGCCAACTCGATCCTGGGTATTTCTTCAGGATCAGCCGAAAGTACATTGTCAATATTGAAGCTATCCAGGAAATCATCAGCTATTCCAGCAGTCGCTTAAAATTGATTATAAAAGGCTCTGGGCAGGAAGACATCCTTGTCAGCCGAAGCAAAATCAATGGATTTAAAGAATGGCTGGAGAGCTAAGAATTAATAATCTTCGTAATTTTCATTCTCCGACAGGTACTCCACATCGGAGTGTTCATCCTCATACTTTTCTTTGATTTCGTCTTTCAGAATACCATCACTATCATAATCATCATCATCTTTGATCATTTGAATGGCTTCTTTCACCGACATCCGGATCATGTAAATCTTTTCATCCGTTTCAAAGGGTAGAGCAAATACTATTTTGCCCTCTTTGTTGGTAAACTCGATCAAGTGCTGGCTAAACCCGTTTGGATAAACCAGTTTAATCTGCTCCTGGATTTCAGTACTTACCTTTTCAAAATCCTGAATAACTCTTAATTTATTTGTTCCCATTGGCGATGCGTATTCCCTCTAATATTTGAGTACTAATTACGTGATTAATTTGATTTCACAAAATGAAAACTCTGAAAAATAATTGAAAGGCTGATAACTGCCTTACCCGGAGTTGCTAGAAGGGAATGTTGTATATTTAGCTTATACATCTATATACCAATAAAAATGCCTTACCAAGCAATTGAAAATTATGCGATTATAGGGAATATGCGTTCGGCAGCCCTTGTGGGTAAGAACGGGTCCATTGATTGGTTCTGTTTCCCACATTTTGATTCACCCAGTGTATTTGCTTCAATTCTGGATGAAAAAAAAGGTGGCTATTTCAAAATTGCTCCTACTGATCCGCAGAGTAAAAACAAACAGTATTACTGGCCCGATACCAATGTGCTCATCACACGGTTCTACAATTCGGATGGCATCGTGGAGATTATTGATTATATGCCTGTGGGTGAAGATATTGTAAACGAATTCGATTACAGAATCCTTAGAAGGGTAAGGGGCATCCACGGAAAGGTCCGAATGAAAATGGAGTGCTACCCTGCCTTTAATTATGCGAGGGAAAGCCATGAAACAGTTTTATCCGACAGGGGAGCATCTTACCATTCGAAGGATCTGAGTCTGGGCCTGGCAAGCAATATGCCTCTTCAAAAAAATGAAAAGGGGTCCCTTTCTGAATTTGATATCGAGGAGGGGGGTGTTACCGCAGTATTTATGTTGCATAAAGTTGAAAAAGGAGAAGGTTGCAGTATATCTTATTCTGAAGAGCAGGCTGAAAAGAGGTTTATAAATACTATCTCTTACTGGAGAAACTGGCTTTCCAAATCAACATACAAAGGCAGATGGAGAGAGATGGTTAACCGCTCGGCCCTGATTCTCAAACTGCTGACATTCGAACCCACTGGGGCCATTGTGGCAGCACCTACCTGCAGCCTGCCCGAAGGTGTCGGAGGAGAGCGCAACTGGGATTACCGCTATACATGGATCAGGGATGCAGCCTTTACTGTCTATGCTTTTCTGAAACTTGGATTTACGGAAGAAGCATCGGGTTTTATGAAATGGATACTGGAGAGATCTAAAGATGATGATTCAGGAGCCCTGCAAATCATGTATGGGATCGATGGGCGACATACGCTGACTGAACATACACTTGATCACCTGGAAGGATATATGGGCTCCTCGCCTGTCAGGATAGGGAATGGCGCCTATGATCAGCTGCAATTAGATATTTACGGGGAACTCATTGATTCCATCTACCTGTTTGACAGGCATGTGAGACCTATTTCATATTCGGGATGGACAACTGTTATGAAGCATGTCAGGTGGATCAGTGAAAACTGGCAGCGAAAGGACGATGGTATCTGGGAAGTTCGGGGAGGTCAGCAGCATTTTGTCTACTCCAAAGTGATGGCCTGGGTGGCGCTGGACAGAGCTATAAGGCTCAGCAGAAAGCGTTCCTTTCCAGCCGATTTGCAGGAATTGTCGAGGAAGCGGGATGAAATATTTATGGAGATCATTGACAGGGGTTGGAATGAGAAGAAGCAGGCATTTGACCAGTATTATGGTAGTAATACACTTGATGCCTCCAATCTGATGATGTCCCTGGTCTTTTTTTTGGCTCCTTATGATCCGATGATGGAAAAGACTCTCGATGCAACAATGCAAGCCCCAAACAAGGGTGGCTTATTAACAAACAGCCTGGTATATCGATACAATGTAAATGAAACGGATGATGGACTATCCGGCGAGGAAGGCACTTTCAATATTTGTACCTTCTGGCTTGTGGAAGCCCTTACCAGGGCAGGAAAGTCAGATCCTGAAAAGCTGGAAAAGGCCAGGCTGATTTTTGAACAGATGCTTGGCTATGCCAATCATGTTGGTATGTACTCGGAGCAGATAGGACTGACCGGGGAGGCATTGGGTAATACACCACAGGCTTTTACACACCTGGCATTGATCAGCTCTGCCTTTAATCTGGACAGGGCCCTTGGTTAACATGCATACTACTAAACTGAAACAGAAGATCATGATACAACAAGACTTTACTATTGAGAAACTTGGAGAATGCACACTTCGGTCACCCATCAAAGGGATTAACTTTACCCGGGAGAAGGAGCATATCCTCTATCATCGCGATCTGGATAGCCTTAATGCTTACCTTGACAAAGATGAAGATCCTCTGAGTTTTGAGGCTGCGGGCCCAAGGGAGAAGATCTTTTTTGATCCTGAAAATCTGTCCTGTGGAATTGTCACTTGCGGTGGTCTTTGTCCTGGCATTAACGATGTAATCCGTTCTATTGTTATGAGTCTTCATTACCATTACGGGGTCAGGAATATCTTAGGCTTTCGCTATGGATATCAGGGTCTGTCGCCTGAATTCGGACATGAACCACTTCGGCTCACTCCCAGGGATGTTCTTCAAATAAATGAAATGGGAGGCACCATACTGGCCTCATCCCGTGGTAATCAGGATCCGGCGGTCATGGTGGATACACTTGAAAAGATGAAAATCAGTATTCTGTTTTGCATAGG
>Ga0180430_10005399_pt1 | contig 10620 bp, 9 predicted proteins | sample SS_ome_9_FD_132999 | JGI IMG/M metagenome (GOLD analysis project Ga0180430, IMG submission 132999) | Hypersaline lake sediment archaeal communities from the Salton Sea, California, USA - SS_1_S_2 metaG | ecosystem: Environmental > Aquatic > Non-marine Saline and Alkaline > Hypersaline > Sediment... | reverse complement strand
TCCGAAGTCCAGCGCAATGGTCGGCAGAACCGTCGGAGGGAGGATGTCCCATCCATCGCTCTGGCGCCCCACGGTGACCAGTGGGAACGACATGCCGGCTGACGCGTGGAGCGGTTCGTCGATCTTGGCGACGCCGATGATGTAGCTGGCGAAGACCGGCGCTAGCAGTCGGGTTTCGGAAGCGAAGGGCCACAGGATCGTCAGGCCACCTCCTGCGGAGAACGGATCGGGCAAGTTGTGCAGGTACTCGAACGACGTGCCCAGTGACGTCAGGCGCGAATCCAGCATGACGACGATCTCAAGGGCTCCGTTCTCGAGCATTGGAACCTTCGCGCCGAGTGAGAGGCTCAGATCCCACTGTCGATGGTCTCCATGGACCTCCACATCCGGTGTTACATGGAATCCGATGGTGAGCGTGTCAATCGTCGCCGCTTGTGCGAATGCGCCGACCAGCAGAGTCAGTGCAAGGAGCCATAATCCGTGTCTCATCATTCCCCCTTCATCCTGCAGTCACACCCCCGACACATACACAGAGGATGCAGGATTGTTTCACCGATGTCCCGCCGGTACGTCCCCCTTCACGAGACCTCGTCTGTCCCCTGAATCCTCACTTCCAGAGGGTGCTGCCTTGACCAGCGAGACGAAACGGAAGAGGAACCGACTCGTACTTGGGGCGAAAAGTGGCAAGAAGACGACAGTGGAGCGAGCGTGATGTGTATCACACACGCTCAAACGGGATCATCGACTGCGGGAAGCCGGTTCCTGTGCTAGGATGCGAGAGCAGCATCAGGAGACTGCAGGAGGCACGATGTTTCAGTGGCAGCGCAGACGGAACCGCCGGCGGATCCGCGCCGGCCGGTTGTCCCCATCGCGGAGACACGTCTTGGAGGCTCGTGTTCCCTGGGTCCGCGGGCTGTCGGCGGAGGACCTCCGCGAGCTGGCCGGGCACGTGCTTGTCTTCCTGGCGGAGAAGCGGTTTGAGGGGGCCGGCGGTCTGGCGATTACCGACGAGATCGAAGTGACGATTGCCGGGCACGCTTGTTCGCTGATCATGCATCGCGAGACCGACTACTATCCAGGACTCTCTTCGATCGTCGTGTATCCGGACGCCTATTCGGTTCCACGCACCACGCGTGCTGCAGACGGGACGGTGGAGGAGTTCACCGAGGTCCGACAGGGTGAATCATGGTCGAGAGGCGCAGTGGTTCTCTCGTGGCAGGCGGTTGTCGATGCTGGTGATCCGCGACGAATACAGAACGTCGTGGTTCACGAGTTCGCGCATCAACTCGATGGGCAAAGCGGAACCGTCGACGGGCTGCCCCTCCTTGGGGATCCAGCGCATCAGGGCCGATGGGCGGCGGTGCTTGGGCACGAGTACGAGGTGCTCAGGGCCGCGGTCGCCAACCGCCAAGGGACCTTGCTTCGCCCCTACGGCGCCACGAATCCGGGGGAATTCTTCGCTGTCGCCTCAGAGGCCTTCTTCATGCAGCCCGGGCTCTTGCGGCGCCACCATCCAGGGCTGTTCGATGCCTTGAAGGATTTCTATCGTCTCGACCTGCTCGGCTCGAGCAGCCATTCCCTTGTCGTGTGATCACATCGTATTCACGCCGGGCTCACATGCAGTTGACGTGCGCCCTGTAGGGTGTTTGATCTTTCCGGGATGCGCTCAGATCGTCCCGAGAGGAGGGATAACGATGGATCGAGGAACAACATGGCGTGCGGTCATCCTTGTGTGCAGCATCGCGATGGTCCTGATCGGACTGGTCATGGCGGCCGCGTAGTGTCTGCAGGCGGCGCATTGACTCCTCATCGATCTGGTGACAGACTGAGGATGGAGGTGACCGCGATGAACAGCTCATCTGGCAGCATCTGTTTCGAGTTGCCCAACCTTCCGGGAACGCTGGAGCCGGTGGTTACCGCCTTGGCGAATGCCGGTGTCAACATCAACAGTATCGTGGCCCACGGGGGACACTTGGTTCTGAGCGTGGACGATCCTGATGCCCTTCGCAGCGTACTGAGGCGCGAGACGATCGCCTTCCACGAAGTCTCAGAGTGCTCGTCTGAGGATCGGCTGCTGAGCGGAGCGGATTGGCGCGCCAAGATTCGGAGCGTGCTGGCCCGCCTGGAGAATCTCGTCAACGCAATCGAGGGAGAGGCGATTGCTCCGCCTACATCCGAGCAGCGGTTGCAGCTCGCGAGGATTGGCAAGGAGCTTGCGGATCTTGCGCCTCGCTAGCAGGCCGACGACCACGCGTTCTCTCCCAGCTTGAAGTCGGCGCTCCAGGCTCCTAGCACGGTTCGTCCGGTTTCTCGGCAAGCCGAACGTAGAGGACCAGCCGGCTCACCGCTCGGACGTGAACCCTATATCCGGCGGGAATCCGCTCGCCCGTCTCGCTTCGCGCGAACCACGTTTCGTTTCCCATTCCAACCCGGCCGTATGGAGACAACTCGGTCAAGGTATGGGCGGTCTGACCGATCAATGCCTCTGCGCCGACGCGCGGATGCCGGCTGAAGGACCGATGAAGAAACAGCCCATAGAAGACGATCGATGCTGTTGTCTTGATCGCTAGACCGATCCAGACAACGAACCACGGCCAGCCAAGGGACGACCGGAGCACAACAAGAAGCACAGCAACCAGTAACAGCTCGCCGGCTTCACGCAACGCATAGGCTCTCGTGTTCGCCGGCCTGTGCATATCGTTGGCGCGCTACTTGGCTGCTGGGCCGATGTGGAAACCCAACGTAGCGCCGATCGCTGGAACCAGCGGCAATGCAAGGAACCCGATGAACTCCGCGACGTCCTCCGGGATACCGATGGAGTAGGTGATGGGGTCAGAGAATGCCGCCAACAGTCCGCCGAGCAAGCCGCCGATCAGGCATCCCATGGTGCTTCCCTCGGTTCCCAGAAGCGCAGAGGTCGCCAGCACACCGCCAGCGCTCCCCAGTCCGCAGCTCAGGGTGATCGATGAGATGACCAGCGTTGTCTTGGCCCAGGATGCATCGAGCTGCGGTCCGACCACGGAGACCAGGCCGATGGCTCCTGCGGCGCCTAGCGTGCCGCCGAGTGTTCCTCCTACGAACTCCCCGCCGGTGAGCAGCCACTGGGGAGAGGCTGATACGATCCAGCCGACGAGGACAATGAGCAGAACGGCAATGACTGTGTGACGCATGGGTTCTCCTTCTACTACAAGTTGCTCCAATCTACAAGCTCGTCGTATCCGTTGTCAATGGGCGATGGGCTACGGCAGGATCAGACGGGAGTCCGTGTCCCGGTCACGGGTCTGCGAGATGAGTCTCCCGATGCGAAGTGAAGCGGACTCCTTGGCATTCTGAACCAGGAAGTGAACACGATTCAGGATGTTGGTTTGGCTGGTGTTGTGATCCAGATCGATGAACAGGACGCGAAGCGACGGATGGAGCGATCGAAGTCGCTTTTCGACGCCCTTGGCAACCACCTGATTCGCCAAGCAGCCAAAGGGCTGAAGACAGAGGATGTTCTCCGCGCCCAGCCCGGCGAGGTGGATCATCTCTCCGCTGAGCAGCCAGCCTTCCCCGTACCGGCTGGCCAAAGGAACAACCTCACTGGCCCGGGTCGCCAGTTCGCGAAGATCCGGGAACCCTGTGACGTACGGAAGCCCGCGCAGGATCTTGTTGGCACGGTTCAGTACACCCTGGACCGCACGCTCGGTGAGCGGCAGGACCCATGCGAACGGGCTGGGGCGCCGAATCCCTGCTCGCTGTGCGTGAAACCGGTTACGCACCCCCTGGAAGAAGAAGGTGAACAGCGGTGGGATCATCACTTCAACGCCTCTCGAGGTCAGCCAATCGACGATGCGGTGGTTGCTGTACTCGCCGTACTTCACGTAAATCTCCCCGACAAGTCCCACACGCGGCAACGGACGTAGGTCCACGGGGATGTCGCGGAATCGGCTGACGGCTCGCTCGAGAAACGCTAGCAATGATGGGATGTCCCGCCGACGCTCGGCGAGCCATTCCCCCGTCAGTTGCTGGCTGAGCGCCCGCGACTGGCCTGGGTGCCGTTCCCGAACCTGACATGCTCGAGTCATCATCGAAATTGCGTCTGATGCGATCAAGGATGCCGTGCCTCGCACGCCGAGCGCCCACGAGTTCAACCGGAAGCCCGGTTGCCGGTGCAATCGCTGTCCCATGGAGAGCGAGATGGCCGGAATGTTGCCATACCCGGCTGCCCGCAATGCATTGCTCATTAGGTTGAGATAGCACGAAGCGCGGCACTGTCCGCCGGTCTGCGTGATTCCGACTGCAACGTCACTGGGATCGTAGTTCCCGCCGGCCAGCGCCTTGAGCACGTCGCCGATGACCAGGATGGCCGGATAGCAGACCTCGTTGTTCACGTAGCGAAGTCCGTGCTCCAAGGACTCGCGGTCCGCCGGCGGCAAGACCTCGATTCGATAACCCAGGGCGGTGAACTCCGATTCGATGATCGGGCTGAGATGGTCTGAGAGCGACGGCGCGAGGATCGTGCGTCGCCGGTCGCGTCGCAGGAAGGCGGGAAGCCGACGGCGGCGGCGTGGCGGCTCGAGGTTCTCGCACCGGGGTCGGATCTCCAGGGTCTCGACCAGCGTTCGCAGCCGCAGTAGGATCGATCCAGGGCTCGCATTCTCGTCGACACGCACCACGGTGAGATCCCGACCCTGCTCGCGCAACAGCTCTCTGAGCTCATCCGAGGCCAGTGCATCCGGGCCGCACCCAAAGGAGTTCACCTGAAGAATCTCGACATGCTGATGGTGTGATGCGCGGCGAACCGCCTGATACAGGCGATTGGGATACGCCCACTGCGTGAGAACCTGGACGTTCTCCAGGCAGTCGTCCTGCCACTCGTGGCTTCCCGGAATGACGTCCACGCCTAAGGCGGCGGTCTTCTCAGGAATGCCCTGGTTGATCAGCGGATCCAAGTGATAGGGTCGGCCGACAAAGGAGACAACAGGGCGTCCGTCGGATGCAGCGGCCTCGAGGGTCTCCTCGATTTCCTGAGACAGGGATCGAGAGTACTGTTCCTGTTCGTCGATTGCCCGCGCAAACGCTGTCAAGAATCGCTGGCGGCATACCCCGAGGCGACGCAGGTACCTCCAGCAGGCACGTCGCATCAACCCCATGTCGTGGAAGGTTAGGGTCGGCGTATCGAACGGGATCCCATGGTTCGATTGAGGGTCGATCGCACTGCGAACGACATCCGGATACCCGGTGACGATCGGGCAGTTGTAGCTGTTGATGGCGCTTCGCGTCTTGCGCTCGTAGACGATGCGTGGATAGAAGATCCGATCGACGCTCCGGTCGATCAGATCGAGCACATGCCCGTTTGCGAGCTTGGCCGGCATGCAGATGTTGTCCGAGGTGACCGTTGGCAGACCACGCTCGAACAGCGGGCGGGACGACGGCGCCGACACGACCACCGAGAGGCCGCACTCCACGAAGAGCGTGGTCCAGAACGGCAGGTTCTCGAACATGTTCAGGACTCGGGGAATCCCGATCCTTATCGGAGTCTCGGCTGGATCTATCGGATCGAACGGACGGTCGAACAGCAGGTCGTGCTTTGTCTGCACGAGGTTCCGCCCTTGGCGGCTCGCCTTGGCGTGCGACGAGAAGATGCGTTCGCAGCGGTTCCCGGAGACGAAGGTTCCGTGAACCGATGTCAATCGCTTGATCTGACACCGATTGCCGCATCCCGAACACGTGATTGCCGGTTCCGCATGGGCATCGACGCCGATCATTTCCGCCAGGCTGAGCTGTCGCTCATCGGCCGGCGGGGGACCTTTTCGGTACCGCTCTCGGGCAACCAGGGCGGCTCCGAAAGCCCCCATCAGACCGCTGATCTCGGGGCAGACTACGCGAGCTCCGGTGAGGATCTCGAATGCCCGGTGCACGGCCGGATTGAGGAAGGTACCACCCTGGACGACTACCGTCTTCCCGAGCTGGCCCGTGTCACGGATCTTGAGCACTTTGGTCAGGCAATTGCGGACGACGGCGTACGCCAAGCCAGCGGAGATCTCCGCCGTCGTCGCGCCTTCTTGAAGGAATTGCTTGACCCGGGAGTTCATGAAGACGGTGCAGCGCGATCCAAGGTGGCATGGATGTGCTGCGCCACAGGCTGACTCGCTGAACTCCTGCATGGAGAGGCCCAGGGTCTCGGCGAACGTCTGGAGGAAGCTGCCGCATCCCGAACTGCACGCTTCGTTGATCTCAATCCGTTGCACCATGCCGCGCTCGATGGCCATCGCCTTCATATCCTGGCCGCCGATGTCCAGCACGAATGTCACTTCGGGGGAGAGCTGCTGGGCGGCCCGCACATGAGCGATCGTCTCGACGATGCCGGAATCCAGTCCGAGCATCGTGCGCAGCAGGTGCTCGCCGTATCCGGTGACGCCGGCGTCGACGATGCGGACGTCCGCTCCGCTGGCGTCAATCGCGCGGGCCAGCGCGGCCAAACCATCCCGAACGGCTCCCAGGTGCTTGCCATGGTTCGCCCGGTAGTCCTCCAACAGGATGCGTCCGGCCTCGTCGATCAGGATCATCTTGGTCGTCGTGGAGCCGGCATCGATTCCGAGGAATGCCTTGATCTCGCCTCCGTTCGGCGACAGCGCGCGACGATCGACCGGGGTCAAACGGGTTGCCTCCCATGCGGCGAACGCCATCGGCGTCTCGAACAGGGCCGGATCTCGATCGCTTTCCCGCGCGGCGGTCGAATCGAGATACCCGGCCAGACGTTCGCGCAGCGTCTGGGTATCGGTTGTCCGATCGATCACATCTGCCGCGTAGGAAGCACCCAGAGCCGACACGAGCTTCGGATGCTGCAGCTCAATCGCATCGTGTGGATTCAGACCGAACGCTTCGATCACCATGGCCCGAAGCAAGGGGAAGAAGGTCAGCGGCCCGCCGGTGAGGAGGATCTTGGGTTCGACAGGAAAGCCGCGTGCCAGCGCATTCACCGTTTGCAGGGCCACCGCACGGAACACCGACGCCAGGATGTCCGGGATCCCTGCGCCGGTGCTCAGGAGATTCTGCACATCGGTCTTAGCGAAGACGCCACATCGGCTGGCGATGGGATGGATCTCGTCGTGTGACGTCGCCAGCCGGTTGATGTCGGCTGGATCCACGGCCAGCAGCGTGGCCATCTGATCGATGAACGCGCCGGTACCTCCAGCGCAGCTGCCGTTCATGCGCATGTCCATCCGATCATCGGAAGAGCGCAAGATGAGTTTGGTGTCCTCGCCTCCGATGTCGATGAGTGCGTGGGCGTCCGGATGGAGCATGCGCATGGCGGCGGCAGCGGCCACCACCTCCTGAACAAAGGGAAGCTCCAGATGCTCCGAGAGACCGAGCGCCGCGGAGCCGGTCATTCGGAACGCCATCGGGCGCGCCGATACCGCGCTCGGGATTCTTGCCAGCATCTCGTCGAGAGTGTGTCTGACACGCGCGTTGTGACGTCGATAGGCGGCGTGAATCACATGGCGCGACCTGGTATCCACCACAACAAGCTTGGCGGTGGTCGATCCAAGATCGATTCCGCAGACGAAAGGCTGCTCTTCCCGGTGATCCTGTGGGTGTCTTTCCATAAGAGCTCATCGGATTCTCTCATGGACGGATTCGATCTGCAAGACCGCATGCGATTCATGTGGTGTGATCTCTTCCGTGAGATCGGCGTAGCAGGGTGGGCGAATGCTCCGTCTACCGGCTTGTCGGTGCTGCACGGGCAAGCTATCGTGTGATCGAGGAGGAGCATGGACGGCAATACGGTGCTGTTTCTGATTCTGGCGATCATCGGGGTTCTGGTTGCTGTGTGGCTGGGAAGCAAGCGGCGCAAGGAGCTCGGCGCGTGGGCTACGGCCAAGGGGTTCGCATTCGCCCCCGGCCGAGACAACGGATTCGACGATCGGTACTCCGCGTTTGCTTGTCTGCGACGTGGACACAGTCGGTATGCGTACAACGTTTCCTCGGGCGCAGTGAACGGACGAACGGTTCTCGCGTTTGACTATCACTATGCCACCGGCAGCGGGAAGAACCGTCACGACTACCGATTCTCAGGCGTTCTGTTGTCGAGCGATGTGCCGCTGCAGCCGCTGCATATTCGACCGGAAGGAATCTTCGACAAGGTGACGGAGTTCTTCGGCATCGACGACATCGACTTCGAGTCAGCGGAGTTCAGCCGGGCGTTTCACGTCAAAGCGCCCGACAAGCGTTGGGCATATCATGTTCTTCACCAACGGTCCATGGAGTTTCTGTTGGCACAGCCGCGCCAGTCGATTCAGTTCGATGCGCGCCACGTGATGGTCTGGCGTTCCCGGCGATTCTCGCCTGAGGGCTTCGACCAAGCCATCGAAACGGCAAGCGGGCTCCTCGAGCGCCTGCCGGAGTATCTGATTCAGCAGCAAAAGGAAAGGTGAGGCAATGATCGGACTGTATGTGATCGTGGCGGTGGTTGGACTGGTGCTCATCTACGCAATGGGTACGTACAACACGCTGGTTCGGCTGAGGCAACACGTCCGAGAAAGCTGGTCGGACATCGACACGGAGTTGAAACGGCGGTACAACCTGATTCCGAACCTTGTGGAGACAGTCAAGGGGTACGCCACCCATGAGCAAGAAACGTTGGATCGGGTCATCAGTGCTCGATCGAAGGCGGTGGCATCGACCGGCGATCCGGCGAGTCAAGCGAAGGACGAGAACGCATTGGTCGGTGCGTTGCGGCAGCTGTTCGCTGTGGTGGAGAACTACCCCGATCTCAAGGCCAATCAGAACTTCCTCCAGCTGCAGGGCGAGCTGACCGCAACGGAGGATCGGATCCAGGCGTCTCGCAGGTTCTACAACGCCAATGTACGCGATATGAATACGCGCATTGAGGTCTTCCCCTCCAACCTTATCGCGTCGATGTTCCGCTTCCAGAAGGAGGAGTTCTTCGAGATCGAAGACGCGGCGCGCGAAGTGCCGGAAGTGAGCTTCTCGTAGAGCGGGGGCAACGGGGGAACGCGTGAAGGATCGGACGCTCACGCGTTCCTAGGAGAGAATGCAGAGCCAACGGCTCTGCATTCTCTTGGTGGATGCGCTCCTGACGTTGGTAGCTCACCGACAGGAGAAGCCGGGCAACGGACCGGATAGGTGGATGTCCGTTGCTAGGAGAGAATCGGCAATGGGCCACTGCCGATTCTCTGGATGGATAGGCTGTCGGCTTGGATGGCTGACCGATAGGAGAGAGCAGCGATCTCGAATCGCTGCTTTCTCCCCTAGGAACGGGCTTCGTCCTCTCCGGCCCGTTCCCCGGTTGCCGGTTTGCTCAGTGACAGGAGAAGCCGGGCAACGGACTGATGGGTGGATGTCCGTTGCTAGGAGAGAACAGATGTCTTCTGACATCTGTTCTCTTGTCGGATGACGTGCCGACTTGGATGGCCGATCGACAGGAGAAAGCGGCGATCTCGAATCGCCGCTTTCTCCCCTAGCAACCGGGAAGGTCAGATCGGCCCGGTTGCCACGGGATAGCCCTGTGCCGCCCACTGGGTGATTCCCCCGCCGAGATCGTATACACGAGTGAAGCCGAGCTCCTTCATAAGCGTCATCGTCTTCCCGGTCCGATTCCCTGTCCGGCAGTAGATAAGGTACGTGATGTCTCGATCCAGTTGCGCCAACGCGTCGCGGAACGTGGGGGCGTAGTAGTCGAGCATCTGGGCTCCGGCGATGTGGCTTGCCTCGATTTCCGGCTGGGTCCGGATGTCCAGCAAGACAAAGTCTTCGGCATCGGACAATGCCTGCAAGACCGCCGCCGCATCATCAGGACCGATGACGCCGTAGGCGGGGAGATCTTGGCGGGTGGTGTCTTGAGCTGATCCCGCTGTCTCACCATCCATCAGACATCCGGTCACGCCGAATCCCACAAGAAACAGGGCCCCGATCGCTATCCAGCCCGTTGACTTCTTCCGCATACCTGCCTCCTTGGCGATTCCCTGTGAGCAGCTTCGGTCACGGGACGGCGACCGGAGCTCTATCGAGGATGGAGCAGGGATGTGGACGAACCGCGGAGTTCATGTGGAGTGGGGATGGGGGTGACTCATGTCATCCCCATCCCTAGGAGAGAAGCCAGCGCCTTTGGCGCTGGCTTCTCTTGGGTGGATGGCATTCCAGTTTGGCTTGCTCATCGACAGGAGGAATCGGAGGATCGACCTCCGATTCCTCCTATGCAACCGGGAAGATCAGATCGGCCCGGTTGCCAGGATGGCTCACCGACTGGAGAAGCAGCCGGCGTTGAGCCGGCTGCTTCTCCCCTAGCAACTGGGGATCATGGGAATGCGTGGACGATCTATTCATCACGCATTCCTAGGAGAGAACTCAGAGCCAGAGCTCTGAGTTCTCCTCTCGGACAAGGTGGCAGACTGGACAGCTCACCCACAGGAGAATGCGGAGGCTTGACCTCCGCGTTCTCCCAAGGAACGGGGCCAATGCGTGGACGATGGGCGGTTCACACATTGGTAGGGGAGAACAGATGCCTTGTGGCATCTGTTCTCCCCTACCACTGTGTGAACCGCCCATCGTCCACGCATTGGCCCCGTTCCTTGGGAGAACGCGGAGGTCAAGCCTCCGCATTCTCCTGTGGGT
>Ga0180430_10005397_pt1 | contig 10623 bp, 5 predicted proteins | sample SS_ome_9_FD_132999 | JGI IMG/M metagenome (GOLD analysis project Ga0180430, IMG submission 132999) | Hypersaline lake sediment archaeal communities from the Salton Sea, California, USA - SS_1_S_2 metaG | ecosystem: Environmental > Aquatic > Non-marine Saline and Alkaline > Hypersaline > Sediment... | reverse complement strand
TACGCATATGCCTTAGTGTCTAATGGCGCTCTGACCCCATACGAACCCAATTAGACACTAAGCACCAAGCACTAAGCGCACATACGCATATGCCTTAGTGTCTAATGGCGCTCTGACCCCATACGAACCTTGCTCGATGCAATGGTTGTCAGTATTGTTACGTTTCTAAAGATACGTCAACTATCGATTGTCTTAGGATATTGGAGCAAGCGATATGAAAATCAAATTAGCATTCTTCGCGGGCCTGTGTCTGATACTGTCGCGGAACGTTCTGGCTGAATCCGCCCGAGAGATTCTCGACAGGTCGGGCGTCACTGGCGGGCTGATCGTTCACATTGGCTGCGGCGACGGTAAGCTGACGGCCTCACTGGGCGCGGCCGAAGGGTATATCGCCCAGGGCCTGGACGCTTCGTCCGCCAACGTAGACAAGGCGCGGAAGCACTTCGACGACAAGGAGCTTAACGGCAAGGTCACCGCCCGCCTGTTCGATGGGAAGACGCTGCCCTACCGCAACAACACTGCCAACCTGATCGTCGCCTCGGGCCAAAGCGTACCCGCGGCGGAGATCACCCGGGTCCTGGCGCCGAAAGGTGTCGCCTGGATAGACGGGAAGAAGCGTATCAAACCCCGCCCCGCTGAGATCGACGAGTGGACGCACTACCATCACGATCCGCAGGGCACCATGGTCGCCCTGGACAAGAAAGTCGCCCCGCTGCATGGCATTCAATGGATGGGTTCTCCGAAGTGGATGAGAAATCACGATTTCATGAACGGTATGCACGCGATGGTTTCGTCGAACGGGAGGGTGTTCTACGTCATAGACGAAGGGCTAAGGAACCACATATTCATGCCGTCCAAATGGGTGCTGGTCGCCCGGGACGCATTCAACGGAACGGTGCTGTGGCGCAGGGAGCTTAAGGACTGGCACCCGCAGATATGGCCTTTGAAGAGCGGACCCGGGCAGTTTCCCAGGCGCCTGGTGGCGGTCGGAGACAGAGTCTACGTGACGTTCGGGCAGACCTCGCCGCTGACGACCATCGACGCGGTTACCGGAAAGACAATCCGCACCTACGAGCAGACCCGCGCCACGGAAGAAATTATCCTGGACGACGGGATTCTTTACCTGCTGGTTAACCCCAATCGCAAACCGGTTGATTTTACAGTCAAGTCGACCGGGTACGGGGAAATCAGACGCGCTTCTGGCGGATGGGCGTGGAAGAATACCGGTCCGCCCGAGAGCGTGATGGCGGTCAACGCCGAGTCCGGTAAGACGATATGGAAGCATGAAAGCAAGGTCGCCCCGCTGTCGCTGACCCTGGGCGCCGGAAAGGTGTTTTTCTCGAACGGGACGGGCACGATCGCCCTGGACAGCAAGACGGGCAAACAGGTCTGGGTGTCGAACGGGCCGGCGATCGGCAAGGTCGGTACGGGCGGGTCCGTGCGGTCAGTCTATTCCGACGGGATACTGGTTGTCGCCAACGGAATCAGTGTGACGGGATTCTCCGCGGGGAACGGGAAAGAACTCTGGAAGGGCAAGCTGCTGCATTCGAGCCACCACTGCCCCAACGACCTGTTCGTGATCGACTCTCTGATCTGGTCGGCCAATACAGGCACGCCCCAGAGACTCGGAACGCATATCAAGGCGCTGGACCTGCATACCGGAGAGACAAAGAAGGATTTCAGGGCCGAAAATCTTCCGGTCTTCCCGATGCACCCGCGATGCTATCCGGGACGGGCCACCACGCAGTACCTCCTGACCAACGGTATGGGTACGGAGTTTTACAAGCTGGGCGACACGAAAATGACCCTCCATCACGCGGTGCGCGGAAGCTGCATATACGGCGTCATGCCCGCCAACGGCCTGCTCTACAAACCCCCGGACTCCTGCGCGTGCTACTACCAGTCGAAGCTTGAACACCTCTGCGCACTGTCGCCGGAATCGGCGATTCAGAAGAAGACGCCCGAAGCGAACCGCCTGGAAAAAGGTCCGGCATACGAAGCTATCGCAAATCAGAAAGCGGCGGTCGGCGATCCCGGCGACTGGCCGATGTACAGGCGTGACACGGCGAGGAGCGGATCGACACTGTCGCCCGTCGCAACCGATTTGAAGGAGAAGTGGAGCGTAAAGATCGGTGGGAAGCTCACCCAGCCGGTAATCGCGGGCGGAAAGGCGCTGGTTTCATCGATAGGCCAACAGAGCCTCTACGCCATCGACACCGCCACGGGCAAGGTCGCGTGGAAATATATCGCCGGAGGTAAAATCGACTCGTCCCCCACCGTCTACAGGAACACGGTGCTTTTCGGATGCGCCGACGGGCGGGTCTACTGCCTTCGTGCCGAAGACGGCGCGGTCGCGTGGCGATACCTGGCGGCGCCGGGGGACGTTCAGATCGTCTCCTACCAGCAGGTCGAATCTGTCTGGCCGGTGCATGGCGCGGTGCTGATCGTAAACGACACTCTCTACGCCCTTGCGGGGCGCAACATGTTCTTTGACGGCGGTATGCGAATGGTTCGCCTGAATCCCACAACGGGCAAGATGATCTCCGAGAACATGATGGACAATACCGATCCGGAAACGGGCAAGGAATTCCACGCGATGATAATCGCAAAGTACATGCCCATCGCCAACCCGGACATCTTCTCCAGCGACGGAGAGAGGATTTACATGCAGGAACAGAACTTCGACCTGAAAGGCAAGCGCATGGGGATCGCCCCCACCGTTCCGGGTAAAAGAACCGCCGCGGGCAAGACGGGCAAGCACCTGTTCTGCCAGACCGGTCTTCTGGACGACGCCTGGTTCCATCGCTCGTTCTGGATATACGGAAACGACTGCGGCGAGGGATGGGGCTCATACGCCGGGACGCGAAGGAGGGCCCCGTGCGGGAGGATCATGGCGTTCGGAAAAACCCGGATTTACGGTTTCCGTTCCGACCCGCTGGGCAACATGCTGAATCCGCGAACGAACTACAAGCTGTTCTCCGCGGACAAGGAACCGGCGCTGATCGCCCCGCCGGCGCCCAAGGCGGCGCCCGCGCCGAAAGCGAGACAGAAGGCCCAGGCAAATGGCAAGAAGGGCAAAAAGGCCCGCAGGCCCCGTATCAGACGCCCCCGCGGAGGCGGGATCAAACATCACTGGCAGGTCGACACGCCCGGGCTGATGGTCAATGCAATGGTCCTGGGCGCCAGTAATAATAAACTGTTTATCGCGGGCCCGCCCGATCTGGCCGACGAGACGAAGATGATGGGTTTCCTGACCGGCGCCGACGACGACATAAACCGTCAACTCCGCGCCCAGGCCGACGCGTGGCGAGGAAAGCGCGGCGGGCTGGTCCGGGTGGTATCGTGCGAGACCGGAGAGAAACTCGGCGAGTGCAAACTCGACAGCATCCCGGTGTTCGACGGTATGTCGGCGGCCGATGGAAAACTCTTCCTGGCAACCATAGATGGTAAAGTCGTCTGCATGGGAGAATAAAAACTATGGGGTCAGAAAAGGATTTGTGGTATGAAAAGACGTGATTTTGTCAAGAGTATGGGACTCGGCGCCGCATCGTTGGGTTTTTCGGCATTCTCATCAGTCCTTCGGGCCGGAGACCCGGAGGATGAGAAGAAACCCAATGTCATTATCGTACTGACAGACGACCAGGGATACGGCGACTTGTCGTGTCACGGGAACCCGGTCCTGAAGACCCCGAACCTCGACAAGCTGCACGCCCAAAGCGTCCGCTTCACCGATCACCACGTGGCGCCGATGTGTACCCCGACGCGCGGCGAACTCATGACCGGAATGCAGGCGTTTCGCAACGGCGCGGTATTCGTCTGCCAGGGCAAGTCCATGCCCCGTCGCGGTATCCCCACGATGGCTGACCTGCTCAGGTCCGGCGGATACGCCACCGGGCATTTCGGAAAGTGGCACCTCGGCGACAACAATCCCTACCGCCCACAGGACCGCGGATTCGACGAGACGGTGCATCACGGGGCGTGGGGGATCACCTCGATGGCCGACCACTGGGGCAACGACTACTACGACGATATCTACGAACACAACGGAGTGCGGAAGCAGTACAAGGGATACTGCACCGACGTCTGGTTCGACGAGGCCATGAAATGGATGGCCTCAAAGCATAAAAGCAAGCGCCGCTTCTTATGCTACCTGCCCACCAACGTACCCCACGTTCCGCACATCGTGGACAAGAAGTATTCAGACATGTGCAAGGGCAACAGGTTCCTGGGCATGATCGCGCAGTTCGACACGAACGTGGGGCGTCTCGAGGAGTTCCTGAAGAAGACCGGATTGCGTGACAACACGATCCTGATCTTCATGACCGATAACGGGACCGCGGCCGGACACCGGATTTTCAACGCGGGCATGCGCGGGCATAAGACCGAATACTACGAGGGCGGACATCGCGTCCCGCTCTTCATTCGCTGGCCCGCGGCGGGGATAGACAAACCGCGAGACATCGGCGAGTTGACCCACAGCACCGATATCCTTCCAACCCTGCTGGACCTGTGCGGTCTGAAGAAACCCGCCAACGCCGAATTTGACGGGATGAGCCTCGCCGCCCTCATCAGGGGCGAGACCGACAAATTGCCCGATCGCAAGATCGTAATCCAGTACCGCGACTTCGGGCGCCCGGGCGCCGTGCTATGGAAGAAGTGGCGGCTGGTGCATAACAGGGAGTTGTACAACATCGCCGACGACCCCGGTCAGAAGAACAACGTGATAAGCGGTCAGCCCGAGATCGCCAAGGCGCTCAAAGCCCATTACACCGCCTGGCGCACCGAGATGACACCGCTCCAGAAAACCGTCAACACCATCAGTATCGGCGTCGAGACGGAACCGGAGACATTCCTCTGTTCGGCCAACTGGATCGGCTCTTACGCGGACAGTTGGGGCAATATCCGCGGAGGGGTCAAGAACGGTTACTGGGACCTTCAAGTTGAGAAGACCGGGCAATACGCAATTGAGCTATACGGTTGGCCCAAGGGGTCGGGCATCTTACCGAAGGATAAACTCCGGGGCATCAACGGGCGACCCGTCGCCGGCGCCAAACTCAAGCTCGGCGATCGGGAGTTGACGAAGAAAATGGCGCCAACGGACTTCTGCGCGGCGTTCACGGTGAACCTGAAGAAAGGCGACCGGCCCCGATTGCAGTCGTGGTTTCACAACGCGGGCGGTAAGGACCTCGGCGGATCGTATTTCGTGTATGTAACGAAGAAGTAGGATACTCGTCAGCCATTGGGCCTATGCCCCCAAGCCCCCCGCAGGAGGGCTCTGCGACCAACACGAACATCACGTCACTGTATCGAATCACATGATCTTTTTGAGGTTTTCGGCGATGATCCGGCGTTGTTGCTCGCTGAAACTTTGGAGCGGTGAAACCATCGTGTCGCTGCAAATCCCCATGCACGACAGCGCGCACTTCAGGCCCTTGACATAGCTCGACGGATCCTCCACCGCATGGTAAATCGTGTCGTAAATCCGCACGACTTTCTCCTGCAGCGCCTCGACTGTCGCCCGGTCGCCGGCGAGGGTGGCCTGGTAGAGTGATACGTAGAGTTTCGGAAACAGGTTGGCGCCGCTGTTTACTCCACCATGTGCGCCCATCGCGACGGCGCGGGCGGTGAGTTTGTCGGGGCCCATCAGGAGGGAAAAGTCCGGCCTGTCGGCAAGCGCGGCCTGAAATTGTCGGAAATTCTCGATATCGCCCGAGGAGTCCTTCAACCCGACGATGCCCGGCACGTCGGCCGCGGCGCGAACGGTTTCGGGCGTGAAGGCGAGCTTCGTGTGGCTGGGAATGTTGTATAGGAACACAGGCAGGGGCGACGCGGCGGCCAGTTGCTTGACGTATTCGAGGATATCGGCCTGTGAAGCGGGAAAGTAGCACGGTTGTGAGGCCACCACCGCCGCGGCGCCTGAGTCGGATGCCTTTGCAGCCAACGATATCGACTCTTCCGGTGAGGTGTCGATAACGCCCACCAGCACGGGCACCCGCCCGGAAACGATATCGCATGTCCGCTCGATCAGCTCGCGTCGCAGGCGATGTGACAGTGACGGACCCTCCCCGGTAGTGCCCATGATGAACAGTCCGGCCACGCCTCCGGTGAGTATGTGTTCAATCAGGCGCCCGAGTCCATCGGCGTCAATCGTTTTGGAATCGAGCAGCGGTGTAACCACAGGTGGGATCACGCCCCGCAGCGGGAGTGTCAATTCGGCATCGCTCATCGTTTTGCCTTGTCCGTCATCGTCAGTTTACGAAAGTTCTTGACGCGATAGAACGCCAGGTAGTTCGCGTCATGGCAGTTATGGGCGCCACCGACGCCGTCGGGAAAAGCCATCCGGACCGCCGCGACCAGATCGGCGCCCTCGAATAACCAGTCAACATACTGAAAACCCACTTTGTGCGTGTCGGGATGTTCTAGGACTATCGAGCGGATCGTCCAGCGCTTGAGGTCCGGTGATGACGTCAGCGCCAGGACGTTTCGCGTGCGATCGGCCCGGTTCCTGCCGCGATACCGATCGAGAACCGCGTTGGTCAGCGACCAGTAGAGCTTTGTTTTCGGGTCGAAACGGATGTTGAACTTCTTGCACCCGCCGGGAAAATCGATGAACCCGGTATCGGGATCGAAGCTCGCGGTCTTCCCGTCGTCGGATATCGACACGACGGCCGCCTTGCCCCCGCCCGGTGAATGCACGCGAAGGATATTGACTATTCCGCCATCGCGCGTCGCGACAGCGTTGCCCTCCAACCACCCGCCGAACTTACCGCCCATCCACCCGGGATTCCCAGCGAGTCTGTTGGATATCGTCCAGTTGGCGGAATCGAGCAGGGCAGCGTCGAGCGGGGCGGACATCATGAAGCTGCGAAAGCCCGCGCCCCATAGCCCCGTATTGTCCTCCATCGCCCGCCATAGGTGCCCGTTGTGAACAACCGCCGGCACGGAGGATGTGTGGTATCGCCCCCCGGTCAGCAGCAGGCCCGCGGCGCCGCCTTTGGGCGACGTCCACGTCTTCCCGCCGTCTTTCGATCGGCGGATCACCACGTTACCGTACGACTTCGAGACGCCCATAATATAGAGATCGCCCTTGTGAACGAAAAGCCCGGACCACCACTGCCCGCCGAGCTTCGCCTGCCGGCGCCAGGTGGCGCCCTTGTCGTCGCTGCGGAACACCAGCGTAACGCTTTGAGTGCTGCGCGGGCCGAAAATATCGTGCGACGCCGCATACGCCCCGCCGGGCAAAATGGCGATCGACGGGCTTCCTACGTACGTTCGCCTGGACGCGGGAATGTAATCGATGACCACGCCGGGCGTCTTCGAGTGGTCGGGCTTTGCGGGGCCCGCTGACTCACCCGTCAGCACGGGGGCGAGAACGATCCCGCCGGTCCAGTTACCTTGGGGGATGGTGAGTTTCTCGCTGGCTTTGAGCGTCCTGTTGAACACGGTGACAGGCGTCCGGGCCCGGTCGGAATACCGAAAGGTCCAACGGGTCATGGTCCATCCGGCGGTGTCTATGCCTTTCTGGCCGACGGCAGTGGCAATGTAGACGAATCCGCCGGTCCGGCTCGTCGCGGTAAGATTGCTCCGGACCCCGCCTCCGAGCCTGGTAAAACTCCACCCCTTGAACTTAGCCGGAACGTCCATCCACGTGTACTTGCGATTTGAGTAAGCCTCGACCCCGTTATCGAGTTTTGCGATGGCGAAGCCCGTTCCCTGCACATCAATTGCATCGGCCGACGCGCCTGGCGAACATACAATCGCAACGCTGACCAAGCAGAAAAGCAAACACAAACGGTAAAACTCCGAAAAAAGGGGACAGGCTGCTTTAATGGCGTCAAGAACCGGGAAGTGCCTTGGTGCCGTTTTAGCCCTTGTTTTATAGTCGTTTTCTCCAGCACAAAAGCAGCCTGTCCCCTTTTTTCTGGTTTTTCTTGTTTTTATTCTCGCGATCATCACTTCCTCCGCAGTGTCAGGATGAATATCTGCGGGAAGCGTATTCCGGCGTGCGTGATGCGTCTGCAGAATGCGATTCTGTCGCCTCGATTGGACCATACGATCCCGGTTTCGGCGGGTTTGCGCTCGTCGTCGGAGCGTTCGGTCATCCGTATCGACTTACCGAACGTCTCGCCGGCGCGCGCATCGGTTACGAAGATCGAGTTATCCATCGCGTAGGCGATGTACCGCCCGTCGGGACTCCAGTTGAACGCCGACGCCACCGGCCAGACGTTGTCTGTAAGCTGAACGCCCTTACCGCCATTTGGCGAAACCAGGTGTATCTGTGCCACGCCTCCGTCGTCCTTGGCGAGATACGCGATCCACTTCCCGTCGGGAGAAGACCTCAACCAGTGCCTTGGCCCCTGAATGCCCGGATACTTTCGCCTGGTGTTGTACGTCAGGCGGCGCTGGACAGCGCCCCTTGGGGGCATTAGAGGCGTGGTGGGCGTGCCTTCGAGAGGACCGTGGGCGCCGGGAACGTCGAGGCGGTCGGGCAGGTCCACGATGAACGCCTCGGACACCCGCTCACCGGCCTCGTCGAGAACGATGCCCTGGAAAGCAATCGCCCGCTCTTGCCGCACACCGTCAGGCCTGAGATACCCCTCGGCGCCGACCCAACTGTGACCGTAGGCCATCTCGATCCCGTCGGAATTTCGCTTCGGATTGGGCAAGACCCTGACGACCAGCACGCTGAACATCGCCCCGTCGCTGTTCTCGCCTTCCGCGTCGCGATCGACCGTCACCCGACCGATCGGCGCCGAGACGCCTACAGTTGGCAGGTCGAGCCTCTTTCGCGTGGACTTCTCCAGGCGGCCCAGAATGGCGTCCTGGTAAGTAAAACTGATCCACTGACCGTCTCCGCTCCATGTATGCCCGCAGGTTCCACCACGCAGGGCGCCGGGCGTGAACGGCGCTGTAACGTCGCGGGCGTCGGCGCCAATCGCCTTGAGAGGGTCCGAATCGTCAACCATCACGCCGACCCTCCGCCTGGGTCCGTAAGGGCGGAGAAAATTGCAGTTCAGCAGCCCGCGAGTGAACAGTATCCGATTTCTGGCGGGATTATATGCGACGGCGAGGGCGCCCGGTCCGTACTGCGTTTGGTTGGGAGCGGTGTACATTACGACCATCCGTCCGGTGGCGACGTTCACCTTCTCGACAGAACCGGCGGAACCGATTTTGCCCGGACCTGTCCGCGTGTCGTAGACGATCCACTTGTCGTCCGGCGAGAAGCACTGCGCAGCGCCGAGGTAATGCCCCTTGTAATCGAACGTAAGCTGTTCCTCGATCCCACCGAGCGCCGGGTCGATCGGCTTGGAGAAAAAGCATCCCGGGGTCAGCATCACCGCGAGGTATATCGCCAGCACACCCATCCTGCGGCGCCGCTGGACGGAGATGTCTACCGCGTTGGTTTCCATATCGCTTACTATAGGGCCTCCAATCGTGCGAGGCAATCCTCTTGAAAACCGCCTGGAACCGCGGATAATCGGAATGGTTATCCACAATTCGAACGAAAGGAACGCTCTCATGCACATCATAATGAAAAGAACGTTCATCATCGTGCTGTGCGGGGCGCTGCTGCCGGGCGGATTGGCCCGCGCCGCGGAGTCCACCGGTATCAGCGTCGTAATCGGCGACAAGGAGAGTAAAAAGACCCTGGCGCTCGCCACCGCCAACATCACCGTTTTAGTCCAACTCGCCGATACCGGCGATATTTCCGCCGCAAGGCGCCGGGCGAGTAAGGCGGGTCTGCTGGGCAAGAGAATCTTCATCGTCAGGGGCGATTCGTCGCGGATTCACCTGGCCGATAATATCGCCGACAGCGTCTACGCTCCCCCCGGCGCCGGGAACGCCCGCGCCGAGATACTCCGCGTTCTCCGTCCGGGCGGAAAGGGGCGAACAGGCCGGACCGTTCTGACCAAACCGTTCCCGAAAGGAACGGACGACTGGTCCCACCCCTACCACGGTCCGGACAACAACCCCCAGTCTGCCGACCGCCTGGTCAGGGCGCCGTTCCTCACTCAGTTCATCGCCCTTCCGCGTTACGCTCCGGCCCCTCAGGCAGCGGTGGCGTCCAGAGGGCGGTTGTTCATGGCCTTCGGGCACGTGGCGTGGCACGAGCGGGAGGAAGGTGACATCGACACGCTGATCGCGATCGACGGGTTCAACGGCACGCAACTCTGGAAGCGAAAGCTCCCCAAAGGCATCATGGTCGACCGCTGCACGATGATCGCCACGCCAAAGACGCTCTACCTTGCCGACGACAAGTCGTGCAAACTTCTCGACGCGGCCACCGGCGAGATGACCTCCGAGATCGCCCCGCCTGCAAAACTCACCGGGGGGACGTTCTGGAAATGGATGGCGCTGCAGGACGGTGTTCTCTACGCTCTGATCGGCGAGGGCGAAGCGCCCGACAAGCAGGCGCGATGGCGCAGGCAGAGGCACGGTTGGCCCTGGGGCGGTATATCGCAGGGGTACAACCGGCAGAAGTACTTATGGGGGTTCGGAAGGACGCTGGTGGCGATCGAGGCGTCGACCAAAAAGGTCATCTGGACACATAACGAAGACAAACCCATCGACTCGCGAGCGATATGCATGAAGAACAAGCGGATATTTATCGCGCGTTTCGGT
>Ga0180430_10005395_pt1 | contig 10625 bp, 9 predicted proteins | sample SS_ome_9_FD_132999 | JGI IMG/M metagenome (GOLD analysis project Ga0180430, IMG submission 132999) | Hypersaline lake sediment archaeal communities from the Salton Sea, California, USA - SS_1_S_2 metaG | ecosystem: Environmental > Aquatic > Non-marine Saline and Alkaline > Hypersaline > Sediment... | reverse complement strand
CGCCCTCGGGGCCTAGCGGTTGCACGAGGCGTCCTCCACGATCCAGCGGCACAGCGCGGGAAAATCGATCCCGGCATGGGCGGCCTGTTCGGGCGACAGCGAGGTCGGCGTCATCCCCGGCTGGGTGTTGACCTCCAGCAGGATCAGCCCGGCGCGGCCGCGGGCCTCGTCCCAGCGGAAATCGGCGCGCGACAGGCCGCGGCAGCCCAGCGCCCGGTGCGCGGCCAGCGCCATCTCGCCGCAGGCCCCGGCGATCTCTGCGGGCAGGTCGGCCGGCAGCACGTGGTGCGAGCCGCCCGGCGTGTATTTCGCATGGTAGTCGTACCAGCCCTCGGTCACGATCTCGGTCACGGCGAGCGCCCGGTCACCCATCACGCTGACGGTAAGTTCCCGGCCCGGCACATAGGCCTCGACCATCACCACATCGGGCATCTCGGGGCCCAGTTTCGGCGGCGCGTTGGCCGCCTCGTGCACGATGTAGACGCCGACGGACGAGCCCTCGTTGTTCGGCTTGACGACATAGGGCGGCGGCAGGACGTGGCGCCCTTCGACCTCGGCGGCGCAGGCCAGCCGGCTTTCGGCCACCGCCAGCCCGGCGGCGCGGAACACCTCCTTGGCGCGCGCCTTGTCCATCGCCAGCGCCGAGGCCAGAACGCCGGAATGGGTATAGGGGATGCGCAGCCATTCCAGCATCCCCTGCACGCAGCCGTCCTCGCCCCAGCGGCCATGCAGCGCATTGAAACAGCAATCGGGGGAAAGCTCGGCGAGGCGCGCGGGAAGATCGGGGCCGGCATCGACCTCGATCATATCGAAACCCGCCGTGCGCAGCGCGCGGGCGCAGTCGCGCCCGGAGATGAGCGACACCTCGCGCTCGGCCGAGGGTCCGCCCATCAATACCGCCACACGGTGGGATGCCCTGCTCGACACACCCGCCACGTCTGCCTTTCGGGGCCGTTGCCGGCCCTCTTGGTTGTCGGGGCCACCGCCGGCCCGCTGCCTCACCGGGTTCGGGCCTTCGGCCCTGCCCTTGGTCTTTCTTGTCTTTCGCGGGCCGGGCCCGGCGGCATCACTCCGCCTTCGGATCGCCCACCCGCATGATTTCCCATTCTAGCGGGATTCCGGAATGCTGCAAAACCCTTTTTCGAACCTCCTCGCCCAGCCCTTCCAGCTCCGCCGCCGTCGCGCCGCCGGTATTGGTGAGGAAGTTGGCGTGCTTGTCCGACATCCGCGCCCCGCCCCGGCGGGCGCCGCGCATCCCGGCCGCCTCGATCAGTTTCCAGGCCTTCAGATCATGCACGTCGTCGGCCCGCCCGGTCGAGGAAAAGCCGGCCGGGTTGCGGAAGGTCGATCCCGCGGTGCGGTCCTTCACCGGCTGGCTTTCGTCGCGCCGGGCCAGTTGCGCCGCCATCCGCCGGGCCAGGTCCGCCGGGTCGCCGGCCGGGCCCTCGAAACTGGCCGAGGTCAGCACCCAGCCCTCGGGCAAGGCGCTCTGGCGATAAGCCAGCCGCAGCTCGGCCGGCGACAGCACCACCTGCCGGCCGTCGCGGGTGATCGCGCTTGCCTCGACCAGCACGTCGGCGACATAGCTGCCGTAGCAGCCCGCGTTCATCCGCACCGCGCCGCCGATCGTGCCGGGGATGGTGCGCAGGAACGTCAGGTCCACCCCGGCCTCGGCGGCGCGCCGCGCGACATGGGCATCGAGTGCGGCGGCCCCGGCGGTGACGCGGCGACCGGCAACCTCGATTGCGCTGAAACCCCGCCCCAGCCGGATCACCACGCCGCGTAGCCCGCCATCGCGCACGATCAGGTTCGACCCCACGCCCATCGCGAAGACCGGCACATCGGCGGGAAGCGCGGCGAGGAAGGCGGCGAGATCGGCGGCGTCCGCCGGCTGGAACAGCCAGTCCGCCGGCCCGCCGACGCGCAGCCATGTCAGATCGGCCAGCGGCCGGTTCGGGGTGAGCGTGCCGCGCACCTGCGGCAGGGCGGCAAGGTCGGTCATCTGCGGTCGGGCCAGTCGGGCATGCCCCCCGTCTAGCGGGGAACCGGCGCGGAGGCCAGACAGGGCGGGCCGGCCCGCCGCGTCATTCCGCGGCGTCCGTCGCCTTTTCGGGCTCCGACCGGCGATCCGGCATCAGGTCGCGCAGCCAGCGCAGCGCGTAGACCACCGGCCAGCGCAGCATCGAGGCGCCGGCGGCCAGCACCAGCAGCCCGACCCAGGGGCCGTTCTCGTAGGTGACGTAGCCGAGGATCGGAACACCGACCGCGATCAGCACATAGGCCGCCGGCCAGTGCTGGCGGCGCGACGGAAACAGCGCGATCACGTTGGCCGCGATCGCCCACAGACAGGCCAAGATCAGCGCGTACCCCATGTGCCCCCCGCGGCAACGGTTCGGCCGCGACCCTTTGCGGCCGCTTTGCCCCCACCTGTGGACAGTTTGCCCGAACGCTTCGCGCGCGCAAGCACCATCTGCGCTCAATTTTCGCCGAGTCGCGCCGGCAGCCCGTTCGCCCAAGCCGAAATCGTGCCGGCGCCCAGACAAACCACGATATCGCCGGGCCGCGCCTGTTCGCGCACCAGCCGCGCGAGGTCTTTCTCGTCGAGAATCGCGCGGGCGTGGCGATGCCCGTGCGAGATCAGCCCGGCGACCAGCGCGTCACGGTCCGCGCCGGGAATCGGCGCCTCGCCGGCGCCGTAGACCTCGGCGATGGCGACGACATCGGCCTCGTTGAAACAGGTGCAGAAATCCTCGAACAGCGTCGACAGCCGGGAATAGCGATGCGGCTGGTGCACCGCGATGACGCGCGCCGCGGCATTGCCCGCCACCGCCTGCCGCGCCGCCTTCAGCACCGCCGCGATTTCCACCGGGTGATGGCCGTAATCGTCGATCACGGTCACCCCGCCCAGCACCTCGCCGACCCTGGTGAAGCGCCGGTTCACCCCGCCGAAGGCCGCCAGCGCGGCGCGGATCTCGTCCTTCTTCATGCCCAGATGCCGGGCGACGGCGATCGCGGCCAGCGCGTTCGAGACGTTGTGATCGCCCGGCATCGGCAGGCTCATGTCCTCGATCCGGCCGTCGGGCCCCTCGCCCTGCAAGGCCACGTCGAACCGCGCCACGCCGGCCTCGTAGCGCAGGTTCACCGCGCGCACGTCGGCCTGGGCGTTGAAGCCGAAGGTCGTCACCCGCCGGTCGGCGATCCGGCCGACCAGCGATTGCACCTCGGGGTGATCGGTGCAGCAGACGGCCAGACCGTAGAACGGGATGTTCGAGACGAAATCGTGAAACCCCTGGCGCAGCGCCTCGATCGTGCCCCAGTGCTCCATGTGCTCGGGGTCGATATTGGTGACGATCGCGATGGTGGCCGGCAGGCGGTTGAAGCTGCCGTCGCTTTCGTCGGCCTCCACCACCATCCATTCGCCCGCGCCCGCCCGCGCGTTCGACCCGTAGGCATGGATGATCCCGCCGTTGATCACGGTCGGATCGAACCCGCCCCGGTCCAGCAACGTGGCGACCATCGTCGTCGTCGTCGTCTTGCCATGTGTGCCGCCGACCGCGATGTTCGATTTCAGCCGCATCAGCTCGGCCAGCATCTCGGCCCGGCGCACCACCGGCAGCTTGCGGCGCCGCGCCTCTTCCAGTTCCGGGTTGCCCGGCTTGATCGCCGACGAGATCACGATCACCGCCGCCTCGCCGATGTTTTCCGCCCGCTGGCCTTCGAAGATCACCGCGCCGAGGCCCGCGAGCCGGTCGGTGATCTTCGAGGATTTCAGGTCCGATCCCTGCACCCGGTAGCCCAGCGTGATCAGCACCTCGGCGATGCCGGACATGCCGATCCCGCCGATGCCGACGAAATGGATGGGCCCCAGTTCGCCGGGCAGTTTCGTCGCCGCGTTCATTCTGTCGCCGATCCTTCCGCCACCCGTTCCACGATTCCGACCAGCCGTTCGGTGGCATCCGGCACGGCCTGGGCGAGCGCGGCATGCGCCATCCGCACCGCCGCGTCGGGCCGGGAAAGCACGGTTTCGGCGGCCTGTGCAAGGGCCTCGGGCGTCAGCCGCGATTCGGGGATCATGATCGCCGCCCCGGCCTCGACCAGCGCGCGGGCATTGGCGGTCTGGTGATCGCCCAGCGCCGCGGCGAAGGGCACGAGGATCGCGGGCCGGCCGATCACCCCCAGTTCCGCCACGGTGGAGGCGCCGGCACGGGCGATCACCAGCTGCGCCTCGCTCAGCCGGCGGGGAATGTCGTCGAAGAACGGCCGCACCTCGGCCGCGATGCCGGCCGCGTCATAGGCGGCCACCGCGCGCGCCACATCCTCGGGCCGGGCCTGGTGGGCGACGCGCAGGTGGCCGCGCAGCGCCTCGGGCAGCGCGGCAAGGCCCGCGGGCACCGCGTCCGACAGGATCCGCGCGCCCTGGCTGCCACCAAGGATCAGCAGGTTCATCGGGTAGTCGCCCGGCGGGATGTAGGGCGCGCCGGCGCGGTCGCGCACCGCCGCGCGCACCGGGTTTCCGGTATGCTCGGCCGTCACGCCGGCCGGCAGGGCGCAGGGCCAGGTGCCGCAGGCGAAGGCCTGCACACGGGTCGCGAAGCGGCGGTTGACCTCGCCGGGCACGCCGTTCTGTTCATGGATGATCCGCGGCACCCGCAACAGCACCGCCGCCGCCAGCGCCGGGATCGACGGGTAGCCGCCGAAGCCCGCCACCACGTCGGGCCGGGTCCGCGCCATCCGCGCCAGCGCCGCGACCACCCCGGCGCCCAGCCGGACCGGCACCGCCGCCTTCGCCAGCGCCCCGCCGCGCGCGAAGGTTGCCGCCGCGACCTCGACGATCTCGACGGCATCTGGAAAGCCGCCGGCGTAGCGGGCGCCGCGCGCATCGGTCATCAGCACCACGCGCCAGCCGCGCGCCAGCATCGCCTCGGCCAGCGCCTGCGCGGGGAACATGTGGCCGCCGGTGCCGCCGGCGGCGATGATCAGCTGTCTTGTCCGCGCCACGATCCGCCCCGCTGCTTGAGCAGGATGTCGCCGATCCCGCCCTGCGGCCGGGTCCGGGTCAGCGCCAGCAGCATCCCCAGCGCCAGCCCCGAGGCGATCACCGACGATCCGCCGTAGGACACGAAGGGCAGCGTCATGCCCTTGGCCGGCAGAAGCCGGACCGCAACGCCCATGTTGATCAGCGCCTGAACGCCGAAGGCGCAGGCCAGCCCCGCCCCGGCCAGCCGGATGAACGGGTCGCGCTCGCGCATCAGCCGAAACAGCGCGCGCGAGGTGATCACCGCGTAAAGCCCGATGATCGCGAGCACCAGTACCAGCCCGTATTCCTCCGCCGCGACGGCGATGATGAAATCGGTATGGGCATCGGGCAGCGACCACTTCACGGTGCCCTCGCCGACGCCGACGCCGAAGAACCCGCCCTCCTGGATCGCGTTGGTCGCATAGCCCAGCTGGGTGCGGGGATCGACCTCGGGGCTGAGGAAGCCGTCGATGCGGCGCGCGAAATGTTCCGACGAATTGTAGGCCAGCATCCCGCCGGCCACCGCCACCCCGGCCAGCAGCGTCAGCAGCAGGAACGGCGCACCGGCGACGAAGTAGATCACGCCCCAGGAAAACAGCACCAGCGCCGCCTGCCCGAAATCGGGCTGGAGCGCGAGGAACAGTGCGATCACACCCGCAAGGATCAGCGACCACGACTTGCCCGGCGGCCCGCCGATTTCCTGGCTGGCCGCCATCAGCCAGGCCGCGAGGATCACGAAACAGGGCTTGAGGAATTCCGAGGGCTGGAAGCTGCCGAAGCCCAGCGAGTACCAGCGCACCGCGCCCTTGCCGAAATCGGTGCCGAAGACCGGCAGCAGTGCCAGCGCCACGAAGGCCAGCACGAAGCCCAGCACGCCGATCCGCCGCACCTGCCGGGGCGACATCATCGACACCAGCAGCATCACCACGAAGGCCGCGGCCCCGAACACCGCCTGGCGCTGAACGTAGTGGAACGGCTGGAACCCGTTCTTTTCCGCCAGCGGCGGCGAGGCGGCGAGGCCCAGCAGCATGCCGATGCCGAACAGCGCCAGCACGCACAGCAGCGTCCAGCGGTCGATCGTGCGCCACCAGCGCGGAAGGATCGGATCGCCCGCGCGCACCGCCTGGGTGCCGAACACCATCTCGGTCATGAAGCCGCCTCGTCTGCCCGTCTGCCCGTTTTCCGGGTCTGGCGGCGAGACTAGCCGGATTTTCGCGCCGATTCCAGCGCTAGATCGTGCCCGGTGGCGGCCGGGCTGCTAGGATCGGCGCGAAACGGTGCGGAGGGTGCGATGAAGGTCGGAATCGTCGGGGTGGGAATGGTCGGCAGCGCGGCGGGCTTCGCGCTGGCGCTGACCGGCGGCGCGCGCGAGGTGGTGCTGGTCGACCGCGACGCGGCGCGGGCGCGGGCGGAGGCAGAGGATATCTCGCATGCCGTGCCCTTCGGCCGCGCCGCCCGGGTCCGCGCCGGCGACTGGGCGGATCTCGCCGGGGCCGGCGTGGTGATCCTGGCCTGCGGCGTGTCGCAAAGGCCGGGCGAAACCCGGCTGGCGCTGTTGTCGCGCAATGCCGCGGTGTTTTCCGAGGTCATCGGCCATGTCCGCCGGGTCGCCGCCGATGCGATCCTGCTGGTCGCCACCAACCCGGTCGACGTGATGACCGACATCGCGACGCGGCTGTCGGGCCTGCCGCCGGCGCGGGTGATCGGGTCGGGCACGATCCTCGATACCGCGCGGTTCCGCAGCCTGCTGGGCGCGCATCTGGGCATCGCGCCGCAATCGGTGCATGCCTATGTGCTGGGCGAGCATGGCGACAGCGAGGTTCTGTCCTGGACGGCGGCGCGGGCCGGGTCGGTGCCGATCCGCGCCTTCGCCGCGCAGGTCGGCGCGCCGATCACCGACACCGTGCGCGCGGCGATCGACGACGGGGTGCGCCGCGCCGCCTACCGGATCATCGCCGGCAAGGGCGCGACATGGCACGGGATCGGCGCCGGGCTGGCGCGGATCGTGCGCGCGATCGCCGGCGACGAGGGCGCGGTGCTGTCGGTCTCGATCGTGACGCCGGAGATCGCGGGCGTCGGGCCGGTGGCGCTGTCGCTGCCGCGCGTTCTCGGTGCGGCCGGGGTCACGGCCGACCTGATGCCGGACCTCGACGCGGCCGAGACCGAGGCGCTGCGCGCCTCGGCCACGCTGCTGGCCGAGACCGCGGCCAGCGTCGGCTGAGGCCGCGGCCGGCCCGGCTCAGTCCGGCAGCGCCGCGACGCGGCGGGCGAAATCCTCGCCGCGCTTCTCGAAATCGGGGTACTGGTCGAAGCTTGCCGCGGCGGGGGCCAGCAGCACGGTCTCGCCCGGTTCGGCCTCGGCGGCGGCGCGGGCCACGGCGCGGTCCATCGTCTCGCAGATCTCGTGCGGGGTCTGGCCCAGTTGCAGCGCGAAGTCGCGCGCCGAATGGCCGATCAGGTAGGCCTTGACGACATGGGCCAGCGCCGGCGCCAGCGCGGCGATACCGCCCTCCTTGCCCAGCCCGCCGGCGATCCAGCGGACCTTGGGGAAGGCCGCCAGTGCGCGGGCCGCGGCCTCGACATTCGTGGCCTTGCTGTCGTTGACGAAGGCCACGCCGCGACGATCGCGCAGGTGCTGGCTGCGATGCGGCAGGCCGGCGAAGCTGGCCAGCCCGGCCTCGATCTCGCGCGGGGCGAGGCCCAGCGCACGGGCCGCGGCCCAGGCGGCGCAGGCGTTCTGGTGGTTGTGCGCGCCGGGCAGCCCGGCGATGCCGCGCAGATCGACCGAGGCCAGCTGCCGGCCCTTGCGCCACTCGGCCAGAAACCCCTTGCGGGCGAAGACCGACCAGCCGAAATCCCCCAGCTTCCGGCCCGCCGAGATCCGGATCACCCGGTCGTCGGCCGGGCCCTGCCCCAGCTGGCCGGCGAGGAACCGGCCCTCGGCCTCGTCGACGCCGATCACCGCGCGGTCCGGCCCGCCCTCGGCAAAGAGCCGCCGCTTGGCGGCGAAATAGCCGCCCATGCCGCCGTGCCGGTCGAGATGGTCGGGCGAGAGATTGGTGAACACCGCGATGTCAGGGGTCAGCGCGCGGGCCAGGTCGGTCTGGTAGGACGACAGTTCCAGCACCGTGACGGACCCGTCCGCGCCCGGATCGAGATCGAGCACGCCGCGGCCGATGTTGCCGCCGGTCTGCACCGGGCGGCCCGCCTCGGCCAGAAGATGCGCGATCAGCGCGGTGGTGGTGGACTTGCCGTTCGATCCGGTGACGGCCACGACCTTCGGCACCCGGTCCATCCGCTCCCAGGCCGGTGTCGCGAAGGAGCGAAAGAACAGGCCCACGTCGTTGTCGACCGGCACGCCGCGATCCAGCGCGGCGGCGATCGCGGGATGCGGCGCGGGATAGAGATGCGGGATGCCGGGCGAGACCACCAGCGCCGCGACGCCGTCGAGCGCGCCGGGGCGGGCCGGGTCCGCCACGGCGAAGCCCTCGGCCGCGGCCCTGTCGCGCGCCTCGGACCCGTCGTCCCAGACCAGCGGCACCGCGCCGCCGGCGGCCAGCGCCCGCGCCGCCGCAAGGCCGGAACGGCCGAGCCCCAGCACCGCCACCCGTTCGCCGTGGTATCCCCTGACCGGAATCATCGCGCCCGCCCCTGCAACCGGCGCGCAGGATGGCCGAGCGCCCGCGCGGCGGCAAGGGCGGCGGGGGGCCGTCTGCCCCCCGGCCGGCTGCGCCGGCCCCCCCCGAGGATATTTCGCGACCAAAATCGCGGCGGGCCGGTCAGGCCCGGCCGTCGAGCGTGGCCAGCGCGCCGTAAAGGTCGGTCCGGCGGTCGCGGAACACGCCCCAGGAGCGGCGCAGGGCGCCGATCGCGTCGAGGTCGAAGCGCGCGGTCAGCACCGCCTCGCCGTCGCGCGCGGCCCGCTGCACCACCTGCCCGTCCGGCCCGGCGATGAAGGACGAGCCGTAGAAGGTGACCTCGCGCCCGCCCTGCGCCTCGCGGCCGACCCGGTTCGCGGCGACCAGCGGAAGGATGTTGGCCGCGGCATGGCCGCGCATCGTCATCTCCCAGTGCGGCTGGCTGTCATAGTCCGGCGCCGGCGGTTCCGTGCCGATGGCGGTGGGATAGAGCAGCAGCTCCGCCCCCGCCAGCGCCATCGCCCGCGCCGCCTCGGGGAACCATTGGTCCCAGCAGATGCCCAGCCCGATCCGGCCGAAGGCGGTGTCCCAGGCCCGGAACCCGGTGTCGCCCGGCGAGAAGTAGAATTTCTCTTCGTAGCCCGGGCTTTGCGGAATGTGGCTCTTGCGGTAGACGCCGAGGACGCGGCCATCGGCATCGACCATCGCGACCGAATTGAAATGCGCCTCGCCCGCGCGTTCGAAGACCGAGACCGGCAGCACCACGCCCAGTTCGCGCGCCAGGTCGGCGAAGCGCGCGACCAGCGGGTGCCCGTCGATCGGCGCGGCCAGGGCGAGATGCGCGGCGTCCTGGGTCAGGCAGAAATAGGGCGTGGCGAAGAGTTCCTGCACAAGGATCACCTGCGCGCCCGCGGCGGCCGCCTGCCGCACCAGCCGTTCGGCGGTATCGGCATTGGCCGGCAAGTCCCAGGAACAGGCGAATTGCGTTGCCGCCAGCGTCACGTTGCGCATCCCGGGTCTCCCATGGCTCGGCCGCCACAGTGCCCGGTTCCGGCGCGCGGCGGAAGGGCCCTGCAGTTTGGGATTGTGCCGGGGGCCGTCTTTCGCTGTGATCGGCGCGGGAGACGCGGGAGGAATCATGGCGCTGGCGGGCGATCGGTTGCGGCTGTGCCTTGCGCGGCTTGTCGCGGGCATGACCGGGCTGCGCCACGACGGCCGGTTCGACGAACCCAATCTCGACGGCAGCCCGGGCGACTACATCAGTTTCGACAGCTGGGAATGGCCGCAGGGCGTGGGGCTTTACGGCCTCGCCCGGCTGTGGCGGGACGGGCGCGACGACCGGCTGCGCGCGATCCTTGAGGACTGGTACGCGCGCCGGATCGCGGCCGGGCTGCCGGGGCAGAACGTCAACACCACCGCGCCGATGCTGGCGCTGACGCTGCTATGGCGCGAGACCCGCGATCCGCGCTGGCAGGCCATATTGGCCGACTGGGCCGACCGGTTCGTCGCGACCGCGCCAAGGACCGAGGAAGGCGGGTTCCAGCACGATGTCTCGGACAGGATCAACGCGGGCGAGCTTTGGGACGACACGCTGTTCATGGTGGGCCTGTTCCTCGCCGCCTATGGCGAGGCGGCGGGCCGGCGCGACCTGGTCGACGAGGCGCAGCGCCAGTTCCTCGTCCATGCCCGCTACCTGACCGATCCCGAAACCGGGCTGTGGTTTCATGGCTGGAGCTTCGAGGGCCGGCACAATTTCGCCCGCGCCCGCTGGGCGCGCGGCAATGCCTGGATCACCGCCGGCATCCTCGACCTGTTCGAATTGTGCCGCCCGGCGGCGCCGGTCGAAGGCTTCCTGCAGGGCGTGCTCGACAGCCAGATCGCCGCGCTCCTGCCGCTGCAATGCGCCTCGGGCGCCTGGCGCACGCTGCTGGACGATCCGGCGAGCTACGAGGAAACCTCGGCCACCGCGG
>Ga0180430_10005394_pt1 | contig 10625 bp, 4 predicted proteins | sample SS_ome_9_FD_132999 | JGI IMG/M metagenome (GOLD analysis project Ga0180430, IMG submission 132999) | Hypersaline lake sediment archaeal communities from the Salton Sea, California, USA - SS_1_S_2 metaG | ecosystem: Environmental > Aquatic > Non-marine Saline and Alkaline > Hypersaline > Sediment... | reverse complement strand
CTTGCGCATGGACATCAGATTCGGGGCGGGCTTCACCAGGCGCGCCTTGAGCACATCGGCCAGGACGGTCCCGTCAAACGGAGGCGCGCCGGTGAGTGAGTGGAACATCGTGGCGCCCAGGGAGTAGATATCCGCCCGAAAGTCCACCGAGGCGGCGCTCACCTGCTCGGGGGCGAGGTAATATGGAATGTCGTCGACGGCGGCGGCGCCATGGACCTTCGCGCTGCCGAACCTCGCGATACCGAAGTCCACGAGTTTCGCCCTTCCCCTTTCGTCCAGCACGATATTATCGGGCTTGACGTCACCATGCATCAGGCCGACCCTGGCCGCCGCTCTCAGTGCGCGGGCGACACCGGTGGCGACTTCCAGCACGCCGGCTTCGTCCATGCACTTTCGCGCGCCGAGTATCTGCGCAATCGACCTGCCGGCGACAAGTTCCATCACGATGTACGGTTGGCCTTTCTCCTGCCCAAGCGAGAATATCCGCACCGCATTGGGATGATCCAGGCGGGCCAGCGTCCGCCCTTCGGCGAGGAAAGCTTTTAGGCGCTTGGGATCCTTCCCGAGCGAGGCGGCCATCACCTTGATCGCGACGTATCGCCCAAGCGCCTTTTCGAACCCCTTGTAAGTCACCCCCATCAGTCCCCACCCAAGTTCCTTCAGCAACACGTAGGGACCGAGCCTGCCCGGCGTGGAGAACGCGGCGCCGCAGTTGGGGCACGTCACGGTCGAGAATACCGGGGAATTCGAAGTGTTTACCACCTTCCCGCACTTGCAGCAGGCCGTCCTGGCGGCACTGTCGATCTTGATCTCAATTGGACGATCCTGAGACCTCACCAGCCCGAATGTCCGCCGATTGACATTACTTCCGATCAAAACAGCGCACCGCGCCTTTCTCCGTGCTAACGAAGAGCCTTCCGTTCGCCGCAGCCATACCATCCCAAACCACCGGTGAGTCCAGCTTATACTCGGCAAGCCGCCCGCCGTCCTTTGCCGAAACCACCGTGATCATTCCGCCCATTCGCCCTTCAAACGCCGCATACGGATCGTCGGCGAGAATCTTGATTGGCATCGTGCCGACATACAGGTTACCGCCCGACTTCAGCATAGCCCTCGGGCGGACCGTCATCGGCGCCGTCCACCTGGGCGCCTTGCCCTTGACCGCCGGTCCCACGCCGAAATCGGGCGTTGACTTTTCGGTATCCGAAAACGGCGTGTTGGGCTTTTCGAACAGGTTGTACTTGCCCGCGCCGCCCTGCCTCTTTACTCCCCACACACCGCGATCGTCGTAGACCATCATCAGCGCGAACGGTACGCCCGACTTCTCGCCGCGCCGACCGTTGACAATCCACGAATACGCAACTCCGACCCTGCTGAAATCCCCCGTACCCAGCACGAAGTGGGACCTGTGATTCTCCGACCCGTCGAGCATGCCCGAGGTCGAAAACAGGTGACGCGACATCTTGTCCTGCTTGACTAACCGGGAATTGAACGTGACGTGGTGCATGAAAACGTTCTTCCCGTCGCTGCTGAGCACGTCCCCGACAAACCCTGCCGCCATAGAAAACGAATCACTCCGGTCGGGCGCGAGAAAGGTTTTGTAGTCGGTGGTGTTCTGCGAGACCCGCGAATTGTATTTCTTACCGTCCGGGTCCTTGTCCTTTACGATCGTTGTGGGCCCGTTCTCAAAATGCGATTTGTGGATAACCCGCCCCGTCGCCGGTTCGAGGGCGTACATGTCAATCCCCGAATCCAACCATGTCGACCTTCCGGCTGCAAAATACGCCAAATCGTTGAAGACCAGAACGCTGCCATGCACCGGCCAGAGCGATTCGACCTGGTCCATAGCGACAGCTTTCAGGTCCGCCCTCGCCGCATGGAACCGCCATACAAGCTGGCCGTCGCTGAGCCTCAGGCAGTAGACCCGCCCGTCTGCGCCGCCAAACAGCGCCATCGATTTGTAGATCGCCGGAGGTGAGTCGACGCGCCCGGCCGCAGCGTATTCCCAGGCAATCTTTCCCGTTTTTTCGTCCAGGGCATACACCCTGCCAGCATCAACCGAAGCGAACAGGACCTTACCGCCCGCCACCACCGGTTGGGTGAGCCTGCCGCCGATATCCGCTTTCCACGCCCCCGCCAGTTCGGGTGGAACGGTCGTCCTGGCGACACCGCTGCGGAGCGCGCCGCCCCTGTACTGGGGCCAGGACTCGGCGCCGGCAGTGGTCCCCCGGACTTTCCCAAACGCCGGACCCTTCTGAAGCCTCTTGTCGTCCGCCATCCTGCGAGCGGCGATCGGGGGCCTTTCAGGCCCCACCGCCCAAAACCCCCACAGTTTCGCTTCCATATAGCAACCGCACGAGTGGCTCGGAGCGTACGTCAGCCCGTTTGCCGGAAGCATCCCGTATTGGCACGTGCCCCTGATCCAGTTGTTGCGGGAGTGATTGTCGCCGATAAGGTCCATCATCTCGAAACCGCGTTTGCCCGCGATGATGTAGCGGGAGGTGGCCTTTTCTCGATAGCAGCGGTGGTGGTGACCGGCCGTCTGCAGGTCGACCATTATGGTGTTTCTCTTCTTTATCTCGCCGGTGTGCAAGTCGAGGGCGACGCTGAAATCGTCCACGGGCGGAGGCGCGACCGAATCCCTCGGATGCGACCCGGGCCAAACGAGACCGCCAATCACAAACACGTCCATGGGCGCGTGGAAACCGGCGCCTTTCTTGTATCCCCAAAGGCGTTTTCCATCCCCAGCCGACAGCGCTACAAGCTCTTTCGCCAGATTGCAGAGCACCACGCCGTCAGAGATCACCAGCACGTATTTTCCGTATCCGCCCCTGCGTTTGCGGGACCTGGGCTTCTTGCCGCCCTTGCCCGCCCTGGCGGTATTGACGGTCTTCTTAACCGCGGGTGTTCCGTACGCCCAGACTTGCTTACCAGACCTCAGGTCGACAGACACCACCCGGCCCGGTCCGTCCTGGAAGTAGACGTTCTTACCGTCGGAGCCCATCGTCTCGGTCATGACGTCGGCGTCCGGCAACTTCCACATCTCCTTGCCGCTCTTGACGTCCACCGCGACGATCGTCTTGGCGTTGGGAAACTTGAAGGTGCTCTTGAAGTCCGGGTGCCCCACCGCGTGTGCCGCCACCGGGGCGCCCTTGAGCACCAACAGCGTTCCACCGGCCAGTACGATCTCCTCGGCTCCGACGGTATTGTCGAATGTACGGAGCGTTTTGCCTGTAACGGCATCGAGTTCCGAGACCGCAGCATTCAAACCGAGCGGTGCGTAAACTCGCGTCCCCGACGCCACCAGCAGCCTGGTCACCTGCGGCGGACCGGACCGGAAACGGTTCTTGTGCGACGCCCAGTTCTCGATCGCGCTCTTCCAAAGCTCGACGCCGCTGAAAGCGTCGCGCGCGACTATGGTCCACTTGCCCGGTACAATGTTGCTGGCGGGAGTCGACTCATCGACAATATAGAACAACCTGCCCTTTGCGGTCACCACGGCGCTGATGCTGTTAAGCCCGTGGTGGGTTCGCGTCCATCGCGGCGCCCCGAGCCACTGCATGTGCCTGGGCGGACCGACCACCGTGTCGCGGGCGACGGCGTTGTTGTCCGGACCGTGCAGGTAGTGCGTCCATTCATCGATGTTCTCGCGGTCCTTGGTGATCTTCTCGCAGGCTTCGCCTTTGACGATCAGCGCGACTCCGCCGGGCGCCAGGGCCCGCAGCATCTCTTCTTTGGATACCTGGTAGGAGTTGCTGACGACGAGGAGGTTGACGAGGTTATCGGTGTACGGGAGGGCCTTCCCGTCGAACGTGTCGGAAAGCACTTTCCCGCCGAGGCCCAGCTTCTTCGCGCGGACCCTGGTCTGCGCCGCGTTGGACGGATCGGTGTCGATACCGTGGACGATGAAGCTCTCGCCGGCGCGCAGGGCGGTGGTTAATTCACCGTCTCCGCACCCGACATGGACCACCAGACCTCCGGTAACACTCGAGGATTTAACGCACTCGACAACACCTGCGCGCGCAAACATAACGACAGACAACACCATCGCCGGACCAATCATTTTTCGAATCATGATTTTCCTCTTTCTAACCAGGCTACTTACCAAAACAAGAGACCGACCCGTCCCTGAGGCTAAGGTATACTTTTCCGCCGGCGGCGGACATTCCGTCAAAAACCGGCATGGCGGTCAGTCTGACTTCGAATATCTTCTTACCGTCCGCGGCTGAAACGATCCGAAGGTAGATGCCCTTGGCGCCCCTGAAACCGTCGAGGGCCTCGGACGCGTTCTCAAAGGCCAGTATCTTGGGGTCCTTCTTTCCCAGGTCGACCGGACCGGCGAGCACAAGCCTGTCACCGCCCAGGACCATCGCCCGCACGATCAGGGATTTCGTATCCGACCAGATCGGAGCGTTCTTCTGCGGGCCCCTGGGCCTGCGGCGTTTCCTGGTCTTTTTCTTGCCTTTCGCGGGGGTTTTTTTCGGCGCGGGGGCCGGTGTTGGTTTCGGGGCCGCCGTCCTGCTTACGCTGAACAGGTGATAGGCGTCCATCTTGTGACCGACCGGACCGCCGGCGACCTTCGTGCGCCCGTAACCGTAAATCTTCTCCTTGTTGAAGCAGAGTATCCGCCCGGCGGGAAACTGGCCCGCGGCTCGGGCCCACCCGCTCCACCCGGCGCTGGGCTTGCCCTTTCCGACTATCCAGTACGAACGGACGAACCACTCCTCGCCCAGCAGCCCGGCGATAGCGAACAGGTGATCGCCGGTCTCTTTCGTGCGCTTTCCTGCGCGATCAAACGCGAAGTACTTCAGGTAGACGTTCTCCCCGTCGCCGGTGAGCAGGTCCGAAGCCGTCCCGTCCATATTGAACCCGGATTCCTTTGTGAGCTGTTTGCCCGTTTTCGGATCGAGATGGTAAATCATCTCCCGGGACAACTGCTTCCCGCTGGCCGGATCGATGCTGTAGACCACGATCCCGCCGTCAAGATAGGAAGATCGTCCCGCCGTCGCGTAAAGAATATCGTTCTGAACCACCACCGAGCCATGCACCGGCCAGATCGATTCGACCTGCCCGTAGGCGCTTACGAATCTCTCGGTAGGGGCGGCGCGGAACCGCCAGACGAGCTTTCCGTCCGCGGCCACCAGGCAGTAAATCCACCCGTCGGCCGATCCGAACAGGACCGTCGACTTGTAAATCGTCGGAGAACTGTCGATCCTCCCGCCGGCGGTGTACCGCCAGATCGCTTTTCCGTCATTAGCGCTCAGGGCGTGGATGGTGTGCGTGTCGACAGTGGCGACGAACATCTTCCCGCCGGCGATAACCGGCTGGGTGATCTTCCCGCCGAGGGATACCGACCATTTCTTCGCAAGCTTGTCGGGAATATCCGTGGACGCCGCTCCGCCGCGGGCTGCGTTTGCGCGATACATCGGCCAGTCTCCGTCCTTCGGTTCCGGCGACGCGGGAATCTTACCGTACGCCTGGCCCTTCTCGAGCGCGGGCGTGTCGTCGGCCGGCATCGCCGGGGTCTCGTCCCTCTTGGTAACGGCAGCGAAGAATCCCGGAGACTTCACCGTGAGGAAGCACGCGCACGCGTCGGGCGGAGCGTAGAGCATCCCGTTGGCGGGGATGATCCCGTATTGGCACGTTCCGCGGATCCAACTGTTATTTCCAATCCATCCTTTTTCCAGGTCCAGCAGTTCCACGCCGGAGCGGCCGAGGAAGATGAATCGCTCGGACGCCTTGTCGCGATAGCATCGGTGATGAGCCATACCGACGCGATCGCCCTTGGTGTTTATCGTTTTCTTCACTTTTCCGGTCTTGATGTCGAGCCCCTGGAACGCCGTTCCCACCCACACGACATCACCGACCACAAACAGATCGACCGGCGAGTTGTACCCTTCCTTGCAGGTCGCTTTCCAGAGTTCGGCACCGTTTACCGTCGAGTAGGCGATCAGAGTGCATGACGCGTTGCGGGCAAATCCGCCAATGTTCCATCCGTGTACGCCCCATTCCAGGTCTTTGTCCGCGGCGACGGGAATCTTGCCCGGATTCTGATCGGCGCAAAGCAGGATATCGTCAGTTGCGACAATCGTCGGGCCCGAGAAGCCCATGCGTTTACCAACGGTTTTGCGAGCGGTCTTCCAGTTTTCCTTTCCGCTCTTGGCGTCGAGGCACGCCACGCCGTATGTGTCCTGGTAGTAAACCCTGTCGCCGCGAACGGTCAGGCTCAGCGGAAGGAGCGCGACGCCCTTTTCGAACTCCTTCTTCCACAACTGCTTTCCAGATACCGGATCGATCGCCGCGATGCGACGAAAATCAGTCGGCTTGGGCTCGTTGCGTTCGGCCAGCCCGCCGCCGTGGCGGTTCTTCTCGGAAGTTCCGACCGCCAGGAAAAGCACCCCGCCGTCGCAGACGATCTCTTCAGTGTGTTCGGTGCCCTTGTAGACCTTGATCGTCTCGCCCGTGGCGCCGTCCAGGGCGGTCACCGGGCCGGCAAGACCCGCGGTCACGTAAACCTTGTCGCCAACGGCCACCAGCCTGCGAGGCAGGTGCGCCGGGCCAGAACGGAAATGGCGCAGGTGATCGTTCCACTGGTCGATGCGCTTCTTCCAGAGCAGCACGCCGTTGAAGGCGTCGCGGGCTACGAGCTTCCAGTCGCCCAAAAAACGAATCGACGCCAGCGGCGCCTCGTCGATGATATAGAATATCCGCCCGTTTGCGGTAACCGCAGCCGACATCGAGGCCATTTCCTCGTGGCTCCTGCACCAGCGAGGCTCGGAGACCCACTGCATGGAGCGAGGCATGCCCACTTTGCTGTCGTTGGCGACGGCGTTGTTGTCGGGCCCGTGGAGATAATGAGTCCACTGGTCAATCTCCTTGGGCCAGGGCTTGACGACCTTCTTTCCGCCAACGATCGCCACGCCGCCCGGGACCAGCACACGCATGATCTCCTTCGCGGCGACCTTTCCACCGCTCGAATCGATCAGCAGGTTAACCATGTTGTCCACGTACGGAAGGCGCGCAGCATTGTACCTGGCGATCGAGACCTTACCGTACACCTTTGCGGCATGGATGTTCTTCCGCGCAGCGGCCACCGTCGCATCGTCAGCGGCCAGGCCATGGACCAGATACTTGTCATCGAGCAGAAGTTTTGCGGTCTCCTTCCCGTCGCCACAGTCAAGATGGACCACCAGCCCACCCTTGATTCCCGAAGACTTCGCCAGGTCGACCACATCCGCTCGCGCGGAAACAACCGCCAACAGAACAACCGAAATACAAAGCAATTTCTTGGTCATGATCTCATTTCTCCTAACGCTGGATTGGGCCCGCCGCGGGCCGGTATGCACGAGCTTATATCATACCAAAGAATAGTGCAAAGTTCCCGCCTTAGATAGTGCTGATATCGTCGCGGATTGTTCTGTCGGCGATTTCGAGTTCCAGTGCGCGTAGGTCTCCGCCGAGTTCGCCCGCACGTTGAAGCTGCCATTGCGACTCGCCGGGCATCTCCAGGATGCGGCGCGCGAACTGGAAGTATCGCCGCGAACCGAGTTTTTCCGATGCCGGTTCGATATCATCCAGCAGGCGGGCGAGATATTCGCGAGCCCCGGCGAGACGCCCGGTGAACGGATCGACGAACACGGCATCGAGGCCGTCGCGCATCGCCCGCCAGCGGTGCTGGTCGAGATGCTCCTGGCGCGGATTTTCCACAGGCTCGCCGGACTCGCAGGCGTCCTGGAAGGTCGCCACGGCGGCCTGAAAAACCGCCACCAGCGCCCCGAGACGATGCACGTCCGTGGGCAGGTCCAATACGCGGAGTTCGACGGTTCCCAGCGGGGGCTGGGGGCGGATATTCCACCATAACTCTCCGGGGCGGGTCACGTCGCCCGAGGCGGCAAGCGTTTCGTAATGCGTGACGAGCTGGTCCCAGGTCTCGAATCGCGGGGGCAGGTGCGTTCGGGGCATGGAACCGAACAGGTGCATTCTCGTCGAATGCAGGGCGGTGGCGGTACCTTCGTAAAATGGCGAGTTTGTCGACATCGCCATCAGGGCGTATACCCACGGTCTCATTCGGGCCATCACGTAGAGCGCCTCGGGGGCGGATCTCACGCCGACGTGTACGTGCAGCCCGAACGACAGCAGGCGTTTTGCGAGGTATCCGTAGTGGGCGACCACCCGGCGGTAATGCTCGTCGGAGGCGATGGGCAGGTCGCGCCACTGTCCGAAGGGATGGCTGGCCGCGGCGGCCAGGCGAAGATCGACCCGTCCGGCCGCTTCGGCAAGTTTCCGCCGCCCGTCCAGGGATGAAGCGACCAGGTGGTCGACGGAATGAAAAACGCCCACGCGGTTCTCGATAACGCACTGGAAAAGTTCGTAGCAGGTGCTTTCCCGCATCTCTTCGTCCAGGCGCTCGACAAGCTGCTCGATACCGTTCTTGAGATCCGCCGTTCGGGGATCGATCAGGTGAAACTCTTCCTCGGCGCCGATCGTCGGGGCGTCATTTCGCTTGAAAGGGATCATGTGGTATCGGTCTCCGCGTTATTTTGGAGGCGATTCTCTCTTGGCGGTGCGTGCGGCCAGTCCCGCCAGCAGGGCGGCGCCGCTTTTCAGGGCGCCGTCGGCGAAATCGAAATTTCCGTTATGCAGTTGTCCGCTTTCGGCGCCGGTTCCGATGCGCACCAGCAGTCCGGGCACGCGGTCGAGATAGCATGCGAAGTCCTCCGAGCCCATCGACATACGGTCCATCTCGACCCATCCCTGTGGCCCGAACAATTCGCCGGCGGTCTCGGTGAAGATCGTAAAGAGGCGAGGATCGTTCATGACGGCCGGGCAATATACATGGGTGTCGAAGACCACCCGCACGCCCCGGTCCCGAGCGACCTGGCGGGCGATATCGCGAATAGCGGCGAAAAGTTCTTCTCTGACGGTCTCGTTCGGCGCACGGATAGTGCCTTCGACGACGGCCTCGGCGGGTATCACGTTCGCCCCGCTTCCCGAGTGCATGCTTCCAACGCTGACTGCGCGGGGCGGGGCGCCATCGTCTCCGATTCTCGTCAGCCCGCTGATCCGCTCGACGAGTTCAGCGGCGCTCAGGATCGCGCTTCTCGCCAGGTGCGGTCTGGCGCCGTGCCCTCCGACGCCGGTGACAGTAAGCGTGAACAGGTCGTTGGACGCGGTCATATGACCGGGCATGGACCCTGCGAGCCCTACCGGCAGGTCCGGCCAGGCGTGCAGTGCGAATATGGCGTCGGGCGCCGGGTCGCCGAGGGCGCCGGCTTCGATCATCGCCCGGGCTCCGGTTCCGCTTTCCTCGGCGGGTTGGAACAGCAGGCGGACCTCGCCGGCGAGTTCGTCCCGCAGTGTCGCGAGGATCAGACCGGCCCCGACCAGCATTGCCGCATGCCCGTCGTGCCCGCATGCGTGCGCCATACCGCGATACCGAGATGCGTAAGGCTTGCCCGTGGTTTCGGTAATCGCAAGCGCGTCCATATCCGCCCGCAGAACCACCGCCTTCCCCGGCGCCGATCCGACGAGAGTCGCCACAACGCCCGTCCCCGCCAGACCGGTTCGAACGTCCATTTCCGCGCCCCGCAGAACATCCGCTATGCGGGCCGCGGTGGCGTGCTCGGAAAAACCCGCCTCGGGCGCCGCGTGAATCGCCCGGCGCAGGGCGGTCATTTCGGCGGCGACTCTCGTCGCCTCCCGGTCTATACGCATGGCGAGTTGGGCTAATCCGGCGATCATTTCACTAACATCATAGCGCAACTTCGACGGATATGCCTCGCCGAAAGAATCGCCCGCCGCCGAGTGCGCCGGTCTACTTGAGACGGTTCGTCAGTTTGTATACTGCCACCGAATTGTCCCAGATCAGCGGGATGTACAGAAGACCGCGGTCGCGATCGATACCGAAATCGGCCGGACCGCCCCGGACCTCCACGAGCGTCCGAATACGTTTGCGATCGGCGCTGATCAGAACGATCTTGTTGCTTTTCTGATCGGAGACGATGAACGTACCGTCGCTGAGTATCTCGATCCCGTCCAGGCCTTTGAAACGATCCGCCAGTCCGAACGGTTTGGGAGGCATGATTCCGTCGAGGTCGATCTCGTATATCTCGTGCTCAGCCCAACTGACGACGAACATCTTCCCTCCGCCCAACGCTATCCCGTTAGCGCCGGGCGGACCGGGTATCTCGATCTGCTTTTCGCCGTCGAGGCGATGTATCTTGCCCGTGATGGTGTCCGAAACGTAGATGTACTTTCCGTCGGTGGCTGCATCGTTGAGGAACTTCGCGCCGTGGATGATGATCGGTTCTATCGCCTGCCCGGTCTCGACCGACATTCTCCGCACGTGGTCCACGTCGCAGGCGTAGACAACGCCCTTCAGCACGCAGAGGCCCTTTATCGAATTGATCGGCGCGTTGACCTGCGAATCGACCCATCGTCCGGCCGCAAGCTGTCCACCAGACTTGAGGCGCGTTATGAAGCCCGTATTGTCGTCTGTGTTGTACCTGTCGTCCGCGCCCTCGGCGGGCGCGTCGATATTCGAGATAAAGACCTCGCCGGTCTCGGGTAAGACGGCCGCACATTCCGGTACGGCAAGGCCCGTGACCGTCGCCACCTTCTCCACG
>Ga0180430_10005393_pt1 | contig 10626 bp, 8 predicted proteins | sample SS_ome_9_FD_132999 | JGI IMG/M metagenome (GOLD analysis project Ga0180430, IMG submission 132999) | Hypersaline lake sediment archaeal communities from the Salton Sea, California, USA - SS_1_S_2 metaG | ecosystem: Environmental > Aquatic > Non-marine Saline and Alkaline > Hypersaline > Sediment... | reverse complement strand
TGACGGAGTATCGCGCCTCCGAGCCGTATCGCTCGCGGTTGACGGCGGAGAGATCGTGGGGATCGCCGGCGTTGAGGGCAATGGGCAGTTCGAACTGGTCAACTGTATAATGGGAGTAACCCCTCCGCAGGAGGGGCGAATCACCGTGACCGGACGCGACCTCACGGAAAGCTCCGTGCTGGATCGGCGCCGCTGGATATCCTACGTTTCGCAGGATCGGTCCCGCCTGGGAGCGAGCGTCCGCGACTCGATCGTGGATAACGCGCGGATGACGCACCACCGGCTCAATCCGCGTTTTTCCCACGTTGGTGGGCGTGTCCTGGACGACCGCGCCGCCCGGACCTTTGTGGAGGAGCTGCGTGACCGCTTTTCGGTGGTCATGGGAGGACCGGATGAGCCGTTCCGATCGCTCTCCGGTGGCAACCAGCAAAAGGTGATCCTCGCCCGGGAGCTTCTGCTGGAGACGCCCTTTGTCCTCCTGGATCAACCCACGCGTGGTCTCGATGTGGGTTCCATCGAATACGTTCACGATACGATTCTCGATCTTCGTGCCCTCGGGCGCGCGGTGCTGCTGATCTCGGCGGATCTGGAGGAGTTGTTCCGTCTGACCGATCGAATCCTGGTGATCTACCGTGGACGGATCGCCCTGGACAAGAAGACGGAGGATACGAGCTACGAGGAGGTGGGCCGGGCGATGCTGCAGGGAACCGGAGGCATCCCGTGAGCCGACGCTTTGTGAGCGGTCTCCTGGGGGTGCTCGTCTCCTTTGTGATCGGTGCGCTCATTATGCTCCCCCAGGGATACCGACCGATCGAGACCTACGGTGCGCTCCTGGCGTTCTCCGTGGTGGGGTTAGGGGCGATCGCCACCACCCTGGCAAACTCGGTGCCGCTGGTTCTTACCGGTCTCTCCGCCTCGCTCGCGTTCGGATCCGGGGCGGTCAACCTGGGACAACCGGGGCAGCTCGTGATGGGTGCCATGGCGGCCACGGCGGGCGGGCTTTTCCTGGATCTGCCGGCGCCTGTAATGGTTCCGGTCCTGATTCTGCTGGCGGCGGCGGGCGGGGCGGCCTGGTCCGGTCTTGCCGCGGGGTTTCGGCAATGGTTTGGCATGAGCGAGTTTATCACGACCCTGATGCTCAATATGATCGCCGACTTCTTTACGCTCTGGGTGATCTCGGGCCCGCTTTACGACCCCGACGCGTTTTCTCCCATGACGCGGCGGATCGCCGAGAGCGGACGGCTGCCGGAGATCGCCGGATTCAATCTAAGTATTCTTGTGATGGCGATCGCCTTTGGCACCCTCTGGTTTGTGGCGCGAAAGACTGTGGCCGGTTACGAGTGGCGACTCACGGGAAATAATTCGATCTTTGCGCGCCTCGGCGGCTGTGAGGTGGAGAAGAACTATGTGGCGGTGATGCTCGTCTCCGGTGCGCTGGCGGGACTTGCGGGCGGTCTGGTGGTGATGGCGGGGCCCGCGCGCTTTCTCAAGGGGCTCGGCGCCAACTACGCCTGGGACGGGGTGATGATTGCCGTGGTAGCCGCCAACCGCCTCCCGGGAACGCTGGTGTACGGTATCTTCTTCGCGTTACTGCAGACCGGCGCCCTCGGGATGGAGCTGATCACCGCCATGCCCAGCGAGTTTGTGCTGGTCCTGCAGGCGGTGATCGTCCTCGTGGTGGTTGCCGGGCGCGGAACGTTCGATATCGTTATCAATCGGCGGTCGATGCAGCGGGCGATCAGGGAGCGAGAATGAATATCGCTATCGGTCTGATCAACGGAATGCTCGCAGGGGCGACGCCGATCCTGCTGGCGGCGCTGGGCGGTACCTTTACCTTCTACGCGGGGATCTTCAACATCGCCATGGAGGGGATGATCCTCACGGGGGCGCTCTTCGCGGTGCTGGGCTCCTATTTTTCGGGCTCGTGGCTTGTGGGTATCGCCGCCGCGGCCGCAGGCTCCACGTTGGTGGCGCTACTATTTATTCTTTTTGCGATCTACCTCAAGGCGGACGAGTTTCTCACCGGCATTGCCCTCAACCTCTTTGCACTGGGCGCTACCACCTACATGATGCGCCAGATCTTCGGCGTCAAAGGGGCCTTTACGGACCCGCGGATCCTGGCGATTCCGGATATCTCGATCCCGCTGGTACGGTCGATTCCACTCGTGGGAGAGATACTGAGCGGCCAGAACCTGCTCATCTACGTCACGGCGGCGACGACGGCGCTCTCCGCCTGGGTAATCTTCCGGACGCGCTTTGGTCTGCGGTTGCGGGCGGCTGGTTTCAACAGTGACTGCCTCGACTCGAGCGGCGTCCCCACCTGGCGGATACGCGTGTGGTCGCTCCTGATCTGTGGTGTCGCCTGCGGTGTTGCCGGGGCGTTTCTCTCGCTCGGGTACGTGACACTCTTCTCCGAGAACATGTCCGCCGGGCGCGGGTGGATATCTCTGGCGGCGATCATCCTGGTCAACGGCAACCCCTGGGGGATCGCGCTGATCTCGTTGATCTTTGGCTTCACCGACGGGCTCGGACTGCTCCTGCAGCGCGTCCTGCCCTCGCAGTTTACCGCCATGGTTCCCTATGTGGCGACGCTGGTTGCCCTCTATATCTATTCATCATCGGCGCGGCGGGCGATGCGCTCCCGGGGGATTTCGCTATGAAAGATCTGATCGAAGCGGTCACCGACGCGCGAAAGGTGGTCATGTTTACCGGCGCGGGCGTCTCTACAGATAGCGGGATTCCCGACTATCGCGGAACCGGCGGGCAGTACTCGCGGTATCAGCCGGTATATTTCAATGAGTTTGTCGCCCAGGAGGAGAAGCGCCGTGAATACTGGGCACACAAGGCCTCGGTTTGGCCGGCTATACGGGACGCGCGCCCCGGACCGGCCCACGAACTCTCGGTAGCGCTGGCGGAGCGGGGAACGCTCCGGGGCGTGATCACCCAGAACATCGATGGTCTTCACGAGAAAGCAGGGCTTTCGGCTAGGCAGGTGGTCAATCTCCACGGCAGCAACCTCGAGGTGGAATGCATCGACTGCGACCGTCGGTGGCCCGCGGGAGAGATCCTCGATCCGATGGTATCGGCCGACGCCGATACGATTCACCCACCACGTTGCCCCGATTGTGGTGGACTGCTCAAACCCGCCACGGTGATGTTCGGCCAGAGTCTGCGACCGGCGGATCTCTCACGCGCGGAAGAGATGGTGGTGAGTTGCGATATGCTTCTCGCCATGGGGTCCACCCTTACCGTGCAGCCCGCGGCGAGTTTTCCGCTCTTTGCGCGGCATGCCGGCGCGACCCTCGTGATCGTTACCCGGGGCGCCACGCCGCTCGACGCCCAGGCGGACTACCGGATCGACGGCGACATCGCCCCGTTTTGCCGGGCGGTTCTCGCGGACCTGCACGGTGGCGGACAGTAACCGGCGCTTGTAGAGAGACCGATTTCGCCGTAGAATTCACGGTATGAGTACCGATATTTCGACCAAGTACATGGGCCTCGATCTCAGCTCGCCGATTATCGCGTCGAGCTCCGGCATCACCGACAACGTGGACAATCTTGAGCGTCTGCAGAGCTTTGGCGTTGGAGCGGTGGTGCTTAAGTCGTTGTTCGAGGAAGAGATCGTCGCGGAGATTCAGCGTCAGCAACAGCAGATGGAACGACCGGGATACGTGTTTCCCGAGACGGCGGACATGGCGGATTACATCGACTCCGATAACGGTGTCGCCAACTACCTCGAGCTGATTCGCGAGAGCAAGAAGGTTCTCAGCGTCCCCGTAATCGCGTCGATCAACTGTACCTCCGCGCAGAAGTGGACCTACTTCGCGAAGATGATCGAGGACGAGGGAGCCGACGCGATCGAGCTCAACATATTCCGGATGCCCTCGGATCTCGACGTGGAGAGCGCAGCGGAGTTCGAGCGCGTGTATTACGAGATTATCGAACTTGTGCTCGAGCAGGTCTCGATTCCCGTGTCGGTAAAAGTGAGCTACTTCTTCACGCTCCTGTCCCGGACGCTCAAGAATCTCTCCGAGTCCGGAATCAAAGGACTGGTGCTCTTTAACCGGTTTTTCAACCCCGACTACGATCTCGATACCCTGCAGATCGTACCCACCAACGTGTTGAGTACACCGGCGGACCTGGCGGTGTCGCTCAAGTGGATCGCCATGATGCGCGGTCGCGTGGGGTGTGATCTGGCGGCTTCCACCGGCGTTCACGACGGAGACGCGCTGATCAAGGAGCTCCTGGCCGGCGCCGACGCGGTGCAGGTTGCCTCGACGCTCTATCGGAACGGCCTTGATACCGTGGCATCGATGAATCAGCGGCTTCACGACTGGATGGCGGAACGTGACTTTTCATCGATCGACGATTTTCGCGGAATGTTGAGCCAGGCGCAGGTCGCCAATCCCGCTGCGTACGAACGCGTACAGTTTGTAAAAAACTTCCGCGCAATGCGCTAGTGAATTTTCTGTTAGGATGTGGTATCATGTTGCAAAAAGTGCAACGGCATGTCCGGAAAATTCGAACGAATGATGAAGCTCGAGCAGATTCTCCTCGAAGCGCCCGACGGTTTAACCAGAGCCGAGGTGGGGCGGCGTATGGGAGTGCATCGTGCCACGGCGGCGCGGTACATCGACGAGCTCAGCGAGATCGAGCCGGTACAGGAGATTTCGCCGGGTCGATTTGGAATCAGCGCCGGTAACTACCTTCCGCGTCTGAGGATTTCCATCCATGAGGCTACCGCTCTCTTTCTCGCGGCGCAGCTGATCGGAGACCACGCGGATCGATTTAATCCGCACGCACCGATCGCGATTCGTGCATTGGGCCGCGCCTTCGATCCGATCGCCCCGATGATCGCCGCCAATCTCGAGGCGGAAGCGGATCGGATGGAGCGACGCGCGGAGGGGCGCCACGACGAGCGGTTTATCCACAACCTGGAGATGATCACACAGGCCTGGGCCGAGGGCAACTACGTGGAGTTGCTCCACTATTCGGTGCGCCGGGGGCAGCATAACGAGTATGTTTGCGGCATAGACAGCGTCATACCCTACGCCGCCGGGAATACCCTACACGTGGTGGCGACCGTGGAGAACGAGACCGGGCGACGGACGTTCCGACTCGATCGGATTCGGTCGGTTCGGTACCTCGACCCGCCTCGCCGGTATCAACCGGCGGCGCCCTTTGTCCGAGACGAGGAGTTTGCCGACGCCTGGGGAATCTGGACCAGCGACGACGAACCTACCGACGTGGAGCTTCGGTTTGGCTCCGACGTAGCGCGTCGGGTAAAGGAAACACGGTGGCACCGCTCGCAATCGATCGAGGAGCTCCCCAACGGTGATCTGATCTGGCGAGCTCGCATTGCGGAACCCCGGGAGATGTACCCCTGGATTCGCGGGTGGGGTGCCAATGTAGAGATTATCCGGCCTCTGGATCTCCGCAAGGAGTTTCGCGAGGAGGTGCGGGCGATGTCACGGACCTATGGGCTCTGAGCGATCACGCCAGGATATTCGGAACTCCGCGCCGCTACCGTTGGACGTTGAATACTCGGCATCGATCTGGCGACAGAGGAGCGATACGAGGTGCATGCCCAAGCTTGTGCTTCCGTCAATGGAGAATCCCTTCGGTAGGCCGACCCCGTTGTCGCGTACGACAAGTGTAATTCTGTTCCCCTGGGCATGCGCGAGCGACACCAGAATCATCGGGTCCTGGCGGCCCGCAAACGCATGATCGAAGGCGTTCGTGATCAGCTCGTTGAGGACCATGCCGACCGGAACCGCGATTTCCACATCCAGAAACACCGGTTCCACCTCCGTAACGATCCTGACGGAAAGAGCCTGGTACTCCTGTCGTAACCGATAGACGAGACCGTCGATGTAGTTGGGCATATCGATATGGGAGAGACTGCTCCCGAGGTACACGTTCTCGTGGATCTCCGCCATGGAGTGGATTCGGTTTCGACTTTCGGTAAGCGCTTTCTTTGCATCCTCCATCGTCTCGATCGATTCGATCTGAAGCGACAGCAGGCTCCTCACTATCGAAAGATTGTTCTTGACCCGGTGGTGGAGCTCCCGGAGTAACGAGCTGTTTTCCGCGATGGACGATCGCAGGAGTTCCTCCGCCACTTTCCGGTCGGTGATATCCCGGCTCAGCACATAGGACTTGATGTGGTTATCGTCCTGATCGTAAACGAAGCTCGTCTGATCCTCAAACCATCGCCAGTCGTTGTCGATTCCCCGAGCCCTATAGGTGTAGGTCAGTGACTCCCGTTTTTCGTTTATTGCCGTATATACTCGCGCAAACAGTTCTTCCCGGTCATCGGGATGGATGAGCGCAAAGATGTCGTCCGGCGTTAGCCCGTGGGACTCCGCGATGTTCCGACCGCGTTGCCGATCGTAGGCGGGTGAGGCGTACTCCACGGTACCGGTGGAATCCAGGACGAGGATGCCGTCGGAGGTGTTCTCGGCGATTAACCGAAAGAGACGCTCGCTTTCGATGAGCTGCTGTTCGATCTCTTTCGCAGCGGTGATGTCTTCGCTGACACCGACATAGTCGGTAATCGTACCCTCAGCGTTCGCGATCGGTGTGATCGTCATTCGAACCCAGAATATCGAGCCGTCCTTTCGCGTGTTGCAGAACTCTCCGGACCAGGTCTCCCCGGACGAAATGATCCGCCAGAGCTCCTCGTAGTACTCCTTCGGTTGCACGTCCGACTTGAGAATCCGTGGGTTTTGACCAATCGCCTCCTCCGGCGTGTACCCCGACAGCCGCGTAAACGCCGGATTGACGTAGGTTATCGTGCCCTCAGGGTCGGTCACGACGATCATGTTGGATATCTGCTCGAGCGCTACCTGTAGCTCGTGGTGAGTCGGAAACGGTGTGCGATCGTTCTGTTGGTCGTCCGGTTGCTCATCCATGCGTTTCTCACAAAAGTCTAATCTGTAATGCTTGTATACGCAAGAAAAAACCGCGAAGGAGAACAGACCGGAGGGGGCGTGGAAGGGGCGCGATAGGGCCCCCTCCACGATCGGGCGTATCCTGCCCGACTAGGGACGTTCGGCCACGGCTGCCCGGCTCCGGCGTCCCAGGGCGGCAAAGGTGGCCACGATGAACCCGAGTATCGCCAGCGCCAGTACCAGCGGGCCCGCCGAGGGTCCGGAAGCGATCTGGTAGACCAGGGTCGCCACCGCCCAGGCCAGGAGCGTCAGGTACCCCGCCAGGAGCCATCCATAAGCCGCGCCCATCTCGCGTACCGCCGCACCCAGAGCGGCTACGCAGGGGAAGTAAATCAGGACGAACAGCAGATAGGCGTATCCGGCGGGTGCGGTAAACTCCGCGCGCATACGGGCAAAGAGCGAATTGTCGATCTCCAGTTCCGCCGCTACCGCCGTTTCGTCGTCGCTGATCATCCCCATGCCGAGCGGATCGGCGAGCGCCCCGAACAGTCCTTTCAGGTTCTCCGGGATCGTGGCAAAGGCCTCGCCGACGCCCGGCCAGATTGAGAACGGTTCTTCCGCTTCAGCGTCCCCGGCGCTGTCCGCGTCGGCTTCCGCGTTGACGCTGTACAGCGAGCTCAAGGTTCCTACCACCGCCTCCTTGGCAAAGAGGCCGGTGAAGAGTCCCACCGTAGCCGGCCAGTTGTCCTCCTCGATCCCCATGGGGGTAAACACCGGCGTGATGCCTCGTCCAATCGACGAGAGAACCGAGGTATCGGAATCCTCGTTTCCAAAGCTGCCGTCGGTCCCGAGCGAGTTGAGGATCGCCAGAATCGTCACGACGATCGTGATCGTTATCCCCGCCCGGACGACGAAGACCCGAAGACGAATCCACGCGGCCCTGAGGATCGCCCGAAACCGCGGGGCGTGGTACGCGGGCAGTTCCATCACGAAGTGCGAGTAGGCGCCACCAAAAAGCGTGAACTTGAGCAGAAGTCCTGTGAGCATCGCAAGAACCAGGCCGATCGCGTAGAGCGAGAACACCACCAGGCCGGACCGACCCGGAAAAAGCGCCGCCGCAAAAAGCGCGTACACCGGCAGGCGGGCGCCGCAGCTCATAAAAGGTGCCATAAAGATCGTCATGAACCGGTCCTTTTTTGAATCGAGTGTCCTCGTTCCCGATATCGCCGGAACGGTACACCCGAATCCCACGAGCATCGGTACAAAGGACTTGCCCGGCAGCCCTACCGACCGCATCACCCGGTCCATGACAAAGGCGGCTCGCGCCATATACCCGGATTCCTCCAGGATCGAGAGCATCAGGAACATCATGAAAATGATCGGTACAAAGGTAGCCACCGTCTGGATGCCGGCACCTACGCCGTCGGCGAGGATGCGCGTGAGCCACTCCGGTGACCCTATCGTTTCCAGGAGCACACCGAATCCGTCGACAAAAATCGTCCCGAAAAGAATATCGAAAAAGTCGATGAATGCGCCGCCTACGGCGATCGTCGCCCAGAACACCAGGTACATCGCCCCCAGAAAGATCGGCACGCCCAGGACGCGGTTCATCACGACGTTGTCGATCTTCTCCGTTATGGAGCGCCTGGTCAGATGCCTGCGTGCCACGTCTCGACTCACGCCGTGGATAAAGGCGTAGCGTGCGTCGGCGACCACGATATCCAGGTCCTCACCGAACTCCGCTTGGAGCTCCTCGCGCCGTGCTTCCCTGATCTTCCGGGGGAGCGCATCACTGCGATCGACGATGCTCTCGATCCAGTCGTCACCCTCGATGAGTCGGAGCGCGGCGTAGCGCGTGGGAAGGCCCGGATCGGTTTCGGGGCGGCCAAGAGTCTCACTCCATTCGCCAATCGTTCGGTCCAGGGAATCCGGGTACGAAACGCGGGCGGTCGCCGGCGCGGCATCGCGTATCGCCGTCTCCAGGGCGTTTCTGATACCTCGAATACCGGCGCTGGTAGTCGCCACCGCCGGTACCACCGGGCAGCCCAGGTGCGTTGCCAGGTGGTTTGGATCGATCTCGATCCCCTCCGCCGTGGCTCGATCCACCATGTTGAGCACCACCAGGAGCGGAACCTCCATCTCGATAAGTTGCAGCGTCAGGTAGAGGTTGCGCTCGAGATTGGCGGCGTCCACGATGCTTACGACCAGATCGTACTCACCGCCCAGAATAAAGTCTCGCGCCACGATCTCGTCCTCGCTCGTAGCGTTGAGCGAATAGATCCCCGGAAGATCGATTACGTTGATCGTTGAACCCTCGCGAGTTCGGGTCGTTGCCTCGTGTACTGGCGCATCGTCAATACCGGAGAGCTTGGCTCCCGTCACCATTCCCAGGGAAGGGGCCGCGACAATCATGGTCCCTTCGATCTTCTCCACGGTGACTCCGGGCCAGTTTCCGACCCGTTGTCGCGATCCGGTAAGCCCGTTAAACACGGTGGTCTTCCCTGAATTGGGATTACCCACGACCGCGATCGTTTGTGCGGCGACGGCTGTTTTCATCCCTCCGCCTCCACCAGGACTACCTCGCTCTCGGCTCGACGGAGCGAGAGACGGTATCCCCGAATCTCCAGCTCGATCGGATCGCCCAACGGCGCGTAACGAACGACGGAAAACTCCGTTCCCGGCGTAACGCCCATGGAAAGCAGCTTGGCCCGGTATGCACGGGATCCCTCAGCGAGGCGCACAATACGACCGCGGGAGCCCTCTTTCAAGGTATTTAACGAGATCATGGAAACCTCCGTAGTTAGGTGTGTGGTACTAAGTTATTCAAGACTAACTATAACAGGTTTTCCAATCCTGTCAATGGCACGCTTTCGAATCACGCCGTATCGATGTCGTACATGGAGAGTTTGTGGTCCACCGTGAGAACGGAGAGGCCCTCGGTCATCGCCTGGGCGACGATCATCCGGTCAAAGGGATCGCGATGGTGAAAGGGAAGTGGTCGAAGTTCGTTGGATCGATAATGAGACTACGGTATCGCTCACTCAGGCGATCCGAGTCCGATAGAGCCCACAGAAGAATGTGGGTGTCGAGCAGAATTCTCACTTCCCCGACGGTCCGTAGAACATCTCTTCGACGAACGGGTCTTCCTCATCGAAATCATCGTCGACGGAGATACGACCCGCCAACGAACCAAGCTTCCGGCTTCCCCTTGGTTTGTGGCGTACCATGTCGACGAGGGGCAGGTTGATCAATCCTCACCGACAAATACAACCTGATGACGAAAGATTTACTCAATCACGGTGCCGCCGCAAGAATCGGCACGATCGCGAACAGTACAAGCCCGAACACAAAGAACACGAGCACCGTCTTGAGCCGTGGCGCCACCGTCGCGAGCCGGTGCGAGAGCGCGCGAACCCGCCGCCGGGTCACGACCCAGGCGAGTACCGCCCCCAGCAGCACCGTCGGAAGCGTCCCCAGCAGCCGGTCGGCCGCAAACACCGCCGGAAGGAGGCCGACCCGGGCCTCCGGGGCCCCACCACCGCCCAGGGCGCCGGGCGCAGCGAGGGCCCCACCACCGCCCAGGGCGCCGGGCGCGGAAAGGGCCCCACCACCGCCCAGGGCGCCGGGCGCAACCTCCGCGAGTCGCCACAACCCGCGGAGAAAGGGTTCCCCCGCGAGGCCCGTCGCCAGGACCAGGGCGACCAGCACCACCAGGGCGGTGCCCTCCTGCCAG
>Ga0180430_10005392_pt1 | contig 10627 bp, 5 predicted proteins | sample SS_ome_9_FD_132999 | JGI IMG/M metagenome (GOLD analysis project Ga0180430, IMG submission 132999) | Hypersaline lake sediment archaeal communities from the Salton Sea, California, USA - SS_1_S_2 metaG | ecosystem: Environmental > Aquatic > Non-marine Saline and Alkaline > Hypersaline > Sediment... | reverse complement strand
GAAATGGCCTGCCGTGCGGGAACCCAAACCGCATACAGCTTTGGTGACGACGGCAGCGAACTACACAAGCACGGGAACTACGCTGACAAGGCCTCCAATCTGCCTGACAGCGATCAGGACAACGATGACAAACAGGCCGTTCCGCTGCAAGTCGGCAAATTTGCGGCCAATCCCTGGGGGTTAAAAGACATGCATGGTGGTGTGGCTGAATGGTGCGCCGACAGATCGGGCGTGTATCGCACAGACACTATTGACCCGACCGGACCGAGCAGCGGACTGCAGCGAATCGTCAGGGGCGGGTCATGGTTCTCGGCGCCCAAGGCATGCCGCTCCGCCGCCCGCGACTCACTTACGCCCATAACCCGCAACACCACCACAGGCTTTCGCATTATCGTGGAAGTCAAGAAGTGACCGGGCGACATCTTCGCCACCATGAATTTCTTTGACAATATTGCCGACAGCTACGACGAACTGACCGGCGCTGCCGACCGCCGGGTGGCTGCCGGGCGATTCGTAACGGAACTCACCAGGCGATTCGATATCACATCAGCCGTGGACGCCGCCTGCGGGGCGGGCCTGTTCGCCATAGAACTGGCGAGAAACGGCCTGGAAGTTGTCGCCGGCGACATATCGGCCGGGATGTTGAAGGAGGCGCCGCACAATGCAGCCGCCGCGGGAATAGACACGGATTTATGCACGTGGATACAGGCGCCGATGCAGGAACTGGGCGATCGCATCTCAGGCGCTCGGGACGCGGTTGTCTGCATGGGCAATTCCATACCGCACCTCCTGACCGACGATGACCTGAGCAGAACGTTTGCGGGTTTTGCGGCGATGCTGACGGGCGGAGGGGTGGCGGTCATTCATCTGCTGAACTACGATCGCGTCCTGTCTGAAAAGGACCGAATCGTCGGGATCACACGCGCCGGCTCGAAGGAGTTCGTTCGTTTTTACGACTTCGATGGCGATCTTGTAGGCTTCAATATCCTCGAGATTCAGTGGGCGGATGATGGGCGATGTTCGCACAATCTCTTCACCACGCCGCTGAGACCGTACCGCCGCGACGAACTGGTCGACGCGCTGGCGAAAGCGGGATTCGAGAACATCGAAACCTTCGGCGACCTCCGCTTCAATCCCTTCGACTCCGAGACGAGCGATACACTCCTCCTGACGACCACCACATGCCCCCCGTAGGCGGACCGGCGCCGCAAAGAACATTAAGGCTTGTTCGGCTTGCGGGGGCTGATATGATCTTGGGCTGTCGGGCCGTGCTTGGGCGCAATAAGTGTGGGGGTTCGGAGCAGGTGACTTGTTACGTAGTAAAACAGTCCATTTGAGGCGTTCGATTACCGGAGTGCTGGCAGCCGCCTGCCTGGTTGCGGGATGCAGTCTGCACTCGGTTGACGAGATGGTCACCCCGACCGTACCGGGAGGCGATGCGTTCACCATCTCCACTGACGGTGTGGAGGCGCCCAACCGCTGGTGGCGGTCTCTGGGGGATAAGAAGTTGACGGCGATTGTCGAGAAGGCGCTGTCGAACAATCTTGGATTGCAGCAGGCCCGCCTGCGCATCGAGCAGGCTGAATCGCTCGAGCATCAGGCGGCCACAAGCCTGTATCCCGCCCTCGACGCCAATGGCGATACGCAGCGCAGGTGGCCTGATGTGGGCGTCAAGTACACCGACAGCCTCGCGGGCAGTCTGGAGCTTTCCTGGGAAGCGGACCTGTGGCAGCGACTGACGTCCATACGCCGGGCGGCGGGGGCCGACATGGCCGCTTCGCGTGAAGATCTCCAGGCCACCGCGCTCTTGCTGGCCGGCGAAGTGGCCGAAACGTACCTGGGCATTGTAGAACAGAAACTCCAACTCGCGCTGCTGACCAGGCAGACCGAAGTGAGCAAGACGCTTCTGGAACTGATCGAACTTCGATTCAGCGTGGGAGAGTCCGATATCGTGGATGTTTACCAGCAGCGCCAGCAGTTGGCGTCGATCCAGGCGCAGTTCCCGCTGATCCAGGCGCGTCGTCGCGTTCTGGCCAATCGCCTGAAGATCCTGGTCGCACGTTCGCCGACAGACCCGCCGGAACCCGCCGCCGAAGACCTGCCCGTCCTTGCGTCCCCGCCGAAAACCGGCGTGCCCTCGGCGCTCCTGACCAACCGCCCCGATCTGCGAATGATCCGCTATCAACTGATCGCCGCGGACCATCGTGTGGGACAGGCCCTCGCAGACAGGCTTCCACGACTGCAGATTGGCATCGAGCGGGGATACAGCGATACGGACTTCAGGCAATTAACGTCCGAGGGCCTGTTTACTTCGCTGATGGCCGAACTTGCCGGACCGGTAGTGGACTTCGGGCGCCGCAAGGCCGAAGTCCAGCGCCGCCGGGCGATCGTGAAAGAACGCCTGCTGGAGCTTTCGGAGGCATATTTAACCGCCGTCGGGGAGGTCGAGGACGCGCTGTGGCGGGAACACCGCCAGCGAGAACTTATCAAAGCGCTCGACAAGGAACTTGACATCGCCAGGCGCAACCTGAAAGAGACCCGAATACGATTCGGTCGCGCTGCCCTGACCGATTACCTGCCAGTGCTGGCGGCGGTTCAATCGCTACAGGCCTTGGAACGCAACCTCCTGACCCGACGGAGGGAACTGGTGTCGATTCGAATCCTGCTTTACCGGGCCCTTGGCGGAGCCCAGCCGTGGACGACGATCAAACCCGTCGCCAAGAGAGAGCCCAAAGTCCAGAGGAAGAACAAATCGTGAGATACATCCTGTCAGTATTGTTGATCTGCGGCGCCGTGGGGACGGCGGTGGTGATGTACCTGACCAAACCCAGGGCGAGAAAGGCCCATCCGCCCCAGACCGCCCCGCTGGTCCAGGCCGTCGAACTTCGCAAAACCAGCGTGCCTGTGGCTATCGAGGCCTACGGTACGGTAATACCCGCAAGGCGACTGACCCTGCAGGCCGAAGTGGAAGGACGGATCATCTACCAGAATCCCGCTTTGGTCCCGGGCGGAGTGATTTCCGCAGAACGCAAACTCCTCCAGATCGATCCGGAAGACTACAAGCTCATGGTCAAGCAGTTGGAGGCCGCTTTGACCGAGGCCAAATTCGAGGTCGAGACCGAGCAGGGCAAGAGGATCGTCGCTCAGCGGGAGTGGAAGCTCCTGGAAAACGAGATAACAACTTCCCAGGCCGGTCGTCGCCTGGCCCTGCGCGAACCGCACAAAGAACGTGCCGCCGCCCGTGTCCAGGCCGTCCAAAGCCGCCTCGACCAGGCAAAGCTGGACGTAAAAAGGACCACGCTTACCTGCCCGTTCAATGCTATGGTCATCGACGAGTCGGTTGAAGTCGGACAACTCGTAAACCGCCAGTCAACCCTGGCGACCCTGGTCGGTACGGACCAATTCTGGGTGCAGGTCGCCGTCCCGCTGGGCAGGTTGGCGCGAATTCGATTCTCGCGGGCGGGCAAGGGCGGATCGACCGCCAGGGTCGTTTGCGATACAGCCAACGGCGCCGCGATAGTTCGCCAGGGGCGCGTTCTGCGCCTTCTGGGCGACCTGAATACAAGCGGACGAATGGCCCGGGTGCTGGTGGCGATCGATAACCCGCTGGATCTTCCGGGCGGAACTTCGAGCGGAGTGGCGCCAATGGGCGCCAGGTGCATCCTGCTGGGATGCTACGCGAAGGTCGAGATCCAGGCCGGAACCCAGGACGACGTTTACGTCGTGCCCCGCGAGGCGATGCGGCAGGGCAATCGCCTCTGGTTGGTTGGTGGAGACGAGAAACTCATTTTTCGACGGGCTGAGGTGATCTGGCGGCGGAGCGGTGATATGCTGGTCCGCTGCGAGGTGTCGCCCGGAGAGAAACTCGTGACCAGCCGATTGGGCGCGGTTCTGGCGGGGGATAGGGTAAAGGTGCATGCCCCCCGCAAGGCGACCACCGCCCGGAGACCCGAGAGGCAAACACGGGAGGGGCGATAGCGTGACAGGCATGGCTCGTGAAAAGGGCTTGCTTGCCTGGATGGCGCGCAATCACGTGGCGGCCAACCTGCTGATGCTGGTGCTGGTTGGCGGTGGAGCGATAGTCGCATGGGACATCAAGCAGGAGGTATTCCCGGAATTTGAGCTGGACTTCATCGATGTCGGAATCAGCTATCCCGGCGCCAGTCCCGAAGAAGTTGAAGAGGGGATAATACTGGCCGTCGAGGACGAAATAAGGAGCCTGGAGGGAATCAAAGAGCTTACCTCCTCGGCGTGGGAGGGCTCTGGAACGACCACCATCGAACTGGTCGAAGACGCTGATCCGAACAAGATGCTCCAGGATGTTAAAGCCGCCGTCGACCGCATACGGTCTTTTCCCGAAGATGTCGAGCGACCGCGGATAAGTTTGCGGAGGCGGCGCCGGGACGTGATTCGAATGGTGCTCTACGGTGAGGCGGACGAACGCGATCTGTATTACAGGGCGCAGCAGATCCGCAACGAACTGCTCGACTTGCCGGAGATTACCGACGTTGGCCTGAGGGGTGTGCGGGACCCTGAAATCACAGTTGAGATACCCGAGGCCGAACTCCGCAAATACGCCATTACGCTGGGCGACATAGCCAACGCGATCCGCGACAGCGCGTTGGATCTTCCGGCCGGCGGGATCAAGGCCCGCGGTGGCGAGGTGCTGCTTCGGACCGCTGAGAGACGCAACTTCGCCAGCGAGTTCGGGGATATCGCCACGATCAGCCGGCGCGACGGTGCGGAAGTCAGGCTGGATGATATCGCGACCATTCGCGACGATTTTGTCGACAGCCATCACGAGGCTTATTTCAACGCTCGGCGCGGGGTCATAGTAACGGTCTACCGCGCCGGCGCCGAAACGCCGATAGCCATTTCCAAGGCGGTCAGGGAGTACGTCGAGAAGGTCTCGGTAAGTCTGCCCGACAGCGTCAAACTCGAGATCTTCCGAGACTGGTCGGACGTCTACAGGGACCGCAGGGATCTTCTCCTGAAGAACGGCGCGATGGGCCTGGTTCTCGTGGTGGTCCTGCTGGGGTTATTTCTCGACGCGAGGATGGCGTTTTGGGTGGCGATGGGCATCCCGATCTCCATCATGGGGTCGTTCGTGCTGCTTCCGCTTGTGGGGGGGAGCATCAACGTTATCTCGATGTTCGCCTTCATTATCACCCTTGGTATCGTGGTCGATGATGCAATGGTGATCGGCGAGAACATCTACCACGAGCGGCAGAAGGGCGTGGGATTCCTCCAGGCGTCGATAACAGGCGTGCGGGATATGGCCGTCCCCGTCACCATCGCCGTGCTCACCAATATAATAGCATTCCTGCCGCTACTGTTTATCCCGGGGTATACCGGGCGCCTTTACGTTATCCTTCCGATAGTGGCGATAGCTGTGTTCCTGATTTCGCTGCTGGAGTGCCTGGTGATCCTCCCGGCCCACCTGGCGTGGGGTCCCACCGGTCCGGATCGCGGGCTGCTGGGACTGTTCGAACGTTTCCAGCGACGCATCGCCGCCGGGCTCGAATGGTTCATCCATCACGCGTTCGAGCCGGTGCTCGGACAGGCGGTCCGCCATCGATACGTCACGGTCGCCGCCGCCCTGGCCACCCTGATAGTAATGTGGTCGTACTGGGACACCGGGCGAATCGAGTATTCCTTCCGCCCGCGCATACAGGCCACCCGCCTCGACGCGGAGATCACGCTTCCCTACGGGGCGCCCATCGAGGACGTGCGCGACGTGGCCGACAGAATCGAACGGGCGGGACACCGCGCCATAGCTCGGACCGACGGTAAGACCATGCTTAAGGGCGTGATGAAAGATATCGGGCATCGAGGGGGCAACACCGCCGAGATCAATTTCTACCTGGTGGACGAGGACCAGCGCAAGACCTCGGCCCGGAAGCTCAGTAGAATCTGGCGCCAGGAGGTGGGCGATATTCCCGGGCTCGAGAGCCTTTTCTTCGATTACCTCATCGGCCCGGGGGGCTCTTCGGCGATCAAGGTCGAACTGACCCACCCGGACCCCAGAACGCTCGAGTCGGCCGCCTCAAATCTCGCCGACGCCCTGAGAGACTACACCGGAGTCATTGACGTCGACGACGGTTACGCACAGGGCAAGCGGCAGTTTGATTTCAAGCTCAAGCCTCACGGGCGGTCTGTCGGGCTTAATCCCCGAGAGATGGGACGGCAGATCCGCCACGCGTTCTACGGCGCCGAAGCGCTCCGCCAGCAGCGCGGGCGAAACGAAGTTCGCGTCATGGTCAGGCTCCCGGAGTCCGAACGCCGGTCGCTGTACAACCTCGAGGAACTGCTCCTGCGCACGCCGGACGGCGGCGAGATTCCGCTGGGCGAAGCGGCCGAATCCGCTTCGGGAAGAGCGTACACAGAGATCAAGAGGGTCAATGGGAAACGCGTGCTGAACGTTTCCGCCAGCGTCATCGCCGGCGTTGTCAACGAGAACAAGGTCCTCGCCGACTTGAAAGTCTCGTACATGCCCAAGCTGATGCGCAACTATCCGGGCCTCAAGTGGTCGTTTGTCGGTCGCGAACGCTCCAGCCGCGAGTTCATGCTCGCCCTGGGTTACGGTCTGTGCTTCGCGATGGTCGGGATTTACATTCTGCTGGCGGGGCTGTTCCGCAGCTACGTCATGCCCGTGCTGGTCATGATCAGCATTCCGCTGGGAATCACCGGCGCGCTGCTGGGACACATTATCATGGGCTACGACCTGAGCAGCATAAGCATCCTGGGGATTATTGCGCTGTGTGGAATTGTGGTTAACGGCGGGCTCGTTCTGGTGGTTACCGCCGACCGCTACATCGAAAACGGCGACACTGTCGGCGCCGCGGCGATACGCGCCGGCGCCAGGCGGTTCCGCCCGATCGTGCTGGCCGCGCTGACGACGTTCTTCGGCCTGGCGCCGATAATCTTCGAGACGTCCATATCCGCGAGATTCCTGATTCCCATGGCGCTGTCACTGGGATTCGGTATACTGTTCGCCACTCTGGTCATTCTGATCCTGACACCCGCCATGTACGTGATCAAGTCTGACATCGAGCGGGTGTCTCGTTTCATCTTCGGTATCGCCCCGAGAGACCCCAACCGGTGGCGATGAGAAAAAACTTGAACTTGCCTGAACATAAGGAAAATGGAGTAGTCAGCATGAAACACGCGATTGCAGCAGTAGTGTCTTTTTCTCTTCTCATGCCCGCCACTCAGCTTCGGGCCGCCGAAACCAACGGGCCGGGCACTCTGGAGAACAGGCAGTTGCGAGTCGTTTTCGACACGCAGGGACTGAGACAAATTCATGACAAGGCCCTCGGGCGGACAATTGATTTCAAGGGCGACCGGTTCGTCCTGAAGATTGATGATACAACCGTTGACAGCAGGACGATTAAACCGCAATCCGTCGAAAAGGGCGGAGCGGTCATTACCTATCGCTACAAGTCCGGGAAAGTGCTTGTCGACGCGGTTTACGAGCTTCGCGGCGACTGGCGTTTCGTCAGCAAACACCTGCGCGTCAGTGCGCCGGGAAGATTCCTCGTCAGGACCGCCACGGTTTTCGACGCGAAACTCGACACTCCCGTCCTCAGCGACTACCGCAATCGCGGTGGGAGTTACGGGGCTTTTCTGCGATTCGGGCTCGACGCCGGGAGCAAGAAAGAGGCGTTCGGCATGTTTGCGGTGATCCAGAACCCGTTCCTGAAGTTCGAACTGAAGGAAGGCGCTGTCTCGCTGGCCTACGAGCCGGACATGGAATGGTCGAAGGTTTACGGGCCGTTTGAATCCGATCGTGTCTGTCTGGGAACCTATCGTCTGAGTGGAACGAAGTATCCCGGCGACATGCTGCCGGAGTGGCGGTACCTGGCCCGGCCGGAAGCGTACGAGACCGACAAGCCCCTGGTGGACATCAACGCCACACTGGCGATGTCAGACTGCGTCCGCGCATTCATGACGTACCGCCCGAAAAAGACAGCCCGGATCCACGTTGACTGGTGCGAGAACGCATACCAGATGGACCTGTCCCAGAAGGGTATATGGGAGGAGTACCAGCGGATCATCAAGCGGGCGGCAGAGGTCGGTTGCAGTCATATCTTATACAGCCCGCACGACGAGAACCTCGCCCCGCTCAAGGACTCTCGCGATGCCTGGCGGTGGGAGAGCCTGCTGTGGTTGGGAATGGGCCAGAAGATTCGCAAGGGCGAGTGGATCGCGGGCTCCGACCCGCTGCCGAAGGTCGTCAAGGAGCGCCTGGCATTCGCCAAGAAGCATAACATCAAGCTCGTGCCTTACGTCTATCCGACGCTTCCGTTCATGCAGAGGCCCGAATGGACCGCGTGGGTGGGCAAGCTCAAGGGTTCGCCCAAGCCGGGCGGATATCGCGGCGTCAACACGGGGATTAGATCGTTCCAGGATTGGTTCGTCGATCAGCTCGTCGCGTTCAGGAAGCAGACGGGCGTGGGCGGATTTGCCTTCGATCACTGGTGGATCGCCTACAAGAAAGAGGAAGTGGGAACCAGCAAGTACGCCCAGTGGTACGGCTGCCGGAGGATACTCCTGAGACTGCGGGAAAAATGTCCCCACGTTCTCGTCGACGGGCGCCAGCAGTACCAGTGGTTCGGCCCGTGGACATGGTTGGGCGGTTCTTATCCGCACCCGCTGGCGACGGACGAACAGCCCCAGAGCTTCCGTTCGTTTCCCGATCTGCACTGGTCGCGCGGATCGGCCGATCGCCAGCGTTACATGGGCTGGTGGTATCGCATGCGATCGTTCGCGCCGGTCGAGGTCATGCCCGGTTACATGACGCACCAGACGATGCGAAGCGATTCCAGGGGTGTCATGCGGCGGGACCGCTATCGCGCCAGGGATATGGACTATCTCGGATGGAAGTACTCGGTGATCTCGTCGATTGCGACCGCACCGATCAACCACGTGATCAACTACCTTCCCGCCCGCGACGAGACGGAGTACAAATCGTTCGCGGAATCCGATAAGCGGTGGCTTCGCGATTGGCTGGACTGGACAGACAAGAACCTGGCGACCCTCCGTAAGCTGCGTCCCATCATCGGGCAGCCTATGGTCGGGCGATGCGACGGGACGGCGGCGATAAGACAGGGGCGGGGGTTCGTCTTCCTGTTCAACCCGAACTATCGCCAACTCGACGCCGAATTCACGCTGGACGAATCGATCGGCCTGACCGCCGTCGACAAGCGATTCGTCCTGCGCCAGCTTTATCCCGATCCGGGCAAGGGGCGGATCGTGGGCAATTGGCGCTCCGGTCAGAAAGTCAAGCTGGCGATGACCGGCGCGTCGGCGATTGTGTTGGAAATTGAACCGCTTGCAGCGACACTCGACAAACCGCTTCTGTCGGGCGCCCCCGGCCAGGCCGCCCTCGAAGGCGGAACACTGAAACTATCTAAAGTCGCAGGCCAGCCGGGAACGAAATCTGACATTTCGGTGTTGCTGCCGGGCAAGGTGAAGGTCGCATCGCTCACCGTGAACGGCCGGAAGGTCCCGTTCGCCCGGAACGGAAACGCCATTACCGCGTCTCTCGCGTTCGCCGGGAAAAAGTTCGCCAAATGTCAGCAGATCGGCGCATACGACGCGAACTTCAAGGCCCGAACGTTCACCGGTTCGTTCTCCGTACCCAGGCGGATATTCGCCCAACTGAAGGCTCGCGCCAAGGCCTGGCCGATCCCGTACAACCAGGCGGAACTCGACGCCACATGGACCGCGCCGCATCGACTGCTGATCTTCGTGAATATCGCCGATCCGAAGGACGAGATGGAGGCCTCGATGAAGATTGACGGAAAGGCCGTCGACCTCAAGAAGGCATACAGCAGCGTCTACCGCAGCAACCCCAGGAACACGTTCCTGGGCTTCTACGCCGACGTTTCCACCCTGAAGCCCGATGTGAAACACACGGTGACGGTGGAATTACCCGAACTCGAACCGGGCCGGTTCCAGGGTCTGTTCTTTGATAACATCGAACCGGAATACACTACGGCCCTCGATCCGGCAGGAAGGTGACATATGTTCGTTAGAATACTGATGATAGCGTGCGGTCCGGTAATGTTCGTTTCGTCTGTGGCGCTCGGGCAGGATATCGACGCCACCAAGGCCGACCACGCCAGGGCACAGGCCGCGATTCAGGGCGCCGTGGAAGAAGCGGCGTCCGATCCGACGCGCCCCGTATATCACTTCCGCCCTCCGGCGCAGTGGATGAACGATATCTGCGGGGCGATATATCACAAGGGTTACTACCATATTTTCTACCAACTCAATCCGTACGGCGACGGGTGGGGGGCTGACGGTTCGGCGTGGGGGCACGCGCGCAGCAGGGACCTGGTCAAGTGGGAGCATCTTCCCATCGCGCTGCTGCCACGAACTCGCAGCGGTGTGCGGCGGTGCAATTCCGGGTGCGTCACGCGCGACGCCGGCGGTCGTGTCATGATCTTCTACACGGTCGTACCGAAGAAGGGCAAGCGCTCGCAGTGGGCCGCGGTCCCCGAAGATGACGAGCTGCGCAGTTGGCGCCGGGTCGCCGGACCGCTGATGAGCGTGGGCGCCGCCGGCGTACCGAAGAACACTAACGGCGGGTGGAGCGACCCGTTCGTGTTCAAATCCGACG
>Ga0180430_10005391_pt1 | contig 10628 bp, 6 predicted proteins | sample SS_ome_9_FD_132999 | JGI IMG/M metagenome (GOLD analysis project Ga0180430, IMG submission 132999) | Hypersaline lake sediment archaeal communities from the Salton Sea, California, USA - SS_1_S_2 metaG | ecosystem: Environmental > Aquatic > Non-marine Saline and Alkaline > Hypersaline > Sediment... | reverse complement strand
CACATAGGTTCCGGGGCTGACGAGAACGGTATCGCCGTTGGCCGAGGCGTTGATCGCACCTTGGATGGTGAGGTAATCATCGGGGACATAAATTGTCGCCGACATTCCCGTGGCCGCCAGAAGTAACACGACTGAAAGACTCATGAGGATTTTCATTTTTACCTTCCCTGATCGATAAAATATTTCCGTCCTGATCCCATCTGTTCCCATGTCTCTGTCTCATACAATACTATACGCTTGTGGAGAGAGGGTAACTCTGCATGTTGTACGGCTCAAATATCACAAATTTTTATGAGCTAGTTCTGCTTCCTTTTGCACATGGGACGGGGAAAGGACGAAGGTGAAAAACATTCGTGGGGATGTGAACCCCGATCGGAACCGCTTGACGGCGAGGTTCCATAATCACATTCCAGTCTGGCCGGAAACCCGCGGCCGCTCCGGAAAGGAGGTGACGATCAAGAGACTGAAGAGGGTTTCCATATTCGGTAAACGACCTAATTGAAGAGAGGGTGCAAGGAAGGAGTTTTAACATGAGGATTCGAAGAAATAGAAAGGTCTTGGGTGCGTTACTGGCCCTTGGTTTGACGGCTATCGTTTTTACCTTGGGTTTCTCTTATGGCGATGGTTTCTTCGGTAGAGGCTGGGACTACGTGCGCATGGGTTCCGGAACTGATGGAGTCATGGGCGTCTACAATTCCGGGAACGGTGTCGGTCTCGGAGTGCGGGCAGACAATAATGACGCCATCTGGTGTAATGGATCAGCCACTTTCGACGGGCAAATTGCATCTACAGTGGCAACGGGCACACCGCCGATCACCGTGGCGTCTTCCAGTCCATGCCCGAACTTGAACGCTGACAAGGTGGACGGTTATCACGCTTCGTCATCTAACCCGGCCGACTACCAACTCGCCCGCCGGTGGTTCTGGTACATTCCGCCAGGTGGAACGTCAACGACCTTCAAGATTCCAGCATACAACGTGTGCACGGTCACCATCGGAGAGGCCTATGGGAGCCCGCAGGAAGTGGCGTTCTTGCACATCGTAGAGAATGACGGGCAGATCGCTTACAGCGGCCAAAACTCCACGGGCGTCGCGATTTACGGAACGGCCAGTTTGTATTCCGTAACCCCGATCGTGACACTGGCTGGAGGAAATATCGTACTGCAGACCCCCGGGGACGGCTCCCTCGAGCTCGACGTGACGTCGACTGGTTTGGACGTCCGTGGCATGACCGTCTGGTAGGAGGGACGTTGCCGTTTCCCGAGATTCGGTCGAATAGGCCGGTCCCTGATCGCGGGGCGGGAGGGTGAGGAGCATTTGCTTTGGTTGCGCCTTGAGTATTTCGATCTATTTTGATAGGTTTAAGCTGTCATCCAGGTTTCGTTCACTCAAGGAGACAGCCATGACGAAGAGCCTGCTCGGTGCGATCACCTTTCTCCTCCTCTTCCTTCCCGCGGGCGGTACGGAAATCGTTGTTCCCGACGACGCCCAGACGATCCAGGCGGCGATCAACATGGCCGCCAATGGCGACACCGTCCTGGTGCGCTCCGGAAAATATGCCGAGTGCATCAAGTTCTCCGGCAAAGCGATCACCGTGAAAAGCGAGTGGGGGCCGGCCATGACCGTGATCGACGGCGGCCGCGTCAACAGCGTCGTCTCCTTCGTCGAGGAGGAGGGGTACGGCTCCGTCCTGAACGGTTTCACGATCACCAACGGCCGCGCGCCCACCGGCGGATGAGGCTGTGCGCCAATGGGTGGAGGGATCACCTGCAAGGACGCCTCACCGGTCATCGCAAACAACATCATCGTCGGAAACGAAACAGACAATTGGGGCGGCGGAATCTGGTGCAGCAACGCGTCGCCGATCATCTGCGACAATATCATCGCCGACAACACCGCCCACTACGGGGGAGGCGTCTCGGTCGAAGGCCAGAGTCTTCCTCTGCTCAGCAACAACACGATCCATGGCAACCTGGCCGACGAGGGGGGTGGACTCTACTGCTCCTTCGGAAAGACCTCCCTCGGGAATTCGATTCTCTGGAACAACGCCGCGTCGGTCCGGGGCGACCAGGCCGCTCTCGCAGCGCCCGCCACGCTCACCGTCGATTTCACCGATTTGGAGGGGGCGCAATCGGGCGTGTCGGTGGAGCCCTCGAGCACCCTCGTCTGGGGAGCGGGCATGATCGACGCCGATCCCCTCTTTGTCGATCCCGCGCACAACGATTTTCATCTCTCCGCCAGTTCGGCCTGCCGCGATAAGGGGCACAATGCCTTTGTCCAGCCCGGCATCTTTCACGATTTCGAAAACGATCCGCGCATCGCCGACGGTACGGCCGACATGGGCGCCGACGAGTTTTATCCCCATTGCTACAGCGTCGACCGGATCCGCCATCCGGGCGACACTCTGGAACTCGTCGTGATCGGCGAGCCGGGTACGGCCGATGTGGCGCTTTACAAGGGGGCGGGGATCCGGGTCGATCCCTTGCCGACCGCTCACGGCGATCTCTTTCTCGAACAGCCCCTCGTCAAGGTCGTTCTCGGTTCGATACCCTCTGACGGCGTTCTGACTCATTCTTTCAAAGTGCCTGCCTCGTGGTCCCACGGCGAGATTCCCTTTCAGGCGCTCGTGGGCGCACTCGGATCGCCCGACACGGTGCTGACGAACATGTTCGCCGCCCGCATCGTGGGAATGGCCTACGTCCCCGACGACTACGCCACGATCCAGGCCGCGATCACCGCCGCCGTCGATGGCGAGAAGGTGGTGGTCCGCCCCGGCATTTATTCGGAGAACCTCGTCTTCGTGGGAAAGGCGATCACCGTTGAGAGCGAGGCGGGCCCCGGCGTCACCATCATCGACGGAGGAACTCCGGCCAATCCCGACTTCCCGAGCGTGGTGACCTTCAACCAGCACGAGGGACCGGAGTCGATCCTGTCGGGATTTACCCTCACCAACGGCACGGCGCGTAAGGGCGGAGGTGTTTTTTGCAGAAACGCGTCCCCCACGATCGAGAAAAATCTGTTCGTCTCGAACAGCGCAAGCGCCGATGGCGGCGCGATCTACTGCATCGACGGCGGGCCGCTGATCATGGACAACGTCATCGTGAACAACGAGGCGTCGACAAGGGGGGGCGGCATCTACTGCGAGTCGTCCGAACTCGACGTGGTCAACACGGTGATCGCCGCGAACAGCGCCGACAACGGCGGCGGCGTTCATTGCTACAACTTTGTCGAGCTCAAACTCGTCAACTGCACCCTGACCGGGAACAGTGCCTCGTCCAAGGGCGGCGCCGTCTACGGAAAGATCTGCTGCAATCTCGTTGTGGCCAATTCGATCTTCTGGGCCAACAGCGCTCCCGAGGGACCGACGATGCGCATTGGGAGCACGCAGTTTGAAAGTTCCGTGGTCATCTCCTATTGCGACGTGGAAGGGGGGGCGGCATCGTTTTACATGACCACCGGCTGCCCGCTCACTTGGGGAGCGGGCATGATCGACGCCGATCCGCTTTTTGTCGAGGCCTCTCGCGGCGACTGCCACATCGCTCACGGCTCTCCCTGCCGGGATAGTGGAAACAATTCGGCCCTTCCCTGGTACCTCGACCTCGACTGCGAAGGCGACCCGCGGATCGCCGAGGGGTGCGTCGACATGGGGGCGGACGAGTTCTATCCCCACCTCTATTCCGTGGGCGCGGCCTTACCGGGCGGGACGGTCGATATCCGTCTCATCGGAGAGCCGGGCACGGCGCCGGTCAAACTCGCCCTCGGCTCGGCGTTGCTCGATCCTCCGGAGCCGACCGCCTTCGGCGATCTCTATCTCGCCTTGCCCCTTCTGGCGGTCGTCGACCTCGGGACGATCCCATCGAGCGGGGTGATCAGTTGGCCCGCGCCGGTGCCCGCCTCGTGGCCGCCCGGCAGCGTTCATCCCTTCCAGGCCCTTCAACAGGCGAGCCTGACCAATTTGATGGTGCTCCGCGTGGAATAACTCAACAGTCACCGCGGTTTCGCGATCAGTACTGGGCTCTCACGGTCCAGAATCCATAGGGCGACTCGGCCGGCGGATACTGGTTGTTGTACAGATTGACCGGATCGAAGGAGGTCGCGCCGTTCGTTCCGGTGAAGAACGCTGCTCCCGGCTCGTAGAGGGTGTCGGAATCGATCGCCAGGCAGTACTCGCCGGGACCGTGGTGCAGGTTGTAGGCGACCCAGAAGAAGGGCGTTGTGATCGTGCAGGGGCACGCATCCCAGTAGTGAATGTCCGTGTCAACGTTGCCCACCACACCGCAGCCCTGCGCCAGCAGGGTGGCCGTTTGGGGATCGCCGAAGTTGGTCGCTTCCCAGACGTAGAAATCGGTGGGGGTCCCGTCACCCGGAGCATAGTTCGCGTAAAATACGGAACCGAAGATCGTGCCCACGTTGACAATGTTCTCGCCACCGGGGATGGTTTCGAAACAGTGCATTCCGACCATTTCGCCGCCGCTCGTCCAGGCGAGGAGGTTTTCCGTCGTTCTGTCGTCCCACTTGTACTCGGGAATCACCGTGAAATGGCACTGGTCGATTTTCCAAACGGAAGCTCCCCAAAGATCTCCGTTCCATGTCGAGGTGTTCTCGAGCATGAAGTACATCTCGTAGGCGCCCTGGGGGCAATACTTCGGACTCCAATAACCGGGATGGTTCGGAAAGGGATCGGGGATTGTGAGGGATCCGTTTATCGTCGAAATCGTTCCGCTGAAAAAACTAAGAAATCGGACTCCTGGAAAGGTGAGACCTGCCCACGGTCCGGTGGTCACGGGCCCCCAGGCTCGCCAGGCGGGGGGGACGGGTCTCCTGCAAACCAACCACACATCACAGTCGGAGTTTGGGTAGCTATTTGCGTTAAAGGTCACCCCCACCCTCACCGGCTGGGTGATGCCGACCTCGACGGTGGGGGCGAGATTGAGGTTGTTGATCGTGACGCTGAGCGTCGGATCGGTGAGCAAGGGGCCGGATCCTCCCGGCGGAGGCGCCGCCTCGCAGTCGGCGGGGGCTCGAATCGCGCTCACCGCCGCCTCTTGAGCGACGACACCCGCGCTCGAGCAGATCAGTAAAACAAAAAGAACCATTCCTGCTTTGTTCATGACAACCTCCTTGATTTGGCGTTCCATCCCTGCTTTGGGCGATCGGGCGGCCAGAGCGCGGGAAAATCTATTCAAACATCGATACCGAAGGTCCCGGCTGCGTGACGCCGAAGCAGCCGGCCCCGTAGACAAAGCGCCAAAAGGAATGGGTGGTGCTCGTGAAAATCACCTTTTTCGAGAGATTTTCAGGCCTCTCGGCGACACGATCCCGAGGCGGCTCGCCCTCGGCCTTTGGGCCCGTCACCGTCGACCGCTCAGTCCCCGCGCCGGCAGAACCTCAAGAGAAGTGCCCTGTTGCTATTAATTCTGATATAATCGGGAAATTAGATATTCGACAAGGCGCTGCCAAGCCTTTTACGGGGATCTATCCCATGGGACTCCGTCGCCCTTCGAGCAGACTTGGGGTGTATTGATGGTCGACGACTTGGAGGTGGGAGTGGAATGAAAGCGACATCGACTGCGATACTTCTGGTGTCGTTACTTTTCGCGGGAGGTTCTCTGCAGGCCCATCAGCCTCACGACTGTATCGTCACCGTCGCGGTCAGTCCCGATTATGAATCGGACGCGACTCTCTTCTGCAGCCTGAGCCACATCAACAGCTTCGTTCTCAAGTCGACCGATCGCGGCGAGACATGGTGGCCCGCGCAGACCGGTCTTCCCTATGGGATCACGAAAGCCTTTGCCATCAGCCCGGACTTCGCTTCAGATGGAATCCTTTTTGCCGCGATCAGTCGCACCGACGGTCCCAGCGAGGTCTATCGGTCCGACGATCGCGGGGCGACGTGGACACTTTGCAGTGACGGATTGCCCGGCCAGACCGTCAGGGCGCTGGCGATCTCGCCCGACTTTGCCAATGACGGGATCCTCTTTGCCGGTACCACGTCGGGCATCTTTCGATCTCTCGACGGTGGCAACAGCTGGTCGCGTTCGGAAAAATCCCCACTGGGACAGTCTGTCAACGCAATCACACTCTCGCCGGCTCTCGATAGGGACATGACCCTCTTCGCGGCCACGAGCCAGTGCCTCTTCAAGTCGATCGACGGCGGAGTGAACTGGTTCAATCCGACGGCCGGCGGGTGGAGCGGATCGCCGGTCACCGATGTGGTGTTGTCGCCCGGCTACGCCTGCGATGAGAGGCTCTTCGTTTCGGTACTGGGTGTTGGCCTGTTGAGTTCGACCGACGGCGGGCAAACGTGGAAGGCGGCCAACTGGGGACTCTTCGAGGCGGGCAAGGTGGTCACTTCTCTGGCGATCTCGCCCGACTTTTCCGCCGACGGCACGGTCTACGCCGCCACGCGGGCGGCGGGAGTTTTCAAGACGACCGACTCGGGCGACCTCTGGCAGGCGGCCAACGTGGGGCTCGACGAGCAGGCGCCTCAAACGGACGTCCACTACTTCGACCTTGCCATCTCTCCGGCCTACGCCGAGGACGGGACGGTCTTTCTCGCCGCCTGGGAGGGATTGCACCGTTCTCAGAACGGCGCCGACCGGTGGCGGCATCTCGATGTGTTCAGCCAGAAGATGATCCGGGGCTTGGCCCTCTCGCCCGACTTCGCCGCCGATGGCACCCTCTTCGCCGGTTCTTACGGCGGGGGGGCCTACAAGAGCACCAACGGCGGCGATGACTGGGAGGCGTTCTCCGAGGGGCTCACCAGCACTTATCTGGCAGACGTGGCTGTGAGTCCCGCATACGCCCTTGACCGCACCGTCTTTGCCGGAATAACCGATCATGCCATGAAGACCGATTCCAGCCGGTGGGTCAGCGTCCCTATCAATCCTCCCGACCACGTCATCGCCCGCACGCTGGCGCTCTCTCCCGGTTATCCTTCTGACGGGACCTTTTTTGTGGGCAACGATTTTTCCGGAACCCACCCCCTCTACCGGACGCGCGACGGCGGGCTCACCTTCGATTGCATCGATCCCGGCTTCACGGCGCCGCGGAGTCTCGTCCTTTCGCCGGCCTATACCACGGACCAGACGATATTTATCGGGAACGCAATGGGCGTCATCCGATCGACTGACGGCGGTGATTCCTGGGAGATGGCCGGCCTGACCGAGACGCGTATCCATTGTCTCGCCCTGTCGCCCGACTTCGCCTCGAGCAGAACCCTCTTCGCCGGGACCATGGATCGGGGCGTACAGCGGTCGACGGACGGAGGCGACAACTGGACGCCGGTCAACATGGGGCTGCCCGAGATCATCACCGTCGAGTCCCTCGCCGTCTCTCCCGCCTTCGCCGAGAGGGGCGCCATTTTTGCCGGCACCCGCGGGCGGGGGGTCTATCGATCCCGGGACGGGGGCGACAGGTGGGAGCCGTCGGGGCTCGAGGCCGCCTTTGTCAGGAACCTCGTCTGTTCACCGGCATTTGCGATGGACGGCACCCTCTTCGCCGGTGGCTGGAACGGCGTCCATCGCTCCAGGGATCGGGGTACGACGTGGGAGCGCATCCTCCATATCCGGCGCCTCGATGACTTGAGCGAGTTCATCATCTACCGCGGCGACTGGAAGATCTGGACCGATCCCGCCTGTCATGGAAAGACGATTCACGTCTCGCAGGAAGCCAACGACTGGGCGGGGACCGTTTTCGAGGGCGACGCGATTGCGTGGATCGGAACCCGTTCGCCCTGGGGGGGAAGGGCGAAGGTGCTCATCGACTCCGTTTTTCAGGAAAACGTCGATACCTACGCCAACGAGAATCGGTGGCAGGAGGTTCTTTTCGAAGCGAGCGGGCTCGCTCCCGGACCGCACACCATCGTTGTTGTGAACCTCGGGCGGGATTCGTCATCGTCGTACGATTCACTCGTGGCCGTCGATGCCTTCGAGACCCGTTTCTAGACGCCGCGGCGGGCGCAGTCTGCTAGGGGCCAATGGAGAAAACAAAAACCTTTCCCTGGTTGCCGGCATTGAGGCCCGGGTCGACATCGTTGCAGAGCGGTGCGCCTGCAATGATATCGCACCGTCCATCGAAATTGACGTCACCGGCACCTGAGATGGAAGTTCCCATCCAATCCGGGCCTTCTCCATCGAATTGATCGAGAAGACTACCGTCGGCTCCGGAAAATACGCAGACGCGGCCCTTGTCTCCGAAGCCGGTGCCGAAGTCGGCGTGGCGATGGGCGCTGATACAAAAATCATTGACCAGGTCTCCGTCGCCATCACCGATCCCGGCCACATCGTGTCCCAAGTGGGACCGGTTGTTTCCACCTTCGAAGTAATAGACAACTTGCATGTTGGCCCCGGAAAAAACAGAGGCGGAACCGCAAAAAACGCCCGAAGGACCGCTGTGATTTTCCGCGCCCACAATGAACTCGCTATGCCCATCACCGTTGATGTCGCCGAGGCGAGCGAGCGCCGAGCCGAACCCGTCGCCGGCATTCTGGCCCTCCGGGGAACCGAGCAGGGAGAAGTTCGCGCCGGAAAAGAGAGAGATGCGTCCACTGTCAGCCATTCCTGCCGCATCGTAGCCTGGAGCCCCCACGAGGAAGTCGACCACGCCGTCGTTGTCGACGTCGCCGGCCGATGAGACGGCCTGTCCAAAGCGGTCGCCCGGACGTTCACCGTCAAAAGAATCGATGAGTGTGCCGTCGGTTCCGGAGAAGAGCGACACCCGTCCCCGGGAATTCCCGTATCCCGGAGCGCCCACAAGGAAATCCGCCTTGCCGTCACCGTTGTAGTCGGCAACCCTGGCGAGAGAAGTGCCGAACAGGTCGTTGGGGTTCGCGCCGGAGAGGATCACACTGGGAGTCGACTGTCCGCCCAGATAGATGTAGGCGCGGCCCGCCTTGGGCTTGGAGAGTTCGTCGTACTTGGGAGCACCCACAAGAAAATCCCCAAGCGCGTCATCATTGACGTCCCCCATACCCGCCAGAACGATGCCGAACATGGCATCCGACTGGTCGCCGTCAGCGGTCATGATCGTCGAGCCATCCATCGCCGAAATGGCGTAAACGCGGCCCATCACGGCTTCTTCTCCCGGCTGGCAATGGCCGACGGCTCCCACGATGAAATCTGGAAAACCGTCTCCATCGACGTCGGAGACTCCACCTTCGACGGCGTAGCCGAAATGATCACCCCCTTTATGGCCGTTGATCGTGTGGACTTTCGAACCGTCAAACCCGGAAAAGAGATGTATCTGTCCGATGTCGGATCTGCCGAGCGTGGAATCATGACTCGGGGCGCCTCCCAGGATGTCGGCCTTGCCGTCTCCGGTCAGGTCGCTGATTCCCGCCAATCCCGTACCGAAGTAGTCTCCTCCATATTCGATCCCCACCCCCGGATCGATGGAAAATCTCAGCGAACCGGTTTTGCCGTCGAAGAGGTATACCCGTCCGGCTTGTGATCCGATCGGTTTATTGCTGAAGAAGGGCGCGGCCACAAGGATTTCGTCACAGCCGTCGTTATCCAAGTCGGCGACGGCCGCCACCGTTGATCCGAACTTGTTGTTTTCCGCTTCTCCTTCAAATTCGTGGAGCTTTGCGCCGCTGGCTCCGGATAGAACGACGGCCTTGCCCGATCCTGCGCCGGCGGCGCCGTCGTATCCCCGGCAGCCGACGATCACGTCATTTCGGCCGTCGCCGTCAAAGTCGCCGGAGGCGTCCAAAGCCGAGCCGAAAAGGTCTTTTGTATTCTCGCCGTCAAAGGCGGTGATGAAACTCCTGGTTGCGAGAGAATAGACATAGACACGCCCCGAATCCCTGTTGGTGCCGGTGTCGTGTGCGGGGGCTCCAAAGAGCCAGAATTCTGGGGGGGCGCCCCCGTGATTTTCCACGGCGCACAAGGTGTAGCCAAAGAGATCGCCGGCAGTCTCACCGATCGCTGTACCGATCTTGTTCCCCGTCATCGTATAGAGAAAAACCCGGCCAGTATTGACCCCGAGCGGCCCCTCGTAGGTGGGGGCGCCGACGAGGATTTCGGTGATCCCGTCCTGTGTGACATCACCCGCTCTCGCTATCGACAATCCGAACTGCTCCGACGGCTCCTTGCCGTCGAGAGTGTCGATGAGTGTTCCACTCGAACCGGAAACGAGATAGATCCGTCCGCAGTCGAGAACATTGTTGACGTCGTGCGACGGAGCTCCGACGAGGAGATCGGGTACGCCGTCGTTGTCGATGTCGTCGCCGAGACAGAGCTCCCTGCCGAATCTCTCTCCCGCCTGCTGCCCCTCGATGTCATGAATTATGGATCCGTCAGCACCGGAATAGAAAAGCACTTGACCGCAATCGGCCCCCGAATGACCGTCGTGAAAGGGGAGTCCGGCAGCAAAGTCCTCAGTTCCATCTCCGTTGACGTCTCCCGCGGCCGCGATCATCAATCCCAGATGGTCTCCGCCCGATTCGCCCGGTAACTCGAAGAGTACCCCGCCCCGATCAGAACCGGGGCGGCCTGATGGCAGACCGGCGGATTGTGAGGATGTGAAAACGACCGGAATGGCAGCCGCGATACCGATGAAAATGAACCACCTTCTCACTTTTTGCCTCCCTCGGTGGTGTCGCCTATCAACGCCGTTTCGTTAGCCCCT
>Ga0180430_10005390_pt1 | contig 10630 bp, 10 predicted proteins | sample SS_ome_9_FD_132999 | JGI IMG/M metagenome (GOLD analysis project Ga0180430, IMG submission 132999) | Hypersaline lake sediment archaeal communities from the Salton Sea, California, USA - SS_1_S_2 metaG | ecosystem: Environmental > Aquatic > Non-marine Saline and Alkaline > Hypersaline >... | reverse complement strand
GGGCCGTTTGCGGTCCCTTCCGCTACGAAGCCCGGGGCCAGGGTCCCACCCTCATTCTGGTACCCGGGCTGGACGGCACCGCCTTGCTTTTCTACCGCCAATTGCCCATTCTCGCCGAGGCGTTCCGGGTGATCACTTTCCCACTGCCCGACGACTCCCGTTGCACCATGGGATCCCTGGTGGAGGACTTGCGGCGATTCATCCAGTGCGTGGCGGAAGGGGACGGCGGGCGGCCCGTGGTGCTGTGCGGGGAATCCTTCGGCGGGGCCTTGAGCATGAGCTTCGCCCTGAGCCATCCCCGGTGGGTCAAGGGGCTCGTCGTCGTCAACTCCTTTCCCGTCATTCGCGAACGATTCCAGCTCTACGTCGCCCCGCCCATCCTCAAATGGGTGCCTTGGGGGGCCATGAGGATCGTGCGGAGATTCACCGAATCGCGCCTCCACTCGCCCCACGCCCTGCCCGAAGACCTGGCCGAGTTCCACGAGAGATTGCGCTTGGTGGGCAGGAACGGCTACATCCGGCGACTGGAGATCCTTCAGGGCTACGATATCCAAGAACGGCTCCCCGAGTTGGAAACGCCGACTCTTTTTCTGGCGGGAAGCCTGGATCAGCTGGTTCCCTCGGTGGACGAAGCCCGTTTCATGGCGTCGCGAATGCCCCGTGCCAAAGTCGTGGTCCTGGAAGGCTACGGCCACATCTGCATGATCAACCACGATTTCAGTCTTCTGGAGCACATCGGGCCCTGGCTCCGGGGGCTCCAAAAGTCCGAGGCAAGTACCCGGCCATGAATTTCCAAATCTTTCGTGCTTGGAAAATCTCCCTGGATCCCCCTTTATTCGAAGTCGGAAGGCGGAAGGCAGAAGTGAAAACACGGAAAACTTTCGCCTTCATCTTTCCGCCTTCAACCTTGCCTTTCAAGGGGGGCCTTGTCGAAAACTTCGGTAAGGGGAGGAGGCCGTGAGCGACCGCCGCCTCGCGGGAATTTCAAGGCTCGTTCACTGCGTGGTCGCCGTCGGGCTCCTTTGGTCGGGAGCCGACATGATCTTCTCGGGACTGGCCAGCCGCAAGGGAGGAGACGCCAGCCTGGAGTGGCCCGTTGTCCAAGGCCGAATCCGCTCCACGGCCATCGTGCCCTACGAAAATCGAAAGCGCGTCCGCTATCGGGTTCGAATCCTGTACGACTACGAGGTTCTCGGAAGAAGTTACGAGAACAACGGGATCCTTTTCAAAGCCGCCGTGACCAAGGATTCCGAGGACCAAGCCAGGCGGTTCCTGGCGGACTATCCCGAAGGAGGGGAAGCGAAGGTTTACTACAATCCGGAAGACCCCGGGGAAGCCGTTCTGAAGCCGGGCCGGACGGCGGAAGGAAGGGGGTCGCTGGGCTTGGGAATCGTCGTGCTTCTCATGGGGGCGTTTCTGATGGCCAAAGGCTTGAGGATGAATGGGGAAGGGGAGTCCCGTTGAGCGAATGCCGCATCGGAGACGAGGAGGGGACTTGTTCGCCAACGCTTCAACGGATTTCTCATCTCCCGCGCTTGTCGATCTGCTCCTTGGCGAGCCGGTCGCACCGCTCGTTTTCCGGGTGGCCGGCGTGACCCCGCACCCACTTCCAATCCACTTGGTGACGTTGGGCCGCTTCGTCCAAGGCCACCCACAAGTCCCGGTTCTTCACCGGCTCCTTGGCGCTGGTCTTCCAACCGTTGCGCTTCCAGTTGTGGATCCACTTGGTGATGCCGTCCCGCAGGTACATGGAATCGGTGCAAAGAGACACGCGGCAGGGCTCCTTGAGGGCCCGAAGGGCCTCCACCACGGCCCTCAGCTCCATGCGGTTGTTGGTGGTGTGGTCTTCGAATCCGGCCAGCTCCTTTTCCGCGTCCTTGTAGCGCAGCAGGGCCGCCCAGCCTCCCGGCCCCGGATTGCCCCGGCAGGAGCCGTCGGTGAAGATTCGCACGCTTTTCATGGATGAGTCGGCAGTCATTGGTCCTTCACGAATGGGGAGAAAGGGCGCTTCTCACGAATTTTTCGATGGTCCCGGGCGTCACCCGCTTCAGCACGGTCCTGAGGTTGTCCACGGGGATCTCGGCTCGCCCCATGGCTTTGTGCCCTCCGGCGCTGCCCAGGGACTCGAAAGCCCGCTTCAGACTCCTCCCGGCGTCCTTGCGGTATCCGTCGTTGCGCACGATGACCACGAGCTTCCCCTCGTGAATCCCCGAGACGATGCTCCAGGAGATATCGTGCACTTTCAGAAGAAAATCCGCGATGACCACCAGGATGTCCGGGGTGTCCACTTCGTTGAGATGGGCGAAGATGCGGTCCTTGACGACCTTCTTGTTCTCGATGGCGCGACGGAAGACCTTGAGATCGCCCAGGGCCAGGTCCGAGATTTCGATCTTTCGCAGAATGTTGTGGTTGGCCAAGGGGAAGAGGTAGCCGAAGGCCCTCACGTCTTCCTCCAGCGTGTGGCGCTCGAAATTGCGGGTATCCGTCTTGATGCCGTAGATGAGGGCCGTGGCCAGGGTTTGGGACGGTTTGACCGAGGCGCACTTGAGGTACTCCGTGAAAATGGTGGACGTGGCTCCGTAGTCGGGCCGGATGTCCACGAAAGGGGCCTCCACGGTGTTGTCGGTCAAGGGATGGTGATCGAAAACGGCCGTGTAGGAAAGCTTGGAAAACAGGGGATGGTGATGGGGCTGGCCGTCCACCAGGAAGAACTTGTCGAACTCCTCCAGTCGGCCTTCGTCGATTTCCTTCAAAGGCAGCCGGAGGAGGCGCGTCATGGCCAAGTTGTTGAGGCGCCGGATGGGCCTCACCATGCCGATGGTGGTGGATTGGACCTTGTGCCAAAGGAGCCGCTTGAGAGCCAGGGCCGCTCCGATGGAGTCGGGATCGGGGTCGATGGTGACGAGCACGCGGTCTTTGGCGGAAAACAGCCCGTAAAGGCAGTTGAGGGCCTCCGTCCTCGATCTCCACTTGCACGATTTGACGACGGACGCCCCTTGTTGCGTCTTCATGCCGCTCCCTTTTAAAAAAATCCCCTCGCTCTCTCGACACGCCCCCTATGATTAAGGATCGACAGTTGGAAGGTCAAGAGGAAAAGAGCGAACCGCCGGCTTGCGCGAAGATGGAGCAGCGATCACGAAAAAAGGTCTTCCGAAAGGAGCGCGAGCGAAAGCGAGCAACGAAAACACAAGCGATGGAAACAAAAGAGATGCTTGGACTTTTTCGGGGCTTTTCGGGAAAGTGGAGCGGGAAACGGGATTTGAACCCGCGACTTCAACCTTGGCAAGGTTGCACTCTACCGCTGAGTTATTCCCGCTCGATGGTTAGGCTTTGTACTCGAAACGGCCGGGGAAGTCAAGAGAAAAATCGGGGGATGGGAAAATCCCCCTAAATCCCTCTTTACGAAAGGGGGACTTTATCGGAAAATGCGCGGTCGAATGCTTGGCCTTTTCGGGCGGGACCGCGAAGGCGGGTCTCGAAGGATTTTCCCGGCGAAGGAAGGCGATGGCGGCGATGCGACTGAGGGTGTCTTCGGCGGGGCCTGTCGAAAGGGGCGGCGGGGGGAGCGAGGGCTTTCCCCTCCGAAGCGTCCGATAACGGTTATTATGTAAACCCGGACGGCGGGGCTTTTTCTTCGCGCCCGCTTTTGCGGCAGTGCGCGGCCCAAGACGCGACAATCCACGAGCTTTGGAGGCTCCCCGGTGACCACCGGCATCTTCTACCATCCCAGCTTCAGCCGCCGCAGCTACCTCACTCAAGGCTCCCGCCTCCAGCACTTTCCCGCCGTTCTCCAACCGCTGCTCAATTCTCCCCGCGGATCCTGGCGCCTCTACGAATCCCCCCCCGTGGACGAGCAACTGCTCCTCCAAGTCCACACGCCCAAGCTCCTCCAGGACGTGCGCGACGATCCTCTTTGCTCCACCGCCTGGCTTTCCGCCGGGGGCGTCGTCTCGGCCGCGGAGAAGATCGTCCGGGGCGAGATCCGCAACGGCTTCGCCTTCATCGGAGCCGGCGGCCATCATGCGGGACGCAATTTTTTCGGAGGGTTCTGCTGCTTCAACGACGTGGTCCTCGCCATCCGCCACCTTCGCGAGAATCACGGCGTCTCCCGATTCGCCATCCTGGACACCGACGCCCACCACGGCGACGGCACCCGATCATTGCTGAAAGACGATCCCCGATCATTGCACGTGTGCATCTGCTCCTTTTCCCGCCAATCCTCCGACGGCACCAAAGTGGACGTTCCTCTCCACGCGCCCCGGGCACCGCTCCGCAACACCGAAGCTTTGGACCCCCGATACGTCGAGGCTGTTCTGTCGGCTTTCCAGCCCCGCGCGCAAAACTTTGAGCCGGAGCTTCTTTTCTGGTATTTTGGGTTCGATACGCACCAGGGCGACTACGGGGATGCGGGATTGACCTCGCAAGCCTATACCTCCTTGGCCGGGGCGCTTAAGAAATCGGCCGACGACATCTGCGAGGGACGGCTTCTCGTGGTTCTTGGCGGTGGATCCCGGGGGGATATCGCCGCCGAAGTCATCCCCCCCGTCATCAAGGCTCTCGGCCGATAGATGCCGATAAAAATCATAGACCCTCTTTTAGATCGCCTTACTCCATCGCCCTCGTTGGCTTGGAAGGAACAACCGAAAGTGAGTCGATATCAACCCAAGACTTTGGCCAAGACCATTCACTACATCGCCTGTCATGCTCCGGGGGAATTCGGCCTTTTCTGGGACCCCGACGGCACCATGCCCTGGAAGGAGCTGTACTGGGCGCTGCAGGAGGATCCTTCTTTAAGGTTTGTTCGGGAATCCCACATGCGCGAGCTCGACTACCTCGGACTGGACCTTCCCTTCCGGTTGGAGGACAACCTGCTGCGGCTCAAGGAGAACGTCCCGCCACCCGTTTACCCTCCGGTCGAACCGCCGCCGCGGCTGTTTCACGGTTGTCCCCGCAAGCGTTACACGGCGGTTTCCCGAAACGGCCTGCGCCCTTCGGGCAACCGCGCTTTCGTGCCGCTGACGGAAGACGAGGACAGGGCCCTGAGCCTGGCCCAACGGCGAGACCCCGATCCTTTGCTGATCCGCGTAACAGCACGGGATGCCGTCCTGCGGGAAGTCGTTTTTCGCGAAGCGGATCACGGACTTTATTTGGTGGAAGCCGTTTCTCCCGACCTCCTGGTGCTTCCCCCCATGGATCGGGAAGAGCTGGACAAGCTCAAGCCCCCCAAGAAGAAGGACAAAGGCGACAACGCCAAAGCCAAGCCGCCCTCCCCTCCCGGCTCCTTCATGATCGATGCGGGAATATTCCAGGAAGAGCCGCCGCGAAAGAAGGGCAAAGTCGGCAAGAAGGGCAAAAAAGGCCCCGTCTGGAAGCAGGAGGCTCGCAAGGAGCGCAAAAACCGCCGGGAGCCTTGAGCCATCTCGGCCCCGGCCGGACCATTCGGATTTTGATGTTTGAATTTTTTTCGGATTTCGTACTTCGTACTTCGGATTTCGAATTTCCGTCCGGGCGCTACTCCCCTCCCCCTCCCAGATAGGCGTTTTGAACCTCGGGATTGGCCAGGAGCCGCTTGGCGGAATCCTCCAGGACGATGCGTCCCAATTCCATGACGTAGCCCCGGTGGGCGAGCTTGAGGGCTACCCGGGCGTTCTGCTCCACCAGCAGGATGGTCACGCCCGCTTCGTTGACGTGCTTGAGGGTTCGAAAGATGGTCTTGACCAGGAGGGGAGCCAAGCCGAGACTGGGCTCGTCCAGAAGAAGCATTTTGGGCCGGCTCATGAGGGCCCTTCCCACGGCGAGCATCTGCTGCTCGCCCCCGCTCAAGGTCCCTGCCAGCTGGTTGCGACGCTCGGCCAGGACGGGGAAAATCTCGAAGATCCACTGTTGGGATTTGGCGATCTCCGCCGGGTCCGCGGAGACGAAGGCCCCCAGATTGAGGTTCTCCTGGACCGTGAGGGTGCCGAAGATGCGCCGCCCTTCGGGGACCTGGGCCACGCCGCGCTTCACCACTTCATGGGCCGGGAGCTTGTGCAGGGAGACTTTGTCCAGATAGACGGCCCCGCTCGCCGGCTTGATCAGGCCGCTGATGGTGTTCAAGGTCGTGGACTTCCCCGCTCCGTTGGCCCCGAGGATGGTGACGATCTCCCCTTCCTTCACCTGGAGATCGACATCGTGAAGCACCTGAATGTGACCGTACTTGACATTGAGCTCCACCAGCTCCAGGATCATCTCACAGGTCCTCCTCGTCGTCGCTCCCCAGATAGGCTTCCACGACCTTGGGGTCGTTCTTCACGGCGTCGGGCGTCCCTTCGGCGATCTTTCCCCCGTGCTCCAGCACCACGATGCTCTCGCACACGCGCATCACCAAGCTCATGTCGTGCTCGATGAGCAAAACGGTGATCCCCTGCCCGCTCATGCGGCGTATCAGCTCGATGAGGGCGGAGGTTTCGAAGTCGTTCATGCCGCCGGCGGGCTCGTCGAGGATCAGCAGTTGCGGGCGGGTGGCCAGGGCCCTCGCCACTTCCAGCAGACGCTGGTTGCCGTAGGAAAGGTTGCTGGAAACTTGATCCGCCTGATGCGCCAGCCCCACGAACTCCAGGGCTTCCATGGCTCGAGCCAGGGCCGCCCGCTCTTCCTTGCGCTGCCAGGGCAATCGGAGAATGGCTCCCAGGGTCCCCGATTTCATGCGGCAGTGACACCCCGCCAGAACGTTCTCCAGAACGGACATCTTCTGAAAGAGGCGAATGGTCTGAAAGGTGCGGGCGATGCCCAGGGACACGATGCGGTGGGTCTTCATGCCCACGATGGACGTTTCGTCGAAGGTGATCTCTCCCTGGTCGGGACGGTAGATTCCGGTGATGAGGTTGAAGACGGTGGTCTTGCCCGCGCCGTTGGGGCCGATGACTCCCACGACGGTCCCCGGCTCCACGTTGAAGGATACGTTGTTGACGGCGGTCAAGCCTCCGAAGGACTTGGTCAGCCGCTTGAGGCTCAGAAGGCTCATCCCTCGCCCTCCCCTTTTTCCGCCGCCAAGCGCTGCAGAGGATATCGCCTGGGCCGGGGAGGAAGAATGCCCTGCGTGCGGAAGATCATCATGGTCACCAAGGCCCCTCCGAACAGCATCATGCGGGCGTCGGCGAATCCCCGGAAGACCTCCGGCAATCCGATCACCAGAAAAGCCCCCAGGAGCACGCCGGGAATGCTGCCGGATCCTCCCAGAAGCACCACGCAGAACATGACCACCGATTCCCAGAAGGTGAAGGATTCCGGAGAGATGATGGTCATCTTGGCGGCGTAGAGGGTCCCCGTCATGCCGGCCCAGGCCGCCCCGAGGACGAAGGATAGAAGCTTGTAGTGGGAGGTGTTGATGCCGCTGCCCTCGGCGGCCACTTCGTCCTCGTTGAGGTAGTTCCAGGCGCGCCCCACCCGGGAATGGCTCAGGAAGTGGAACAGGACCGCCGTGAGGAGCACGAAGGCCCAGATGAGGTAGAGGAACTGCTGGGGGCTGCGAACGACCAGGCCGAAAACACTGGGCCGGCTGATGCCGAAAATGCCGTTGGCCCCTCCGGTGATGCCGAAAACGTTGTTGATCAGAGCGATGCGAACGATCTCCACCACGCCGATGGTCACGATGCCCAGGTAGTCTCCGCGCAGGTGGATGATGGGACGGGCCACCACGGCGGCGAACAGACCCGACGCCAACCCCGCCACCGGCAGCAGCCAGAGAATGGGGATGTGGAAATGGGTGTTCAGGACGGCGGCCGTGTAGGCCCCCACGGCGTAGTAGGCGGCGTGGCCCAGGTTGAACATTCCCGCGTGACCCACGATGAGGTTGAGGCTCAGACCCAAAGCGGCGTACAACCCCACGTTGTTGAGAACGTCCACCCAGTAGGCGTTCAAAAAAAGGGGCGACGCGGCCAAGGTCGCCCCCAGAATTCCGTAAACGGCGCTTCTTCGGTCCAGAGTCATACTTTTTCAGCCACCCGTTCTCCCAGCAGCCCCGTAGGACGCACGATGAGGATCGCGATGAGCACGCAGAACGCGATGGCGTCCTTCCACGCGATGGAAATGTAGGCGGCCCCGAGGGATTCCACCACCCCCAGCAAAAGTCCGCCCACCATGGCCCCGGGTATGTTGCCGATCCCCCCGAGGATGGCCGCCGTGAAGGCCTTGAGGCCGTAGATCCACCCCATGGTGAACTTGATCTGCCCGTAGTAGAGCCCCACCATCAGGCCGGCCAGCCCTCCCAACGCCGGTCCCACCAGAAACACCAGAAGGATCACCCGGTCCACGTCGATGCCCATGAGCTTCGCGGCCCCCTGGTCGATGGCCGCCGCCCGGATGGCCGTGCCCACGCGAGTCCTTTGAATGAACAGGTACAGCCCCGCCATGAACACCAGACAACTGAGCAGAATGAGGATGCGCACCAAGGGAATGTCGATGCCGAAAATCCCTATGCCGACTTTGGGAATGATGTTCTGAGGATACACCCGGAACCGGGCTCCGTAAACGAGCATGACCGTGTTTTGGAGGAAAATGGACGCTCCCAGAGCGGAAACCACGGCGGAAAGCCTGGGGGACTGGCGCAAGGGGCGGTAGGCCGCCCGCTCCAGAGCGGCCCCCACCACCGCCACCAAGCCCATGACCATGATCCCCAGAAGCAGGACGCCCGCCAAAGGCCCCAGACGATCCGTCAGGGACCAGGAAGTCAGGAGGGTCAGCCCCAGATAGGAGCCGATGGTGAAAAGATCTCCGTGAGCGAAGTTGATGAGCTTCAGCACCCCGTACACCATGGTGTAGCCCAGGGCGATGAGGGCGTAGATGCCGCCCACGGCGAGCCCGTTGGTCAGTTGGAGAAAGAATTGCTCCATGAAGGAAAGTATCCCGGACGCCGACGGTTTCAGGGAAGACCCGCGCAAGCGAGGCTCGCCCCGCGGGTCGAAGCCCTATTGAAGGATGAAATTCCCTTCTTCATCCACTTTGTAAACTCGATACGCTTCCCCGACGCGATCCCCCGAAGGGCTGAAGGAAATCTCCCCCGTCAACCCGGGAAAGCCCTTGAGGTCGTTCTTCAAATAGGCGGCCAGGGTTTCCGTGTCCGTGGATTGCGTGTCGGCGATGGCCTTGGCGATCACCCGAAAGCCGTCTCCCGCCAGCACGGAATAGATGGAGCTGGGAGGATTGCCGTATTTCTCGCCGAACTGCTTGAGGAAATTCTTGGCGGCTTCCGAAGGCAGGTCCTTGGGCAGGGGAGCGCTGAGGAAATGAAAGCCGGCGGCGGCGTCCTTGCCCGCGACCTTGACCAGATCGGGATTGTTGGTGGCGTCGCCTCCGATGAAGGGAACATCCCAGTTCATTTCCTTCTTCTGTCGCAGGAGCAGCCCCGCTTCTCCGTAATAGCCCGTGAAAAAAACCACGTCGGGCTCGGAGCCCTTCATCTTGGTGAGAATGGCGTTGTAGTCCTGCTCCCCGGGAGTCAGAGCTTCGAAGAAGACGATTTCGACGCCTTCCATCTTTTCCAGGAGCGCTTTGGTCTCGTCGGCCAATCCCTTGGCGTAGGTGGTGTTGTCGTGAAGGATGGCGACCTTCTTGAATCCCATGTCCTTGATGGTCTGAGCCCCCACCTTGCCCTGCTCGTCGTCCCGCGGGCATGTGCGGAAAAAGTACTTGAGGCCCTTGGCGGTGAGGCGGATGGCCGTGGAGCCGTTGGCGATCTGGATGATCCCGGCTTCGTCGTAGATGTTCTGGGTGGCTTCCGTCACCGAGGATCCGTAGGTGCCCACCACCGCCACCACGCCCTGGGTGATGAGGCGCTGGGAAGCCAACGCGGCCGTCCTGGGGTCGCCCGCGTCGTCTTCGGTGATCACCTCCACCTTCTTGCCCATGACCCCGCCTTTGGCGTTGAGATCTTCGGCCAGCAGCTCCACCACCTGCTTCATTTCCTGACCCTCGCTGGCCCAACTGCCCGTCATGGGCCCCATGAGGCCGATCTTGACGACATCCTCCGCCATCGCGGGCGATCCGAGAACACACAACGCCGTCAGAAGCAACAAGACCTTTTTCATACGCTCCTCCTCGCAACTGCTTTTGAAATGATTGCCGATTTGCCAGCCCGAATCCGTTCTTGCAAAGCTATCCATCCAGAAGCACGGCGAAAGTAACAGAGACTTCCCACCCTGTCAACAACATCCTCCCTCGGTGCCCTAGGAGAAGCTCGTCTGAATTTTCAATTTTTTCAGCATCCTCCCATTGACAAAGGATCGAAAAGTCGATTTTACCGCTCCCGCGCTCGCCATCGACGGAAGTTTCCCGCGACCCCTTCATGGGGCACTTCGGTTTCTCGGAGCGCCCTTGCCCCCGAGAAGCGGGTGCATTTCGGTTGATCTTGCTTCGGCGGGGTGTTAAGAAACTCCCTCGAAGCTCCCTTTTGCCGTCGCCCCGGCGGAATTGGGGAGTCGGTTCGGCTTTGGGGCTCCGGATTCCCGCTTTTTGTCCTATAACGAGTGTTTTCAGAAGATTGAGTCGCGACGGCTTTCATGAGCGCTTCCTTTACATACAAATTCATGGCCGCCTTGGGGCGCGCCCTTCTGGGAGCGTGTCGGGACTTGGCCCCCATCATCGGGGTCATCGC
>Ga0180430_10005389_pt1 | contig 10630 bp, 16 predicted proteins | sample SS_ome_9_FD_132999 | JGI IMG/M metagenome (GOLD analysis project Ga0180430, IMG submission 132999) | Hypersaline lake sediment archaeal communities from the Salton Sea, California, USA - SS_1_S_2 metaG | ecosystem: Environmental > Aquatic > Non-marine Saline and Alkaline > Hypersaline >... | reverse complement strand
CGCAGGTGCACATAGTAGCGGTCGCCGTTGCCGCGCACGCGCAGGACGAGGGCTTTGGCATCGTCGGGCATCCGCTCGGGCAGTTTCAGCCGGGCCTGGATGAAGCCGCCGTTGTTGGCGGTCGAGACCGTGCCGGTGAGCCGAAGCGCGCCGTCGGGAAACGTCGCGCGGCCGGTCGAGACGCCGCCCATCACCTGGTCGGAGAAGTAGTCCCACCGCTGGGCGGGGCTGCTTGAGAAATCGTCGATTTCCGTGGCGTGGGCGGGCAGAGAAAGGGTCATGGCAACAGCGAGAGCGGGGATGATGGAACGTTTCATGCCCTCGATACGTGCCCAAGTGTGTCGTGGATCACACTGGTTCAGCCGGTGCTGGGTGCGCGGTCTCCCACCGCCTCGCGCCAGTGCCGGCGGCAGAGGCTCACGTAGGTCTCGTTGCCGCCGATCTGCACCTGGTCGCCCGCAGTGAGCACGTTGCCGGCGTCATCCATCCGCACCACCATGGTGGCCTTCTTGCCGCAATGGCAGATCGTGCGCGCCTCGCGCATCTCGTCGGCGAGCGCAAGCAGCGTGGCCGAACCGGGAAACAGGTTACCCTGGAAATCCACCCGCAGCCCATAGGCCATGACCGGCACCCTCAGGTCGTCAACGGCACGCGCCAGTTGCCAGACCTGCTCGGGTTCCAGAAACTGCGCTTCGTCGATAAACACGCAGGCCACCGGGCCCTCGTCCAGCCGCGCCCTGATCTTGGCGAACATGTCTTCGCCGGCTGAAAACGTGTCGGCAGGGGCTTCGATCCCGATCCGCGAGCCGATCTTGCCCGCACCTGCACGTTCGTCGAGCTTTGCGGTGATGAGGTAGGTGTCCATTCCGCGTTCGCGGTAGTTGTAGGACGCCTGCAACAGCAAGGTAGATTTCCCCGCGTTCATGGTCGAGTAGTGGAAGTAGAGCTTGGCCATGGAACTCGGTTAGCCGCCGCGCCGCGCGCGATCAAGCCTGACGGGCCTTGGGTGGGGACGAAGAGCGGAGGAACGGCGGCGACAGAGACAAACAAAGGCCGTGGGCGTTGCCGCCCTGGGGATGGAACAGGCCTTTTCACTCTTACGCGCCGCGCGCCGTTGCCAACTTGCCTAGCAAGCCAGCCCCGCCGCGAATCCCGCGACGGACCCCCACTCCTCCCGGCGCTGGGGGCGCCGGGCACTGGTTAAACGACCGTCGGGAAACGATCATGAGCAATAGGCCATTCACAACGGTCAAAAATAATGGGAAAAGACTCGTCGATTTCCCCGCAGGTCATGTGTGGGGGCAGGGGGGAGGACGAGGAACAAGTATGGCCGAAGTTGGCACCTATCTGAAAAAGCATACCGAGGCGCTCGTGAAGGACGTCGGGATCGAGGCGGCCTGCGAACTGGCGGGAAAGTCCAAAGCGACGATCGGGCGCTACTATTCCGACTCGGACGAGCACAAGGACCGCTACATGCCGATCGACACGGTCGCGGCGCTCGAGGCGGCCGCCCGGTATCCGCATGTGACGACTGCCCTGGCCGAGGTTTCAGGACACACGATCAGTGCCGGCGGCGAGGGCCGCAACGCCCCCCCGGGTGGCGTGAATTCCGATGTTATCGCGTTGTCACAGCGCTTTGCGATGCTGATGGCGGAGTACCAGCAGTCGATCGAAGACGGCATCATCACCGTCAACGAGGCCAAGCGGCTGTTGCGCGAAACGCTTGCGCTCCAGCAGGTGCTTGTCGACATGAAGCTGCACCTCGAAGAGGAAACCGGCTAGCCGGCGATGAGCCGCCACAGGACGACCGCCCAGGCAACCCCGACGGCGATCGCCGTGACCGCGACCGCGCCAGAGGCGAGGTCTTTCGCGCGGCCTGCGAGGTCATGCTCTTCGGTGGAAATGTAGTCGACCGTCCGCTCGATCGCCGTATTCATCAGCTCCATCGCCAGCACAAGCACCCCGAGCGGCAGAATCACCGCGCGTTCGGCGAAGGTGAGGGGCAGGATCAGCGCGAGTCCTGCCGAGACGATATTGGCGACAACCCATTGATGCATCGAATGCTCGTGCCGCCAGGCGTCGAGCCAGCCGGCCCACGACCAAACCGCGCGTTTTGCGATCTTGTTCCACTCCCGCCGGATCATGCGCCCGCATCCCGATGGGCAAGGTAATGGTCGACGGCATCCGCGACGCGCCGAAACCTGTCGCCGCCGAGCTTTGTGCCGCCGAACCAGCGTGTCACCACGACGAGATGGCGTTCGAGCCCGGCGCCTTCGAGTTTCCTGAGGATCACCGCGCCCGCGCCGGCTTCGCCGTCGTCGCCCTTGGCGGGCCCGTCGATCAGCAATGCGGCCCAGGAATTGTGGGTCGCTTTGGCGAATTTCTTGCGCCGGGTCAGGTCTTTGAGGAACGCCCGCACGTCGTCACGGGTCTCGACTGGCCCGCCCGAAACGGCGTAGCGCGACCCGCGATCTGTGAAGATGGTGTCGAATACCTGCATCCTGCCTCCCGTCCCGGCATTCTGGCGGGAAGCGCGGGGCGGGGCAATCAATAGCTGTCGCGCAGGTGCTCCAGCAGGGCCTTGTTGCGGCAGAGCTGCGGCGCCCGATGCGCGCCGGCCGCGTGCTCTTCGAGCCATATCTCGCAGCCCTCGGGATCGGGACACTCCGCGCAGCGCTCGATCGCCCGGTCCAACTGGGCACGGCTGAGGCGCGTCATGTCGACCTCGAAGTCGAGATCGAGTCCAAGTACGTCGGCCATCCGGCCAAGCAGGTGCTGGTGGTAGGCGTGGTGGGCGCGTTTGATCATTCTGTCCTCTGGGAGACGAGGAAAGCCCTCAAAACCCCCTGAATCTTTGATCGAGATCAAAAAATGCGGCGGAATTCCGGTTCCCGGCGGCGCGCCGCCCAAGTAGGTTGGCGGTATGTTTACCATCGAACACGAATTCGACTCGACTGTCGTCACGCTGGTTGACGAGGGCAGCCCGCATCTGCGCGAGGATGTCGTCATCAATGCTTTCGACGATTGCGTCACGCTCGAACAGCATGAGCCGACCACCGACCGGGTGATGCGAGTGACCTTGTCGATGGCGCAGCTGCAGGATATCGCCGCGGCGCTCGACCTGCCCGAAGGTGTCTACAAGCTGGTGCGCGAACGGGCCGAGGATTAGGCACGGTCAATCGCTGTGCTTGCGTCACGCAGGTTGGCCGAGTTGGGGCGCTGCCCCCGATCCCCAGAAGTATTGCGGCCAGGATGAAGGATCAGTCGAGGCGGACGGTCTCGGTGCGCGCCGCTGCGCCGTGGGTGAGCATGAGCGTGGTGCTGGGCACGCCGAGCGCCTATGCCAGCAGCTTGATCACCGCCGCGTTCGCCTTGCTGTTGTCGGGCGGGACGGTCACGCGCACGGTGAGGAGGCTGCCGGGCGTGGCGAGGCGGGACCGGGCAGCCCTTTTCATGGCGTGAGTTTGCCCAATGGGGCTTGCGGCCACACGCGCGGGCAGTCACTCTCGCGCCATGCGTAAGACCGGGTTTTTCACAGACGAGCGGTGCTTCTGGCACGGGGGTGGGCACTTTGCCGGCATGGTCCCGGTGGGCGGTCTCGTTCAGCCGCAGGTGGCGGGCGGGCTGCCTGAGAACCCGGAGACAAAGCGGCGGCTGAAGAACCTGTTGGAGGTGACCGGGTTGATGGCGGCGCTCGATGTGCGCGGCGCCGAACCGGCCAGCCGGGCCGACCTCGAACGCGTGCACCCGGCGCACTATCTCGACGCGTTCAAGACGGCGTCCGATGCGGGCGGCGGCGATCTGGGGCTCCGCGCCCCGTTCGGCCCCGGCGGTTATGAGATCGCGGCGTTGTCGGCCGGGTTGGCCAAGGCCGCGCTCACCTCGGTCCTGTCGGGAGAACTCGACACTGCCTATGCGTTGTCGCGCCCACCCGGGCACCACGCCCTGCCGGAAACCCCCAACGGGTTCTGCCTGATCAACAACATCGCAGTCGCGATCGAGGCGGCGCGGGCCCGAGGCCTCGCCCGCCGGATCGCCGTGCTGGATTGGGATGTGCATCACGGCAACGGCACCGAGGCGATGTTCTATGCAGACCCCGACGTGCTCACGATCTCGATCCATCAGGAACGCAACTACCCGCTCGACACCGGCGAGATCGACCAGCGTGGCACGGGAGACGGGTTCGGCGCCAATATCAACATCCCGCTGCCCCCGGGGGCGGGACATGCGACCTATATCGAGGCGATGGACCGTCTCGTACTGCCCGCACTCACGGCCCATGCGCCAGACGTCATCATCATTGCCAGCGGCTACGACGCCGCGGCGGCCGATCCGCTCGGGCATATGCTCGCCCATGCCGGCACCTTCCGCGAGATGACCCGGACGGTGATGGCGCTTGCCAACCAACTCTGCGGTGGCAAAGCCGTGGCCGTGCACGAGGGCGGTTATGCGGACTGGTACGTGCCGTTTTGCGGCCATGCGGTGGTCGAGGAACTTGCGGGAAGCAAAATCACCGCGCCGGACCCGATGGGCGAGACCTATGCCAAACGCCAGCCGAACGCGCGCATGCAGGCGGTGTTTTCGGAATTGATCGGCGAATACGCCGCCCATTTCGCGAGCCCGGGTTGACCTCCCGCCCCGTTGCCCCGACATGGGAAGCGAGGCTGAGGAGGGCATCATGGCCGAACCGAACCAGGGCGTACTCAACTTTCTGCTGACCCGGCGCTCGCGCCCGGCCAAAACGCTGACGACGCCGGTGCCGACGCGCGACGCGTTGGCGCCGATCCTGACGGCGGCGGCGCGCAGCCCCGATCACGGCAAGCTCGAACCCTGGCGTTTCATCGTGCTGGAGCGTGCGGCGCTCCTGCGGCTGGCCGCGATCGTGCCCGACCGCGGGGCGGCATTGGGGATTGAGCCGGAGAAGATCGAGAAAGCCCGTTCGCAATATGCCGACGCCCATCTCGCCGTGGCGGTGATCTCGTCGCCGGTCGTCTCCGAAAAGGTGCCGCAGATCGAACAGGTCTACTCCGCGGGCGCCGTCTGCCTCGCCCTGCTCAATGCCGCGCTGGCCTCCGGCTGGGGCGCGAACTGGCTCTCGGGCTGGGCCAGCCATGACCGCGCCTTCGTGGAGACCGGGCTCGGCCTGGCTCCGCACGAGAACGTGGCCGGGCTGATCCATATCGGCACCGAACGTGTCACGCCCCCGGAACGGCCGCGCCCCGATCTTGCGGCGAAGACAACCTGGATGGAGACGTGATGTTTTCCGATTTTTCCAAGGCCCTCGGCCAGTTGCCGGATCCGCGGTTCCGCCGCGTTCTGCTCATGGGGCTCGGATTGACCATCGCGCTCCTGTTTGGTGCCACGGTACTGATCACCTGGCTCGTCGGCTGGTTCGTCCCCGACACGGTGAGCCTGCCCTGGATCGGTGACGTGAATTGGCTCGACAACGTGGCAAGCTGGGCCACCGTGCTGTTGATGATCGTGCTCTCGGTGGTGCTCATGGTCCCCGTCGCCGCGGCCTTCACCGGCATCTTTCTCGATGACGTGGCCGAGGCGGTGGAGGAGCATCACTACCCGGGGCTCACCCCCGTGGGCCACATCCCGGTGATGGACACGCTGCGCGATTCGACCAGCCTGATCCTGGTGACGGTGGTGGTGAACCTGTTCGCGCTGATCCTGCTGCTGGTTGTCGGGCCGTTGGCGCCGGTGCTGTTCTGGGCGGTGAACGGCTACCTGCTCGGCCGAGAGTTTTTCCAGATGGCCGCGATGCGCCGCGAAGGCCGCGAGGGCGCGAACAAACTGCGGCGCCGGCATGCCGGCCAGATCTGGTTTGCCGGTACGCTGATGGCGGTGCCGCTTTCTGTCCCGATCGTGAACCTGATCATGCCGGTGCTCGGCGCGGCAACCTTCACCCACATGTATCATCGGCTGGCGGGGCGTTAGGTGCCTTCCCCATCGGTCGTGCCGATCCAGTGGCCACCGGGGAAAGCGTTTTCGAAGGGCCTTGCCCGCGGCGGTGCGCGTTCGTGCGCCTCTCGTTTGGTGGCCTTACGCCCGCGACTACCTGGCCTCGTCGCGCCGCGACGCGTCGGACTGTTCCTTGACCAGCGCCTCGATCGCGGCAAGCCGTTCCAGCACCTCGTCGCGGTAATGGTCGGTGCGTTCGTCGGCCTCGACGTGGTGGGCGTCCTGCATCGAACTCACGATCAGGCCGACGACGAGGTTCACCACGACGAAGGTCGTGACCAGGATGAAGGCGAGGAAGAACACCCAGGCGGCGGGGTAGACCTCCATCACCGGGCGCACGATGCCCATCGACCAGCTTTCGAGCGTCATGATCTGGAACAGCGAATAGGCCGAGCGGCCCAGCGTGCCGAACCAGTCGGGGAAGGCGCTGCCGTAGAGTTTCGTCGCCATCACCGCACCGATGTAGAACACGAGCCCCATGAGCAGGAACACCGAGCCCATGCCGGGCAGCGCGTTGAACAGGCCCTCGACGACCCGGCGCAGCGACGGCGCGACCGACACCACCCGCAACAGCCGCAGGATACGCAGCGCCCGCAGCACCGACAGGCCCTGGCCGGCGGGCACCAGCGCGATGGCGACGATGGTGAAATCGAAGATGTTCCAGCCGTCGCGAAAGAAGCTGCCGCGGTAGACGAAAAGCTTGGCGGCGATCTCGACGACGAAGATCGTGAGGCACAACGTGTCGAGCATCAGGATCAGCGGTCCCGCCGCCTGCATCACGCTCGCGGAGGTTTCCAGCCCGAGGATCACCGCGTTGAAGATGATCACGCCGAGGATCACGTTGCGGGTGATCCTGTGGGTGACGAGCGCGGCGGTTTTGCCGCGCAGCGAGGCCGGGTCGAGATCGGTGGTGTCTGCCATGCCGACGTATATGGGGTGGCATTCGGCGGGGCCAAGGGTGGGCGACGCAATCGCCGCCGCAGGATCAGTTCGGCGTGCGTTCTCCAAGCACGCCCATCCAGTCGAGGCTTTCCACCGAGATCGCCCCGGTGACGATTACCGCCACGACCCCGGCCCAGATCGGCAGAGCGAAGGCGGTGGTGATGAGCATGGTGCGGCCAATGCGGAAGTTGGCCGGCGCGCCCTCATGGGTGCCGGGCACCACCTTGCCTTCGTCGCCCTGCGTGCGGGCCGTGGCCTGGAGTACGATGAACAACGTCATGAACCAGATGACGATCAGGAGTACCGCGCCGCCGGTGATCGACATCAGACCTGCTCCAGTTCGACCAGCGTGCCGTTGAAGTCCTTCGGGTGCAAAAACAGCACGGGCTTACCATGCGCGCCGATCTTGGGCTCGCCGGTGCCGAGCACGCGGGCACCGTCTGCCTTCAGCTTGTCGCGCGCTGCGATGATGTCTTCCACCTCGTAGCAGATGTGGTGAATGCCGCCCGCGGGGTTCTTCTCAAGGAAGCCCGCGATCGGGGAATTCTCGCCCAGCGGGTAGAGCAGCTCGATCTTGGTGTTCGGCAGGGTGATGAACACCACGGTGACGCCGTGATCGGGCTCGTCCTGCGGCGCGCCCACGTCGGCGCCGAGCGTGTTGCGGTACTGCGCGGCGGCGGCTTCGAGGTCCGGCACGGCAATGGCGACGTGGTTCAGGCGTCCGATCATCTGGGTCTCCTTGGCAAAGCTCGCGTGGTTATGCATGGGCGCTCGATCCGGTGCAATAGGCCGGGGCGTCGCGCCCGTTAACCGCCTGTTAGCCAGTCCTGTGTTTCGCTCGATTGTGAAAGGAGACATGGCATGAGCACCGATTTCCGCCGCTACTTCGCCCATCCGCAGCCCACGCGCGAGCGTCCGCTGCTGGGCAGCACCGTCCTTCTCGTGGAAGACAGCCGATTCGCCTCCGAGGCGATCCGGCTCCTGTGCCTGCATTCCGGCGCCCGCATCCGCCGCGCCGATAGCCTCGCCGCCGCGCGCCGCCACCTCGCGGTCTACCGGCCAACGATCGTGATCGTCGACATGGGGCTGCCGGACGGGTCCGGCGCCGATCTGCTCGCCGATCTCGCCGGCGCCGTGCCGCGCGTGCCGGTTCTGATGGGCCTGAGCGGCGATCCGGGCGGCGAAGCGGCCGCGATGAAGGCCGGGGCCGACGGGTTTCTCGCCAAGCCGGTCGAAAGCGTCGCGCTGTTCCAGCAGGCGCTGCTGCGTCACCTCCCGGCGGGCGAGCGGATGCGCGGGCCGCGGCTGGTGTCGGACGACCGGGTCTCGCCCGATCCGGTGGCGTTGGCCGACGATCTCGACCACGTTGCCGAGATCATGCGCGCCAAGAACACCGGCGCGCTCGATTACGTGGCGCAGTTCCTAGGCGGCGTCGCGCGCAGCGCGCATGACGCGGTGCTGGAAGAGGCCGCGGAGAACCTGCGCCGGGCGCAGCGGGCAGGGCGCACCGCTGCCTGTGACATTGCCCGTCTCAGGGGCATCGTCGAAGAGCGCCTGGCGTCGGCACGTGCTGTGTGAGAACCGGACGCGCTAGAGGCGCAGGGCGGGGTCGTCGGCGACCCGTACCAACTGGGTAAGGTCCGCGAGGCTTTCATACTGCCGCCCGTCACCGTCGAAGTTCGACGGGGCGAGCCAGGCCTCGAACGCCTCCTTCAGCGCCGGCCATTCGCTGTCGATCGCGGCGAACCACGCGGTGTCGCGGTTTCGGCCCTTCACCACCGTCGCCTGGCGAAACACGCCCTCGTAGCTCAGGCCCAGCCGTTCGGCGGCCCGACGCGAGGCGAGATTGCGGGCATCGCATTTCCACTCGTAGCGCCGATACCCGGCTTCGAACGCCCATTTCATCATCAGGAACATGGCGTCGGTGGCGGCCCGGGTCTGCGACAGAGGCGGCGAGAAGTTGATGTGGCCAACTTCGATCGACCCAGACTCCGGCTTGATCCGAAGATAGCTCGCCACGCCTTCCCACCGCCCAGTATCGCGGTTGAGAATCGCGAAGAAGAACGGATCGTCCGCCGCGGTGGCCTCGCGCACCCAGCGGTGGTAGGCCGCCGCTGAGGCGAACGGGCCGTAGGGCAGGAAGTTCCAGATCGCGTCGGAGGCGCTGTTGGCCTTGAATAGCTCGGCGGCGTGGCGGTCCGCAACGAGGGGTTCCAGCCGGGCATAGCGGCCTTCGAGAACGGACCGCTCAGGCGTGGGCGGCGGCGTCCAGCCGCCAACCGGCGCTCCGATGTCCCGCGTCTCCCGCATGTGCCTTTCCCCAATCCCTTCCTTTCGTTTTTGAGGCTTTCGGCGCCATTGTAAATCCCCCAAAGCGAACCCTTTGTGGCGCGCTTGTTCCCCATTCCCGCCCCATTTGCGGGCCACATTGGCGTTGGGAAAGGGCACCTGCCGCCGGGTCTCGCGCCAGACCGGTCACCTTGGGAGAGCAATGATGAAGTTCGTTTTTGACCGCTTCGTTCAGGAAGAAGGTGGGAACGCACTTGTCGACTGGCTGGTTTTGACCACCGGCATCCTCCTCCTTGCCGTCTCCGTCGCCATCACCTTCACCGGCACGGGCGACACCCTCGCCGACGGCACCATGGTGCCCGCCCATAAAACTAAGGAATTCCAATCGGGTTGAGCCGGTTCATCAGATGAACCGTTCCTCCGGCGGCGTGCTTGGCAGAGCGCGCCGCCGACCTTTTCAGGCCTCGGGTTCGATCACCCGCAAATGAAGCTCGCGCAGCTGCGCGTTGTCGGGCACCGAGGGCGCGCCCATCATCAGGTCTTCGGCGCGCTGGGTCATCGGGAAGAGCATCACCTCGCGGATGTTCTCCTCCTCGGCCAGCAGCATCACGATCCGGTCGATCCCCGCCGCGCAGCCGCCGTGCGGAGGCGCGCCGTAGTGGAAGGCGTTGACCATGCCGCCGAAGCGCCGGCGCACCTCGTCCTCGGTGTAGCCCGCGATGTCGAAGGCCTTGAACATGATGTCGAGCTTGTGGTTGCGGATCGCGCCCGAGAGGATCTCGGCGCCGTTGCACGACAGGTCATATTGCCAGCCGAGCACTTTGAGCGGGTCGCCTTCCAGCGCCTCCATGCCTCCCTGCGGCATCGAGAACGGGTTGTGCTCGAAGTCGATTTCGCCGGTTTCCTCGTCCTGCTCGAAAATCGGGAAGTCGACCACCCAGGCGAAGGCGAAATGCGCACGCCAGTTCTCGTCTTCCGGCGCCTTCGGTGTCTCGGCCCAGATCACGTCGCGCGCAAGCCCGGCGACGCGCTGGAAGCTCTTGGGCTTGCCGCCGAGGAAGAAGGCGGCGTCGCCCACGCCGAGGCCGAGCTGCTGGCGGATCGCCTCGGTGCGCTCCGGGCCGATGTTCTTGGCCAGCGGGCCGGCAGCTTCCATGCCACCCTCGACCTCGCCCGATTTCAGCTTGGCCTGGGCTTCCTTCACCGGAATCCCGAGTTCCTGCGCCACGCTGTCGGCGGTCTTGTCCCGCCAGAAGATGTAGCCCATCCCGGGCAGGCCCTCTTTCTGGGCAAACGTGTTCATCCGGTCGCAGAACTTGCGGCTGCCGCCCTTCTGCGCCGGGAGCGCGCGGACCTCGGTGCCCTCCTGTTCGAGCAACTTGGCGAAAATCGCGAAGCCCGAGCCGCGGAAATGCTCGCTCACAGCCTGCAT
>Ga0180430_10005388_pt1 | contig 10631 bp, 8 predicted proteins | sample SS_ome_9_FD_132999 | JGI IMG/M metagenome (GOLD analysis project Ga0180430, IMG submission 132999) | Hypersaline lake sediment archaeal communities from the Salton Sea, California, USA - SS_1_S_2 metaG | ecosystem: Environmental > Aquatic > Non-marine Saline and Alkaline > Hypersaline > Sediment... | reverse complement strand
TCCACCAGCTCGACCGCCCCGCCGGGAAGCTCGCCGAGTCGAATCTTGGGGCCGGCCAGATCGGTCAGAATCCCCACGGGCCGGTCGAGCACGTCGGAGACCCTGCGAATCCGTGCGAGCGACTCGGCATGCTCCTCGAGCGAACCGTGGGCCATGTTGAGCCGGAACACGGCGACGCCCGCCTCGACGAGCCCGGATATCGCCTCCTCCGACCGGGAGGCCGGGCCGAGCGTGGCGACGACCTTCGTGCGGACGATGTCAGGGTGGGTCGCGGGGGGAGGAGTCATGGCGGGGTTGGCCTCGGGGCGGGAAGCGGCCTGGCGGGAGGTCAGGGAGTGCCGGATGGTACCATCCCCGAAAAAAGGTGTGTGATGTGGCAGGACAAGCGGGTGATCGTGGCGGGAGGTACGGCCGGATTCGGGCTGGTGCTCGCTCGTCACCTGGCCCGCAGCGGCGGACGCGTGGTGCTCGTGGGCCGCTCGTCCGCCGGCGTGCGACGGGCGATCGAAATTTGTGAACGCGCCGGCGAGGGAACGGTCCGCGGTCTGGCTGCCGACCTCGCCCGCTCCGGCGAGGGCCACCGCGTGGTGGCTGAGGCCGAGGCGATCTTCGGCGGTGTCGACGCGGTCTTCTGCTGTGTCGGCCGCTCCGGCCGCGGGCGGGTGCTGGATGCCTCGGCCGATCGGCTGCGGGAGTCGCTCGAAGCCAATCTGCTCGCCGCCGTCGAGATCACCCAGGCGGCGGCCGACGCGGTGACGGCATCCGGCGGCCACCTGGTCTATCTCGGCAGCCTCGCCGGCAAGCTGGCCTCGCCGTTCATGGGCAGTTATGCGGTGGGCAAACGAGCCCTCGCGGCCTACGTCGACGCGGTTCGGCTGGAGCTGGCCCCCCGCGGGGTCCACGTGCTGCTCGTCTCGCCCGGGCCGATCGGCCGCCGCGAAGATGACCCCGCCGCCGGGCAGGCGGCCGAGCGGTATGCCGATGACGTCGCCAAGGCCGGACTGCCTGCGGAGGCCTTGGCGGCCGGCGGCACGCGGCGGCTGCGGCCGCTCGACCCCGACCGGCTGGCGGGGATGGTGCTCGAGGCCTGCCGCCGACGGACGAGCGAGCTGGTCGTGCCCCGCAAGGCGGCATGGCTCGCGGGGCTCATCGAATGGTTTCCTGACGCCGGCCGCAGGCTGCTCGCCCGCGTCACCCGCGGCGGCTGACGCGACAAATCCCATCCAATCGGCTATACCGCTCGACAACACCCGGTCGGTCGGCCCGGCCCGGCACCCCCGCGGAGGATTGCACCATGCCAGAGGCGTTTCCAGAGATCGGCAGGATCGAGTACGAGGGCCCCGATTCGACCAACCCGCTCGCCTTCCGTCACTACGATCCCGAATATCTCGTGGAGGGTACGCCGATGCGGGATCACCTCCGCTTCGCCGTCTCCTACTGGCATACCTTCCGCGGCACCGGCAGCGACCCCTTCGGCCCCGGCACGATGCAGCGTCCCTGGGAGGCCGGAATCGACTCACCCGACAACGCCGTGGCCCGGGTGGCGGTGGCCTTCGAGTTCATGGAAAAGCTCGGGGTCGGCCTCTACTGCTTCCACGACCGCGACGTGGCTCCGGAGGGAGCGACCCTCGCCGAGACCAACGCCACGCTCGACCGGGTGGTCGATGCCCTCGCCGCGGCCCAGGAGCGAACGGGGATCGGGCTCTTGTGGGGCACGGCAAACCTCTTCAGCAACCCCCGCTACGTGCACGGAGCGGCCACCAGTCCCAACGTCGAGTCGTTTGCCTTCGCCGCGGCCCAAGTGAAAAAGGCGATCGAGGTGACCCATCGCCTCGGCGGGGCCGGCTACGTCTTCTGGGGCGGCCGCGAGGGCTATCAGTGTCTCTGGAACACCGACATGAAGCGGGAGATCGACCACCTGGCCCGCTTCATGCGGATGGCGGTCGATTGTGCCCGGGAGATCGGCTTTACCGGGCAGTTCTACTTCGAGCCGAAGCCGCGGGAACCGATGAAGCACCAGTACGACTTCGACGCGGCGACCTGCATCAATTTTCTGCGGACCTACGGCCTCGAAGAGCACGTGAAACTCAACATTGAAACCAACCACGCCACGCTCGCCGGCCACGAGATGCAGCATGAACTGGAGTATGCCGGAATGCAGGGCTTTCTCGGCTCGATCGACGCCAACACCGGCGACACGCTCGTCGGCTGGGACACCGACCAGTTTCCCACCAACATCTACCTCACGACCCAGATCATGCACACGCTCTTGAAGTACGGCGGGCTGAACCCCGGCGGCATCAACTTCGACGCCAAGGTTCGCCGCGAGAGCTTCGAGCCGGTGGACCTCTTCCATGCCCATATCGGCGGCATGGACGCCTTCGCCCGCGGCCTGAAGATCGCGGCGGCGATGCGGGCCGACGGCGGCATCCAGCAGCTCCTCGAGCAGCGGTATGCTTCGTGGGACGGCGACCTCGGACGGCGGATCGAGGCGGGCAGCGAAACGCTCGGCTCGCTCGAGACACTCATGCTCGACAAGGGGGAGGCGAGCCCATGCACCAGCGGCCGCCAGGAACTCTTCGAAAACCTGGTCAATCGCTACCTCGACGCGGCGGCCACGAGTCGCCGCTGAGGAGCCGGGCCGCGATCGCGATCGTCTTCCCGGCCGCGATCGCGGTCTTGGCGACGACGCTGCCGGCATGCCGCTGGGCAGCCGCTCAAACTCCCCCGCCTCCGCTCGCGGGAACCGCCTGGCAGCTCGAGGAAGCGGTGCTCGTCGACGGCCGCCGGCTCGAGGGGCTGATCCTTTCCGACGAGGCGAGCCTCATCGACGGCGGGCCGCTGGCGTTCATCGAAATCGTGCAGCCCCCCGGGCGGCCGACCTATCTCATCGGCTGGCCGGAGATTCCCGGCGACCGCCTCGCCTCCTGGCAACGGCTGCCGGAGGGCCCGCATGCGGAGCTGGCTTCGCGGGTGCAGCGGATCCGCACGCGACGGGACACCCTCGCCCGGGCCGAACTGGCGGTGCGGCTGTCCCGCAGCGGCGAGGACGGACCCTGGGAATACCGTGGTCCCTGGTTCGAGCTGACAAGCACGGCCGATCCGTCGCTCACACGCAAGGCCATCGTGCGGCTGGAACGATTGCTGGCCACCTTCGAACGGCTGCTGCCGGCGGACCCCCACGACGCGGCCGACGGGGCAGGGGACCTGCGGGTCGAACTGTGCGGCACGCCGGCCGACGAGCGGCGACGGACCACGGCCTTGGGCATCGAGCCGGACCACCCGGCCTTTTACGTGCCCGATCAGCGGCTGCTCTTCGCCGGCTGCGAGGTGCCCACGGTGATGCGGCACTTTCGCACGGCCGAGGAGGCCCTCGACCTCGCCGAGGCCGCCTATGTGGCGAGGCATGAGTCGATCGACACCCGGCTCGAGGGGATGGCTGGGCAGCTTGCCGAGCAGGGCGTGCCGTCAGCCAAGCGGGCCGAGGCGGTCCGTCGGGCCCGGCTGCGGGATGATCTCGAACACGAGCGGGCGATGCAGCGGATCAAGGCGGCCCGCCGCCGCAATCGCCGGCTGCTTGAGGACGCCGAGCAGCGGTTTCACCGCTGGCTGGCCCACGAGGCCTGGCATGCCCATGCCGAGCGTCTCGCCGAGGGGGACGGCCTGCCCCTGTGGCTCGACGAAGGGCTCGCCCAGGTCATGGAACATGCCCAGATGGAAGTCGGCAGCCTGCGGCTCGACGCCGCCGATCCGCAGCGGCTGGCATCGCTGCAGGCCGATCTCTCCGCCGACCCGCTGGCGATCGCGGCGGTGATCACCGCCGACAGTGGAGACTTTCTCGTCGGCCACGGCGAGGGCGGCGAGGGAGGCAGCGGCCCAGAAGGCCACGAGGCAAGCCGCAGAAAGTATCTCTACGCCTGGGGTCTGGCCCTCGACCTGGCCCTGATTTCGCCGGTGCTCAGCCGCGAGCGGCTGCTGGCGGCCCGGGCCGATGCTGACGACCCGCTGGAAGCCTTCGAGCGGCTCGTTGGTGAGTCAATCGAAGCGTTCGAGCCCCGCTGGCGGCAGAGAATCCTCGGCCTCAGCCGCCGCGGTGACGTTGCAAGACCTCCTCGAGAGCCTGCCGAACCACCCGCAGCCGCTGCGGAGAGGTGAGCTTCGAGCCGTCCGCCTCGGTGACGTGGAAGGCGTCGACGACCTGATCGAGGTAGGTGCCGATCTTCGCGGCCCACACCGAAAGCCCGAGTTCGAGGAAAGCCGTGGCAACCGCCGAGAGCAGGCCTGGCGAGTCGTGGGCGAAGACCTCGATGATCGTGGTCGTCTCGGAAGACTCGTTGTCGATCCGCACCCGCGGGGGCAGCCGGTCGGCGAGGGCCCGCGACGGCGCGTCGGCATCGATCAAGGCCGGAATCGGCGGCAGGCTGCCGGCCGCAATCACCCGCCGCAGGCACTCCTCGATCTCGGCGGTACGAAACGGCGGCGGCTCGCCGGATTGATCGGGATCCTGGGCGATGAAGTGATCGAGCACGAGGCCGCCGGGTAGGGTGTGGATATCGGCGGAGAGCACCGAGAGCCGCAGGCTCGCCAGGCCGGCTGTGATGCGGTGAAAAAGTCCGGGGGCGACATCGTCCCGGGCCCCGATCGTGATCCCGATCGTGGCGGTGTCGGGATGCCACCGGGTGGAGACAAAGAGCCCTTCGGGCGGGAGCGTTGCCAGCCGGTCGAGTTCCTCGAGCATGTGCTGCGGCTCGGTGGCGTGCAGATAGGAGTGCGGCAGGTGACGGAAGAGCCGCAGCATGCCGTCGGAGGCTCCGCCCCGCACGAGCAGGTCCTCCAGTTCGGCGCGGTGCCGCTCCGCCGGCAGCGACGGCCGCTCCCCGTCGAGACAGCCGAGAGTGCGGAAGTAGAGGTCGGCCAACAGGTCGCTCTTCCAGCCGGTCCAGGTGCCCGGCCCCACGGCTGCCACGTCGGCCGCAGTGAGCACCGTCAGCATCCGCAGCACCTCCGGCGAGCCGACCTCCCGGGCGAAGCCGACCACGACGCTCGGGTCGCCCACGTTGCGGCGAAAGGCGACATGCGACATCAGCAGGTGCTTCTCCACCAAAAAGACGACGATCTCGGCCTCCTCCTCGCCCAGCCCCAGCCGCCGGCAGACATCCGCCGCCAGGACGGCGCCCACCTCGCTGTGGTCACCGGCGTGGCCCTTGCCGAGGTCGTGCAGCAGGAGGGCCAGCAGCAGCGGGCGGTGGCGGCGGATCTCGCGGGCCAGGCCGCCGAGCCAGCCGGGGTCGTCGGCCAATTCCACGCCTCGCTCCACCGCCTGGATGCAGTGCTCATCGACGGTGAATTTGTGGTAGTTGTTGAACTGCAGCAGCCCCCGGGCATGGTCGAAGGGCGGCACGAACCGCTCCAGCAGCCGGGCCCGGTGCAGCAGCCGCAGGCTTTCGCCCAGCCGCGTGGGCCGTTCAAAGAGGCCCAAAAACCGCGCGCGGCATGCCGCATCGACTTCGGGCCGCTGCCCGGAGCCGTCCTCGTCGTCATGCTCGAAGTGGCTCCGCACCGCCGCCCATGAGTCGTGGTCGACCGGGCGGTCGTAGTGCATTGAAAGTTCGAGCAGCCGCAGGGCCAACGGCAGGCTCTCGGCCACGCGACTGCGGGCCCGGGGACGCACCGAGACTGTCCAGGGCCCGATGCGGAAGTGTTCCTCGACCACGTGCCCCAGCAGTGCCACCAGCCCGCGGCGGCTCGAGCTGGGCCCGGCCCGGCGGGCGATGCCCTCCGCGATGCGCATCACGCTCCGCGTGACCCCGCAATACTCCCGCATGAACCGCTCGACACCCAGCAGGCCGCCGCGGGAGCCGATCCCGAAACTGCCGGCGATGCGGGCCTGCTCGTCGCGGGTGAGTTCGTCGTTGGCCTTGCCCGCGGCGAGGTGCAAATCGACCCGCACGCCGAGCAAAAAGTCGGCCGCATCCCGCAGCACGCCGACATCCGCTCCCGGGATCGCATCGAGCAGGACGAGGTTGCGGAGCGAACTGGCACCCCAGCCGAGCAGCCCGATCCAACGAACCAGCTGGATATCCCGCAGCCCGCCGGGGGAGCGTTTGACGTTGGGCTCGAGCAGGGCCACCGACCCGCCGTAACGATGCCGCTCTTCGCCGCGGGCCTCGAGCAGGGCCGCGAGCAACTGCCCGCGGCGGCGAGCCATGAGGCGGCCGAGCCGGGCCTCGAGCTGCTCGAGCAACGTCGGCGGCCCGGCGAGCAGTCGCGAATCGACCAGCGAGCTGAAAACCGTCGCATCCTCCGCGGCCAGCCGCGTCGCGGCGGCGACCGTCCGCACGCTCTGCCCGACGTCGAGCCCGGCGTCGAAGAGATCCTGCAGCAGCCGACGGGCCAGCGGCGGCACCACGCCGAGGGTGTCACGTTCGTGCAGGAGCATCAGATCGACGTCGGAGTAGGGTGCCATCTCGCGACGACCGAAGCCGCCATGGGCGACGAGAGACACCCTGCGTTCGACAAACCGCCGTGCGGCCGGCTCGAGGCCCTCGAGAATCGTGTGGTAGACATCGAGCACCACAGCCTCGAAGAGGTCGGAGCCGAGGTTGCAGACCTGCGTGCCCGGTGTGCCGCGGTGGTGCCTGGCGGCCATCTTTTGCCGCGCCTCGGCCACGCCGGCGGCGGCCCGCTCGACCACCGGGCGGAAGGCTGGCCCGCCCCGGCTGGCGATCGTTCCACGGCCCGGTGATTCGCCGTCAGTCTTCACGGATCCGGATGCCAGGGATCGTCGGCCACGCCGGCAGCGGCATTCGCCTGACGGGCAAGCACGAAGAGCAGGTCGCCGAGTCGATTCAGATATTCGATCGCGCAGGCTGGAATCTCGGCTCCCGCCTCGGCCGCCAGCGAGACCACCCGCCGCTCCGCCCGCCGGCAGACGGTTCGGGTGACATGCATCGCGGCGGCCACGGGGGTGCCCGTTGGCAGAATGAAGCAGTCGAGCGGCTCGAGCGTGGCTTCAATCCGGTCGATCGCCTCCTCGAGAGCCTCGACATGGCTGGTGTGGATGCGTTCCTCCGCCGCCGTCGGGGTGGCCAGCTGGGCGCCGAGGTCAAACAGCTCCCCCTGCACCCGTCGCAGCAACGCATCGGCCTCGGGAGCGACCCCCAGGCTGCGGATCATGCCCAGCTCGCTGTTGAGCTCATCGACGGTGCCAAAGGCCTCGATCCGGGCGTGGTCTTTGCGAACCCGGGGGCCGCCGAAGAGCCCTGTCTCGCCGGCGTCACCCGTTTTGGTGTAGATCTTCATGTACATCCGCTCCCTGGAAAGAATCGCCGCTCATTCGACGAGCCCTATACTGGGCGGCGTGAGCAATTTCCGCAACTCGGTGACCCTCATGACCTCAACCATCCCAGCAGCGGTCGCGGTCTCGGCGGCCGTGGTGGCCGCCTTCGTGCAGCAATCTTTCGCGGCCGCGGCAGAAGAGACCACGGGGCCCCCGAGGTCACAGCTGGAGTCGCGGTTCTTCGCAAGCCCCGTGCAGGTCACCACCGGGCTGGCCAAGGCGGGCGAGGGCTATTTCTCCTCCGACTCGCGGCGAATCTGCTACCAGGGGATTTCCCGCGACTATCCGTTTTACCAGATCTACATCCAGCCCCTCGATCCGGCCGCTCCGCGACCGACCCCGCCAAGCCGCGTGAGCACCGGCCGGGGCCGCACCACCTGCAGCTGGTTCGCCCCCGGCGGTGAGCGGCTCTTGTTTGCCTCGAGTCATCTCGACCCCCGGCTCGAGGCCACCGAAGAGGCCGCCCGCCGCCAGGCTGAGGAGGACCGCCGCAGCGGCCGAAGGCGGCGGTATGCCTGGGATTTCGATCCCTGGATGGAGATTTTCACGACCCGGCTCGACGGCAGCGACCCGGTGCGGCTCACCGACAGCCCCGGCTACGACGCGGAGTGTTCCTACTCGCCCGACGGCAAGAAAATTCTGTTCGTCAGTGACCGCGACGGCGACCCCGACATCTACCTGATGAATGCCGACGGCAGCGGCCTGGAGCAGCTCACCGACGAGCCTGGCTACGACGGCGGGCCCTTCTTCTCGCCCGACGGAGACTGGATCGCTTACCGCACCGACCGGCTGAAAAAAGACCACCTGCACATCCACGTGATGCGGGCCGACGGCTCCGACGACATGGCGATCACCGCCGGCGAGAGCGTGGAATGGGCCCCCTACTGGCATCCCGAACGTCCCTGGCTGATCTGGACCGGGGCGGATCATTCCGACCCCACGCGGCGTCCCAACTACGACCTCTGGATCGCGCGGTACACCCGCGAGGGCGACGGCCCGCTTCGCTTCGGACCGCCGCTGCGACTGACCGACCATCCCTCGGCCGACGTGCTGCCGGTCTTCTCGCCCGACGGCAGCCGCTTGATGTGGACCACCGGCCGCAGCGCCGATGCCACGAGCCAGCTCTGGATCGCCCAACTCGACCTGCCGGCGATCGAGCAGGCCCTCGATCAACTCGATGACGCGACAGCCAGCCCATGACGTCCCCTCCGCAGCCGGCTGGAGTGGCCGGTCCCATCGCGATGGTCGGCGGAGGGCAGATGGCTCTGGCGATGGCCTCTGGATTCTGCCGCGTGGGCGTGGCTATTCCGGCCTCGATCCGGTTTCACGATCCCTCGCCGCCCGCCGTGGAGCGGCTGCTCGCCGCGGTGCCGGGGGCGACTGCCGCGGCGAGCAATGCCGAGGCGGTTGCCTCGGCGCCGCTGGTTTTTCTCGCCATCAAGCCGCAGCATGCCGAGGAGGTCTGCCGGGAGATCGCTCCCGCCCTCGCTCCGCAGGCGGTTGTGGTCTCGATCCTCGCAGGCGTTCGCATCGAACGTCTGCGGGCTTGGCTGGGCACACCGCGGATCGTACGGGTGATGCCCAACACCCCCTGCCTGGTCGGCCGCGGTGTGATGCTTCTCTGCGGCGACCCCGCGGTGCCGTCGGAGCGGATGGCGGAGGTGGAGTCGCTGCTGGAAACGGTGGGGCGGGTGCACCGGCTGCCTGAGTCGCTGTTCGACGCGGGCACCGGGCTGTCCGGTTCGGGTCCCGGGTTCCTCGCGGTGGTGGTCGAGGCCCTCGCCGACGGCGGGGTACGGGCGGGCCTCCCGCGGGCCCTGGCGATGCAGCTGGCAATCGAAGTACTCGCGGGCACCGGAGCACTCCTCGAGGCCACCGGGGAACATCCGGCAACCCTCAAGGATCGCGTGGCAAGCCCGGGCGGCACGACGATCGCGGGGCTGGCCGTGATCGAAGCCCACAAGGTCCGCTCCGCCTTGATCGAGGCAGTGGCGGCGGCGGCGGCGCGGGCCGGCGAACTTGGCGGTTGAGCGGCAGCCGCCCGGGGGGCGTCGTCCCGGCAAAGGGGTCAGCGGCTTCGACGGGTGGTCTGCTTGGCGAGCGTCTTTCGCGTCCCCTTCTTCGCGGCCTTCTTGGCCGGCCTGCGGCTCGCTTTTTTGGCGGCTTTCTTGCTCGCCCGCTTGGCGGTTTTCCCGGCGGCCTTCTTCGAGGCCCGGCGGCCGGTCGTTCCGCCTCCGAAGATCTGCTCCCAGCCATCGGCGTATTTCGTGGTCGAACCAACTCGCACTACAGACATGATTTTCCGCTCCAAAACCCGAGGGGGGTGACACGCGGCGAGTCGTCAGCCGCTCACGAAGGTGGTGGTAGCCTGCACCGGGCCGATGCGTCAACTCGTCGCCGCCTCGATCTCCAGCCACACGTTCCCGTAACACGCCGGCAGTGGCCCTCGACTGCCGGCCCGCTCTTGCACGGTCGCGTCGGCTGCCCTGTCGGCATGCAGACGCAGCAGGTTTCTGCTCGAAAGAAGCTCGCGAATCTCCCATCGCCAGGGAGGGCCGTCGCCGGCCGGCTGGCCGAGCGGGCGACCATTGAGCTCGAGCCGCGGGCAGGCCGCCGCGTCGTTTGCCAGCCAGACCCGCTCGCCGGCCACGAGACCCGAAGGCCGGGCGAACCGCCGCTCCAGCCAGCCATCGCCAACAGGCGGCTCCCAGGCAGCGTTCAGGCGAATCGTGTGAGGATCGTGCATCGAAACAAAGCCGTCCGGCGGTCAGTCCATCACCACCACGCCCCGGCCGAGCGTGGTGCCCGCCCGCATCGCCGCCGTCCAGCTGCCAAGTTCGTCCAGCGAGAGCCGCGTGACCGGAAAGCCTTCGCGGATCGTCGGCCAGAGTTCGGCCAGCCGGGCCCAGAGGCCGAGCCGCGCCTCGCGGGTGGGCGTGGCGGAGGCGTCGATTCCCGCGAGCGTGACGCCCCGCAGAATGAAGGGGTAGACCGTGGTCGGCAGCTCCGCCCCCCCGGCCATGCCGATCGCGGCGACCACCCCTCCGGGCCGCACCGAACGCAGCACATCGGCGAGCAACTCCCCGCCGACCGTATCGACCACTCCCCACCAGCGACCCCGGGCGAGCGGCTTCGGCGAGGGATCACGAACCTCCTCGGGCGAGAGGATCGTGGGAATCCCAAGCGCCCCCAGCGGCTCCCGGGCGGCGGGCTTCCGCGTGCAGGCGACCACCGGGATGCCGCGGGCCGCGGCGATGCCCGCCGCGAGCATGCCCACCCCGCCGCTGGCCCC
>Ga0180430_10005386_pt1 | contig 10631 bp, 8 predicted proteins | sample SS_ome_9_FD_132999 | JGI IMG/M metagenome (GOLD analysis project Ga0180430, IMG submission 132999) | Hypersaline lake sediment archaeal communities from the Salton Sea, California, USA - SS_1_S_2 metaG | ecosystem: Environmental > Aquatic > Non-marine Saline and Alkaline > Hypersaline > Sediment... | reverse complement strand
TCTTCGTTCCAGTCGTCGACGAGAGGAACGGAGAGGCTCCCCACGTCGATGTCGACATTGTTCGCCTGGATGTAACCGACCCGGGTGAGATCGGGAATCGGATTTCCACTGAGTGACACGTTCTCGAAAAGCATGACCTTGCCGTTGTTTTCTCCCGAGATCAGGTCGATGTCGCCGTCCTCGTCCCAGTCCACACCGCGTGGACTCGCGCCCATGCATCAGCCATAGGAGAGGGAGATCGGCACACCGTCGGCTTCGACCATCTCGCGCCCCTGAAAGAGAGGGGCCGCGTTGGTGCCCTGATTGGGATAGAAGTACACGTTGCCGTTGTAGAAGGTGCCCACCAGGAGATCCTTCTTGCCGTCGCCGTTCCAGTCGACGGCGTTGGGAACGACGCCGTAGTTGTCGGTATGAATCGTGCCCCCGCTCCAGGCGATCGAGTAGCCCGGTTCGAAAACGGGCACAAGCGCGCCCTGGGTCGTCTCGTCGGCGAGGGCGGGCGAAAGGAGAAGGAGGGTGAGGATCAGAAATCCAAGGGTTCCGGTCGGCTTCGAGAGCAACATAAGGCCCTCCTTTTTTGAGGTGAAAGTGAGAACGAACGGTCCACGATTCGACAGAGCTCGACTCGAGGCGGGTGCTCGGATATATAAAATACAGTTTACCATTTTCCCTTCGGCGATCATACGGAAGCGCGCAAATAAAACCCGATCAATCAACCAAAACCGGGCCACGAAGGAGGAAATCGCGATCTCCGGCCGGATCGCCGGGCCGACCGGCTGAATTGGAGTGATCGGTCCGGTCTCGGTGCTATTGAGAATTCATCGGGGAGAGTGCCGGTGAGTCACACGGAAACAATCCGATCACGGAGAGGAGTCAAAAATGGCAATTCTCAAAAGAAATAGAACTGTCGAAAAGGATCAGCTCATGCCCGGATCAGGGTGTGAATCGCAACGCGGAAAAAACGGTCTCAATCGAACCGCACCGAGGGACGAATTTCCCAAGATCAACGTTTTCGAGGAAAACAAATGTTGGGTGTTCACCATCGAAGTGCCCGGCGTGGCGCCCGAGGATATGGAGCTCACCCTCGGTCAAAGCCTGGTGACTGTCAAGGGCAAGAGAGCGTCCTTTTTCGAAAACGAGTCGAGCCGGATCTACCGCCGTGAGACATGCATCGGCGAGTGCGAATTCGCCCGGAGTTTCTACCTGCCCGAGGATGGAGATCGGGATAGAATCGACGCCCACATCAAAAACGGGATGCTCTTCATCACAGTCGAAAAGACGGACGAAAACAAAAGGCGGGCGATCGAGATCAAACACTGATTACTGCAAGAGACCCGGTTCCGGGCGTTTTTTTTCGACCGCCCAGAGGACGAGCTGGTCGAAAGCCCGTCCGACGAACTCGGGGGCGATATTGCAGTGCCCCTCGGCGTCGACGTACTTGTGCACAAAGAGGTCCTCGCAACCGCGCAGGGCGGAAGTCACGGCGTAGAAATTGGCCAGCCCTGGAGGCACTCCGGGATCATAGGCGGTGTGCACGGCGAGCACGGGATCCTCGATTTTTCCAGTCGGCGTATAGTGGCGCCGCACGTAGTCGAGCGCTTCGGGCGCGGCCTCGTAGCGCCGCACCCTGGCTTTCGTCTCCCTGATCGGTTCGATTCCCATGTAGACCGTGTTCCGGTTGTCGATCGGATTCCCGCCGGCGCGATCGACGAGTTCGCGGTAGAGCATGTGATAGAGGCAGAGGATCTCGACGAGGTCGGCTTCCCTGATCCTCCAGTGCCCGGCGAACCGTCCCGCCAGATCGGCATCTGAAGCGAGCGCCCGGCCGATCGCCTCCCTGGGGAGGCTTTTCGACTCGACCACCGGTTTGAGCTCATCGGGCAGCGCTTTCGCAAAGAGCGCCTCGAAGGTGACGAGCATGTCGAAAACGGGATCCTTGAAAAAGTGAATAGCCGGAAGCAGCGGACCGCACATGGGCAGGGCGCCGTCGTAATGCTCGGGGAAAGTTTCGATGATGGCCACCGTGATCGCGCCGCCCATGGAATGGCCGGTGACAAAGGTCTTGGAAACGTGGCCGTGGGTTTTCACAAAATACTGCCGCAGAGCGTCGGTTTCGGCCACGGCCTCCTCGAGCGCCCAGCCCTGACGGGAGTAGCCCGATTCGGCGACCGCGTAACCCCGGTCGAGAAAGACAGCGCAAAGCATTCCGTTGAGCGGATACCAGCCTCCGTCTCTCGGCCGGTAGCCGTGGGCATACATCACGAGCCCTCCCTTCCAATCGGCCGGGATCTGGATCCGGAAGGCCGCGCCGCCGATCTCGCCTTCTTCGACGAGAGTGTCCTGACCGCAGAGGGACGCGTTGAACAGAAAAAAGAACAGGCAGAATCCACAGATTCGTCTCATCTCTCGACCTCGCTCACTCTATTCAATGGGGGGTGCCTGAAACCACTCTACCAGACCGGCGCGCGTGAAAACAGAACCGAAATGGAGCACTCTCCGCTCACGAATTCTTGCCTGTTCCGCCGATAATTTCCCATGGTACTATATTAATAGAGTCAGAATCCGAAACCTCGGCCGCGGGCGGGGGTTTCATTTGGTGTGAACATCGAGACCAACCAGTAATGTGACAGGCATTCGATGAAGACGATCTTAATGGCCATCCTCGTCCTCGCGACCGCTCCGGACGTCCTGTCCGCCGAGCGTGCCGCACCGCTTCAGGACAAGCCTGTCATCCATCCCTTCGAAAACAACACGGCCGCAGTCCCGGCAAATATCATCGATGAACATGTCCTCGCCGCCCTGGGAGAACGGGGCATCGAACCGGCTCGTCCCTGCTCCGATGAGGTGTTCGTGCGCCGCGTCTACCTCGACATGATCGGCACCCTGCCCGAACCGCGCGCGGTGCGCACTTTTTTGCGCAGCCGCCATCCCCACAAGCGAGCCGTCCTGATCGACGCCCTCCTCGAGCGGGATGAGTTCGCCGAGTACTGGGCGCTCAAATGGTGCGACCTCTTGCGGGTCAAAGCCGAATTCCCCATCAACCTCTGGCCCAACGCGGTGCACGCCTATCACCGCTGGATCCGCGATGCGATCAGGGATAATAAAAAATACGATCTCTTCGTGCGCGAGCTCTTGACGTCGAGCGGCAGCAACTTCCGCGTCCCGCCCGTCAATTTCTACAGGGCCGTCCAGGGCCACGAACCCTCGGCCATCGCCAAGGCGGTGGCGCTGAGCTTCATGGGCGTGCGCATCGAAAAATGGTCCCGCGCGCGCCGCGCGGCGCTGGAGCTTTTTTTCTCCCGCATCCAGTTCAAGCCGACGGCCGAGTGGAAAGAAGAGATCGTCACCCTCGATCCCGCCCCGGTCGAGGCTGCCGGGACTTTTTTTCCCGACGGGACGGCGGTCACTCTCGAGCCCCATGTCGACCCGCGCCACGTTTTTGCCGACTGGCTGATCGGCGAACGCAATCCCTGGTTCGCGCGCAACATCGTCAATCGTATCTGGTCCTGGCTCATGGGACGCGGCATCATCGACGAGGCCGACGACATCGGTCCCCACAATCCGCCCGCCATCGGCTCTCTGCTCGCCTGTCTCGAGGAGGAGCTGGTCAACGCCGAATTCGACTTGCGCCACATCTTCCGCCTGATCCTCAATTCGCGCACCTACCAGCAGTCGTCGATCGCGCGGACCGACCACGCCGAGGGGGAAAAACTTTTCGCCTTCTACATCGTACGCCGTCTCGACGCCGAAGTGCTGATCGACGCGCTCTGCGCAATCTGCGGCCCGCGGGAGAGCTACTCGAGCCCGATTCCCGAACCCTTCACTTACATCCCCGAGACTCAGCGGTCGATCTCGCTCGCCGACGGGAGTATCACCAGCCCCTTTCTCGAGATGTTCGGCCGCCCCCCGCGCGACACCGGACTCGAATCGGAGCGGAGCAACTCCCCCACCGACGCCCAGAGACTCCACCTTCTGAACTCGACGCACATTCAAAACAAAATAGAGAAGAGCTGGCGCCTGCGCACACTGCTCAAGAGCTCCAAGGGAAACCGGCGCCTCCTGATCCGCTCGATTTACATCGCCGTCCTCTCGCGCGATCCCACACCGTCGGAGATGGCCAAGGCGCAGGACTATTTCAACCAGACGGGGCTGAGCCAGCGCAACGCGACCAGCGATCTGGTCTGGGCACTGATCAACAGCAAGGAGTTTCTCTACCGCCACTGACCTGCGCGGCGCGGGCGCATCCAGAAAAGGACAGAGAAAAATGAAACGGAAAGAGACCCAGGAAGCGATTACGCGACGCAAGTTGCTGAAACTCGGTCTGTGCGGTTCCGTCGGCGCTTTGGGCGCACTCGGCACCGGCGGTGCCTTGGGCGCTCTCGCCGACACCCGCGCAACGCGGACCGTTGCGTCTCGGGCCAAATCGGTGATTCAGATCTGGATGTGGGGCGGGCCGGCGCACCTCGACACCTTCGATCCCAAGCCCGGCGCGGGAGACGACTACTGCGGCCCCTTAAAAAACCCGATCGCCACCAACGTCGACGGAATCCGCATCGGCGAGGCGTTGCCACTTCTCGCCCGTCAGGCCGACAAGTACTCGATCATCCGGAGCATGACCCACGGAGTCAACGCCCACGAAACAGCGTCGTATATCACGCAGACCGGCCGCGAGCCGGGCAGGCTCGTCTATCCCAGCGCGGGCGCCGTGGTGTCGCTGTTCAAGGGCTACGATCAGGGCTACAAGGGGATCGTACCGCCCTACATCGTGCTGACCACTCCCCAGGGGCGCTTTTCCGAGGCCGGCTTTCTCGGACAGCGATACAAACCCTTCGCCACGGGCGGCGACCCCAACGGCAAGCCCTTCGTTGTCGAGGGGATCGTGGCCCAGGGCATCTCCGACCAGCGCCAGCGCGCCCGGCGCGAGCTCCTCCACTCCCTCGATTCGCTCGGCAAGGCGATGCCCAGCGATCCGCGTTTCGAGGCGCTCGACCTCTGCGAGCAGAACGCCTACGACCTGATGTTCGGCGATGCGCGAAAACTCTTCGACCTCACCTCCGAGGGTGCCGAGATCCAGGAACGTTACGGCCGCAACACCTTTGGCCAGTCGTGCCTCATGGCGCGGCGGCTCGTCGAAATCGGCGTGCCCTACATCACGATCAACTACAAGGGGTGGGACACGCACAAGCAGCACTTCGAAACGATGCGCCGGAAACTCCCCGAGCTCGACCGGGGCATGGCGACGCTCCTCGGGGATCTCTCCGACCGCGGACTGCTCGACAGCACGATCGTCTGGTGGAGCGGAGAGTTCGGCCGGTCGCCCAAGATCCAGTGGGATCCCCCGTGGAACGGCGGCCGCGGACATTATGGCCGCTGCTTCTCGGCCGTCGTGGCCGGCGGCGGATTCAAGGGCGGGGCCGTCGTGGGAGAATCGGACGACCGGGGAGTGGCCGTGGCGAAACGCCCCGTCTCTCCACGGGATCTGATCGCCAGCATGTACGAGCTCCTCGGAATCGATCCCGACGGACCGCTGCCCAACAGCCGAGGCCTCGATGTCCGTGTCCTTCCCGAGAGGGAGAAAAAAGCCGAAGGCGGCGGGCGGCTCAAGGAGATCATGGTTTCATGAAACTTCCGGCGCGCGTACTGATTGCCTCCGTCTGTTCGGGGTTCCTCATTTCGTCGGCCCTGCTCCTCTGCACCGCGGACGCAATGGCGCAGTCGAACCAGCGCGCGCCGAGCATCGGCTATGTCTACCCCGCGGGCGGGGAGCGTGGCACTTCGGTCGAGATCGTCATCGGCGGCCAGAACCTGCGTAACGTGAGCCGCGTCTGCGTCACCGGCGAAGGGGTGCACGCCAAGCTCGTGCGCTACATGGGACGTTTCAGGCGGCTCAACGGCGGAGAACGCCGCGAACTCAAGCGCAGGCTCGACGCGCTCAAGCAGCCGGCCGGCCGCGCGCCGCGTGAAGGAGTCACGCGGCGTGAAGAAGTTCGAAAAAAGGGAGAGGGCAAAAAGGCGGCCGAAAAGATCGAGCTGCCGAACCATCCCCTCTTCAACGAGCTCGAGGCTTTGAGTCCCTGGGAGATCGAGTTCGTCGAGAACCTGTATCTCCGATCGAACAGGAAGAACCAGCCCAACGCGCAGATCGCCGAAACAGCCCTGATCGAGGTCTCCATCGACGCAAGCGCCCTACCCGGAGACCGCGAAATCCGGATCGAGACGTCGATCGGCATGACCAATCCGCTCTGTTTCCAGATCGACCAGATCCCGGAGAGAAGGGAACACGATCCCTACGACGCGGGGACACCGCCCGGCGATGCGCTCGACGTGCCTTTCGTGATGAACGGTCAGATCAAGCCGGGCGACACCGATCGTTTCCCTTTCCGGGCGCGCGAGGGGCAGGAGCTCGTGATCACCACGTCGGCGCGCCATCTGATTCCCTTCCTCGCCGACGCCGTGCCTGGCTGGTTTCAGGCCACGCTCACCCTCTTCGACGCCTCGGGCAAAGAAATGGCCTTCACCGACGACTACCGCTTCAGCCCCGATCCGGTCCTCTGTTTTGACGTACCCGCAACGGGGATCTACGAGATCGAGATCCGCGATTCGATCTATCGCGGCCGCGAGGATTTTGTCTATCGGGTGAGCGTCGACGAACGGCCCTTTATCACGAGCCTCTTTCCGCTGGGTGGTCGGGCGGGCGAAAAAACGACGGCATCGGTCGAGGGCTGGAACCTCCGGAGGAAGGAGCTCGCACTCGACACCCGCCCCGGCGGCAGCTCGGTGCGCCACGTGGTCATGCATCACGACGACCAGCTCTCCAACGCCCTCTTTTACTCCGTCGGCAATCTGCCCGAATGCACGGAAAGCGAACCGAACAGCAGCCGCCCGAAGGCGCAGCGCGTCGCCCTGCCATGCATCGTCAACGGCCGCATCGCTTCCCCCGGCGACGTCGATCTCTTCTGTGTCAACGGAGGGCGGGGCAATGAACTGGTCGTCGAGGTTCAGGCGCGCAGGCTGCGGTCGCCCATCGATTCTGTGGTCAAGCTCTTCGATTCATCGGGAAAGGTGGTGGCGTGGAACGACGACTATGAATACAAGGACGGCTTTCTGCACACCGACATGGGGCCGCTCACCCATCACGCCGACTCCTATCTTCGTGTGCGCCTGCCGAAGAACGGCAAGTACTTCGTCGAGATCTCCGATTCGCGGAACCACGGCGGCAGTGCCTACGCCTATCGCCTGCGTCTCAGCCGGCCCCGGCCCGACTTCGAATTGCACGTCACGCCATCGAGTCTCAGCCTGCGCTCGGGCCGCGCCACGCCGATCGGGATCTACGCCCTGCGCAGGGACGGTTTCGACGGCGCCATCGAGGTCAGGCTCAAAGACGCGCCGCCCGGTTTCGGCCTTCAGGGAGGGTTGATTCCCGAGGGGACCGATCAGATCCGCGCCACACTCTCCGCCCCGCCAAGACCGATCGGCGAACCGGTCGCGCTCCAGCTCGAGGGGCTCGCAGCGGTCGGGAAAAAGACAGTGAGCCATGTGGCGATCCCGGCGGACAACAAGATGCAGGCCTTCCTCTACCGCCATCTCGTGCCGTCCCAGGAGCTGCTCGTCACCGTGACCGGATCGCGCGTCCGATTTCCGCCCCCCGAGCTCGCCGCCGATGGCCCCCTTCGGATTTCAAAGGGAAAGACCGCCCGCGTGCGGTTCACCATTCCCAAGCAGGCCAAATTCGAATCGATGGAACTCGAGCTCAACGATCCGCCGGCGGGAGTGAGCCTCGCCGACTGGACGGTCCAGGCGGGGAACGTGGACATCGTCATCAAAGCCGATGCCGAGAGTGCCAAGCTGGGTATGGCCGGAAACCTGATCATCGAGATCATCGCACTCAGAGAGGGCCGCACGGGCAAAGACGGCAAAAAGCGGCCGAAACAGCGGATTCCCTTTGGTGTGCTGCCCGCCATCCCCTTCGAGATCGTGAAACGCTGAGAGGCGCGCCCCGCCTCACCGCGCGCCGCCCGGCGCCGACAGGCTCCTCACTTGAAGATTCCGCTCAGAGCAGTTAGAGTGGCCGACTCGAAATACTTTCAATGGCGGAACCCTATGAAGATTGCAATGATCGGCGCCCACGGAGTCGGAAAAACGACCCTCTGCTACGAGGTCGCCGCCTTTCTCAAGAAACAGGACATCAACGTGGAGCTCGTCAAGGAGGTGGCCCGTTCCTGTCCGCTTCCCATCAACCGCGAGACCGATATCCTCGCCCAGTCGTGGATCCTCCACAGGCAGATTTCCGAGGAAATCGCCGCCGGGGGCATGGCCGAGTACGTCCTCTGCGACCGGGCCGCCATCGACAACTACGCCTACCTCGTCTGGTCGTCGGGCAACCGGCCCGAGCTCGACGCCCTCGTTAGGTCGTGGATGAAAACCTACGATCATCTCTTCAAGGTGCCCGTCATCGACAGGCCCTCCTTCGACGGAACGCGCGACACGGACGCGCAGTTCCAGCGTGATATCGACGCACTCGTCGACTCCCTCCTCGAGGAACAGGGCGTGCCCTATCTGCCGCTCGATCCCGCCACCGACCGGAACAACTGGATTCACGCGATCACCCGGGCGCTTCTGCCCGACGGCGCGATCCAGGAATCACTCTGGAAATAAGGGGAGTACGCGCGTGCGGCGCGCTTTCTGGCTATAGGTCTGGAAATGGGACCGGCAGCGCGGCTTGTACTCGACCGATCCGCCCACGACCACAACGGGCGAATCGTAGGGCGCCACCTTGCCGTCGTTGAAGCGCTGCACACGGGTTGCCTCCCGGCCGCAGATCTCACCGTTCTCCTCATAGGTGCAGATCGCCTTGAGATAGATCATGTAATCGGCAACTCGCACCAGATCGGACATATCCTTCCGGCCGTCGCTGAAGGGGAAATAGTCGTCGCGAAAATCCTTGAGCAGGCCCGATGTGAGCACGGTGCGCCCCGTGTGGGCGAGGCTGTCGCAGATCTCGATGATGTCGCTGGCAAAGAACTGCACCTCGTCGACGGCCACGACGCGCGTGGCGTCGTCGACGCGCTCGAGGATCTCGGCGGCGTGCTCCACATATTCGACGCGCCGAGTCAATCCATCGTGGGACGTGATGTTTGCCACGCCGTACCGATCGTCGATCGACGGTTTGAAGAGCTGCACCTTGCGTCCGGCAATCTCGTAACGGTTGGCCCGCCTGATCAGCTCGGTGCTCTTCCCGCTGAACATGGTTCCGATAATGAGTTCCAGGGTCCCGTGGGTGGCGTCCATGTGGAGAGTCCTCTTGATCGATCTGTCCGGGTTCGGCGAAAAAACAAGCATGTCGTGCGGCGGTCTCCATGTCAAGAATTAGGCGCGGTCTTCCATTCCGGCTCGACAACTCCTCATTTGCGACTATTAAAATCCCCTGGAAGTCTGCGAGACGGGCAGGCTGCCCCGAAAACCACTTTCTGATGAAATCGTCAAGGAGGTTCCGATGAAGTTGTCCGCTCTCATATCATTCTTCTTTTTATTCGCTCTTCCCATCCTGGGGAACACGATCTACGTGCCCGACGATCAGCCCACCATCAACGCCGCCATCGGCGCGAGCACACATGGAGATTCGATCATCGTGAGGCCCGGGATCTATTTCGAAAACATCGACTTTGGCGGCAAGAATGTGACAGTTCAAAGCCTTCACGGCCATCACTGCACCACGATCGACGGGACACAGACCACAAGCGCGGTGCGCTTCGCGAGCGGCGAAGACGCGGGAGCGCTGCTCGAAGGATTCACGATCACCAATGGCGCTGGCACGCCCTCGGGCGGCGGCGTCTTTTGCAGAGGAGCGTCCCCCACCTTGAGAGGAAATCTCATCGTCGAAAACCGGGCAGTCCATGGTGGAGGAATCTACGTTGAGAACGGCCTCCCCCTGATGGTCAACAACCTCGTGATCGGCAACGAGGCCGATCTCTCCGGCGGTGGGATCGCCTGCGACATCGGCGGCGACACGACCCTCACGAACTGCACGCTGAGCGCCAACAGCGCCGGTGCCGAGGGTGGAGGTTTGGTTTGCCGCAATAGCGCCGCGCCGGCTCTCTTCAATACGATCCTCTGGTCGAACAGCGCCCCACTCGGCGCGGAGATTTTCACCGATCAGGCCGACCCGAGCCTGTCTCATTGCAACGTCGCCGGCGGGTGGCCCGGGACGAACAACATCGACGCCGATCCCCTCTTCGTCAAAGCCGAGCACCACGACTTTCATCTCACCTTCCAGTCTCCCTGCGGCAACGGGGGGGATCCGGCCGCTCCGGGACTCCCGTCGGCCGACTTCGAAGGCGACCCCCGCAACATCTGGGGCGGAGTCGATATCGGCGCCGACGAATTCTTTTACCATCTCTACCAGATCGGCCCCATGACGCCCGGTTCGACGTCGACGATCCGAGTGATCGGCTGGCCCCACAACAAGCGCGCCCCCGTCCTGCTCGCCCTCGGATCGGCCATCGCCGATCCGCCCACACCGACCCCCTGGGGCGATCTCTTCCTCACTCAGCCCTTCGTCTACCTCGGCGAGATCGGCTACCTCCGGCCCACGGGCTCGTTGATCAAACCCTTCACCGTCCCCATCCAGTGGA